>Ga0209784_100265_pt1 | contig 31135 bp, 33 predicted proteins | sample AraplaCvi_mLB_r2_2_FD_184284 | JGI IMG/M metagenome (GOLD analysis project Ga0209784, IMG submission 184284) | Arabidopsis root microbial communities from North Carolina, USA - plate scrape CL_Cvi_mLB_r2 (SPAdes) (version 2) | ecosystem: Host-associated > Plants > Roots > Endosphere | place: USA...
GAAAATAGTCTAATGATGATGGCAAAGAGGTCACACCCGTTCCCATACCGAACACGGAAGTTAAGCTCTTTAGCGCCGATGGTAGTTGGGGGCTTCCCCCTGTGAGAGTAGGACGTCGCTAGGCAATGAAGACAGTCAGCTGAGTGCTGGCTGTTTTTTTATTAAAGTAATGATTATTGAAATGAAGCTAAAACTGATGATAGCAACTACAAATATTTGCTTTTTATCTTTGCCATATCTTACGGTCAGCAAGCAAAGACTATGAAAATGAAAAAATATAAAAAAGTATTGCATATGTTATTTTTCTATGATATATTAATTAATGTCTTAAAGAGGTCCCGTGGTGTAGCGGTTAACATGCCTGCCTGTCACGCAGGAGATCGCCGGTTCGATCCCGGTCGGGACCGCCATTATAAACGATAATATAGTTCTTATGATGCTTTTAAATCATAAGAACTTTTTTTATTGTTAATATAAGGAAATTAGTGAATATCGATAAAATTGGTTCAATAATATTTATTGGGGTATCCATAGATTTTTAGAATAACTATGCCTCGGCATAATTGCGTTTAGAGTTGGCTTTGTGCTTGTACAAAGAATCCGTTTCCGATTCCGTGAAGCGCCAAAACTTATATCGAAGACTCGTTAGCGAAGGTCGTTGTGTCAACAAACTGAACGCTATTATAGGGTGACTATTTTTTATCGATATTCCTGTCGTGATGGAATGTGGAGGTGTTTAGTATGCGAAATTATTTTTACATAAAACGTCTGAATATAAGCTTACTCATAGGTGCTATTGTAATATTAGCAGGCTGTGGAGATCCTATTTTAGACATAGAGGAATCCAATGCGTACCACTGGCAAAAAAATATGAATCAAGCCGAATTTGAAAAATTAAAAGAAGGCATGTCATATATGGAAGTAGTAAAGATTGCAGGGGGAGCAGGGGACATGATAAAAAGTGATCAATACCGCTGGAATGATGAAATACTTATGACAAAAACCTATATAGTACGATTTAAAGATGATAAATTGGTTGAAAAAAAGGTTTGTGAGGTAAAGGAGCATAAAAAATAAGCACGTTTTTTTATAAGCGTGTTTTATTTTTATTTTTTAGTACCTAAATTAGTATCGTCAGCGATAATTATGACTAGGCATAATTGTTTCAAGCTAATGACGAATGCTAATTTACATTTTTAGGACTCACCTCATGATGAGCATCAACTTGGAGTGAAAATCTACTTTATTTATTTGATACAAAATTTACAATTTATTGTCGACAAGCTGCAACAATTACGCCAAGGTGTAATTGTTTTTTTTGAAATCCATTGGATGTTTTGAACATTTACGTTTGTTTCGGTAAACTAGAAGTAATGGAGCTAGGAGAGGAAAAAGAGATGATGTATGAAAAAATAATGAATTCACTTGATGATACTGAGAATTTTGCGTTGAAGCTAGCAAGCTTACTAGAAGCCCAGGATACAATTACATTAGAGGGTGATTTAGGCGCTGGTAAGACGACATTTACAAAAGCATTAGCGAAGGGACTTGGTGTGACGAGAACAGTCAATAGCCCGACATTTACGATTGTTAAGCAATATGAGGGGCGATTACCATTTAATCATTTAGATGTTTATCGTTTAGCAGAAAGCGATGAGGATCTTGGATGGGACGAACTATTTTATGGTGATGCGGTGTCAGTTATCGAGTGGGCTCATTTGATTGAACAGGATTTACCACAGGAGCGTCTTGGAATAGAAATTTACCGGATCGGAGAAAATCAACGACGATTTGTATTAACACCACTTGGGAAGCGATATGAGGCATTATGTGAGGAGCTAATGAAATGATTTGGTTAGGGATTGAAACAGCGAATGCACCACTTTCTATTGCTGTTATAAAAGATGGGAAAGTAATCGCGGAGATTGTACAAAATATTAAATTAACGCATTCAGCAGGTGCTATGCCAGCTATTGAAGAAGTGCTAGCCAATGCTGGCATAAAGCCAAGCGAGTTGGATGCGATTGCTGTATCAGAAGGACCTGGTTCTTATACCGGTGTACGAATAGGTGTGACGCTTGCTAAAACATTAGCATGGACATTGAAAAAGCCTTTAGTTGGAATATCTAGCTTAAAGTCATTGGCCGCAAATGCAGCACTATATGATGGGCTTATTTGTCCTATTTTTGATGCGCGAAGAGGCAATGTCTATACGGCCGTTTATAAAGGTTGTGAGCTTGAAACAATTATAGAAGATTATCACGATCATATAGATGGCTTGTTAGAGCGTTTACAAGCATTCGAGGCACCAGTTTTATTTGTGGGAGTCGATGTAGATGTTTTTTGGCATAAAATCGTAGAGGTGCTAGGTGATTATGCACAGCGCACACCATTTAGTAATGACTTACCACGGGCAAGTGAAACAGTTCGATTAGCGACGAAATTGGAGCTACCAAGTGTGGATGCAGTTCATCATTTTGTCCCGCAATACAAACGTATTGCCGAGGCGGAGGCGAATTGGCTGAAGGAACAAAAGGAGAAGGCACATGAGTAATAATGTAACATATCGTAAAATGGTATCTGAAGATGTTCCAGCAGTGTATGAAATTGAGCTTGCTACATTTCCTACGCCATGGACGTTAGATTCTTTTTATTATGAAGTGCATGAAAATCAGTATGCACATTATGTGCTAGCTATAGATGAAGATAATAACATTATCGGTTTTTGCGGAATGTGGATGGTTATAGACGCAGCGCAAATTACAAACGTTGCCGTTATAGAGGCTGCTCGAGGTCGCGGCATTGGTGAAGGATTAATGCGAGAGGTAATGCGTATTGCTAGAGAGCATACTATGGAAGTCATGAGTTTAGAGGTACGAGTAACAAATACAGTTGCGCAAAATCTTTATCGAAAGCTTGATTTCCAAGATGGCGGTATACGTAAAGGCTATTATACAGATAACGGGGAGGATGCCCTTGTCATGTGGGTGAATTTATGATGGAAGATCGAATGATATTAGCAATAGAATCGAGCTGTGATGAAACAGCAGCGGCGATTATTCGAAATGGTTCTGAAATTGTTTCAAATGTAGTTGCATCTCAAATAGAAAGTCATAAACGATTTGGTGGGGTTGTACCTGAAATTGCATCCCGTCATCATGTTGAGCAAATTACAGTAGTTATAGAAGAAGCATTAGCACAGGCAAATATGAAGCCAGCTGATTTAGATGCTGTGGCAGTTACAGAGGGCCCTGGTCTTGTAGGTGCACTGTTAATTGGGATTAATGCTGCGAAAGCCTTTGCGTTTGCAAATAATTTACCGATTGTTGGTGTGCATCATATAGCTGGACATATATATGCTAATGCACTCGTACAGCCAATGGATTTCCCATTGTTAGCACTTGTTGTATCAGGTGGCCATACAGAGCTAGTTTATATGAAGGAACATGGCTCTTTTGAAGTCATTGGTGAGACGAGAGATGATGCAGCTGGTGAAGCTTACGATAAGGTTGCGCGTGTTTTAGACTTACCATATCCAGGTGGTCCGCGAATTGATAAGTTAGCACATGAGGGAGATGATGCTGTATCCTTCCCAAGAGTGTGGTTAGAGGAAGATTCTTATGATTTTAGTTTTAGCGGCTTGAAATCAGCGGTTATTAATTATAAACATAATATGGACCAACGCGGTGAAGAAATTTGTCCGACTGCCGTTGCCAAAGGGTTTCAGGATAGCGTAGTTGAAGTATTAACGGCGAAAACATTACGGGCAGCTCGCGAATATAACGTGAAACAGGTTATCGCAGCGGGTGGTGTAGCGGCAAATAAGGGTTTGCGTACATCACTTGAGATGGTATTTGCTGAAGAAAACATACCATTTTTCGTGCCGCCATTAAAGCTGTGCACAGATAATGCCGCTATGATAGGGGCTGCAGCAACACCTATGTTTGAAGCCGGTATTCGAGGCAATTTATCAATGAACGGTCGCCCTGGAATGGAGTTAAAATCCTGGGTATAACTTTTTCTGGGTGTCACGAAATCGGAAGGGAGTTAATAAAGGATGTTTGCCTAAAATCATCACATCCTTGCGATAATGGCTAACTACCTGCATTATGTCGCTGCAGCTGCGTTAGCACTACGCTTTCGCTTGCAGGCCTAAGCACAAAACCGATTTCGGACTGAGGCATAATTGATTATAGAAAAAGAGGTGTTTTAGATTTGATTCTAAAATACCTCTTTTTGCTTTTGTGAAAAAATTGTTGAGAAAATAGTGTCTATAAGAAAATTAGTTGACAAATTTTTCAGAAAATTATCCACAGGTAAGATAGAAATAAAACAGCGAACATCCGTACTTATGCACAAAATGTTGATAACTTGTGCATAACTTGTGATTATTCAATATATAGTAGCCTATTTTGCACAAAATAATGTGAATAAAATATTTTTGAATTGTGGACAATGTGGAAAAGTCTGTTGATATGTTGGTATTACTAGATTTATAGTGTGTATAAAGTTGTGGGCATTTTTTGTCGAAAAATAGCACTTGACCAATATATATGAAAAAACAACGCGAGTAAAGTAAAAAGCCATGCGACAAGGCACATGGCTTTATAAGTTTTATCCCACCTCAAGAGGGATGTTATAAAATAATATTTTCAAGTTCTTCACTTAGCTCGAGCCATTCCATTTCGAATACCTCATACTGTTCCTTAGCAGTTGATAATTCCTCTTGCAGTTGTGTAATTTTTTCGTGGTCTGTGAATATCTCAGGATCGCAAAGAGCTTCTTCTAAGCGAGCTATTTCAAGATTTACTTGCTGCATTTTTTCTTCTAGTTCCTCAAGCGTGCGTCTAATTTGGCGCTCCCGTTTTTTAGCCTCTTTATCAATTTTAGAGGTAGAGATCTTCTCGGATACATCAGCTTGTACTTGCGGTTGAGCGGCAGCCTTCATTTGTGCTATTTCCAGTAGTTCTTGTTTCTTTTCAAGATAATAATCATAGTCACCTAAGTACTCAAAGGAACCATCGCCGGATAGTTCAATTACCTTAGTAGTGATTCGATTGATGAAATACCGGTCATGCGATACAAATAAGAGCGTTCCAGGATAATCGATCAGTGCATTTTCTAGTATCTCTTTACTATCTAAGTCTAAGTGATTGGTAGGCTCATCAAGAATTAAGAAATTTGCCTTTTGCATCATCAACTTAGCTAATGCAAGTCTAGCCTTTTCTCCACCTGATAAAGATGACACGATTTTATCTACATCATCTCCACTGAATAAGAAACGGCCTAGCACCGTGCGAATATCTTTTTCATTCATTAAAGGCCATTCATCCCATAGCTCTTTTAGCACACTTTTATTGCTCGATAGCTTGGCCTGCTCTTGATCGTAATAACCAATTTGAACATTTGTACCATAGCGAATTTCTCCAGAGAGTGGTAGTAAATCTTTGACGATGGTTTTTAATAAAGTTGATTTACCTACACCATTAGGTCCAACAAGTGCAATACGGTCTTCTCGGAAAGTACGCAATGTGATGCCGCTTGATATTTTCTTATCACGATAACCTATAGCTAAGTCATCAATAGATAATACATCGTTTCCACTTTGACGCTCAATTGTAAAACCGAAGCTTGCTGATTTTTCATCACCATCAGGGGATTCCATCCATTCTGTTCGTTCAAGCATTTTACGACGACTTTGTGCCATTTTAGTAGTAGAAGCACGAGCAATGTTTTTTTGAATAAATTCCTCAAGCTTGGCCTTTTCATCTTGCTGACGTTCATAAAGCTTCAAATCACGCTCATAGTTTTTCGCTTTTTCATCTAAATAGGCACTATAATTGCCGTTATATTTTGTGACGCGATGACGAGAGACTTCGTAGACAATAGAAACAACCTGGTCTAAGAAGTAGCGGTCATGGGAAACAATTAGGATAGCCCCTTCATAGCCTTTTAAATATGATTCCAACCAAGAGAGGGTATCAATATCTAAATGGTTAGTAGGCTCATCGAGTATTAATAGATCAGGTTTACTTAACAGAAGTTTAGCAAGCGCTAACCGAGTCCGTTGTCCCCCTGAGAGTGAGCTAATTGGCTTTTCGTAATCATTAGGATAGAACTGCATGCCATGAAGCACAGAACGTGTATCAGATTCATATTGATAGCCACCTGCATCCTTAAAATTATGCTGCAAATGATCGTATTCAGACATTATTTTTGCATATAAAGTAGGATTTTCATAAACAGCAGGGTCGGCCATTTGTTGTTCTAATGATCGGATTGCCTGTTCCTGGGTAATAAGCTGTTCAAAAATTGTCATCATTTCATCCCAAATCGACAATGTTGAGTTTAATCCAGCATGCTGCTCTAAATACCCAATTTGTATACCTTTAGGGATAATAATATCGCCAGAGTCATAGGACATTTGACCAGCGATTATTTTAAGTAAAGTGGACTTACCAGCACCGTTACGACCTACTAATGCAACGCGGTCACGATGCTGAACCTCTAATTTTACGCCACTTAAAATTTCATCTGCAATAAAGGATTTATATAGTTGATTGACCTGTAAAACAATCATTCTTGACACCTCAATTCTACCTTAGTGTAATAGATGTGCGATTGCCTTGCAATGTCGATGCTTTACTTATTCCAAGCTGTCATGTAAGATTGAAACGATTTCTCTTTAGTTAGTGGCGTAAAAGCGCCATTAACTAAAGAGAAATCCTCCAGTGAATAGTATAAACTTAGAAATATTAAGCATGTATCATAAATGGTTCATCACCAAAAGTTGTTGATGACTTTTGTTAAAACGTCTATAAATAGTTGATTCCCGTTCCGACTGGGCAACTCCTCGGGGGTCAGCGATAGAGGAACGAAGGCTAAAAGCATCACATCCTGTGATAACGCCTCCGTGACCAACATCGTGTTGGACTGAGACCTTGCAGCGCAGTGAATTTTTTCTGTGTGAAAGCGTAGTGTTAACGCAGCGGCAGCAACGAATGTTTTCTGTAGCGAAAGCGAAGCGACAGCAACAAATGTTTTGACTGTGCGAAAGCGAAGCGACAGCAACAAATGTTTTGACTGTGCGAAAGCGAAGCGACAGCAACAAATGTTTTGACTGTGCGAAAGCGAAGCGACAGCAACAAATGTTTTGACTGTGCGAAAGCGAAGCGTCAGCAACAAAGCGCCCCTCGGAACGGAAATTAACCACACGTTTTGGTGATGATCCTTATAAAGAGAATTTGATACATTATAAGGAGGAAAAAGTTTGAAACAAGAATTAAAAATTCCACAAGCCACTACGAAAAGACTTCCTCTTTACTATCGATTTATCCAAAACTTTGCACAAGAAGGCATGGAACGTATTTCGTCGAAGGAACTGAGTGAAGCAATGAAAATTGATTCTGCAACTATTCGCCGTGATTTTTCTTATTTCGGTGCTCTTGGGAAAAAGGGATATGGCTATGATGTGCAGCATCTCTTAAAATTCTTTAGTCAAACGCTCGATCAACATGAAGCCACAAAAGTAGCGTTAATTGGTGTAGGGAACTTAGGTAGTGCTTTATTAAAATACAATTTCCAAAAAAATCATAATACCCATATCGTTGTGGCATTTGACTCAAAGGCCCCGAAGGAAGGGAAGATGATTAGCAATATTCCTGTTTTTCATCCTGATTTATTGGAAGAAAAGTATGCAGAATATGGAGCGGAGCTTGCAATTTTAACAGTTTCACCACGCTCTGCACAGAAAATGGCTGATAGATTAGCAGTGATGAATGCAAAAGGAATTTTAAACTTTACGCCAGAGCGTATTACTGTACCAGATAAAATGCAACTTTTAACAATCGATTTGTCAGTAGAATTACAGGCACTCATTTATTTAATTCGTAATCAGGAAGAGTGATAATTGTACATAATTTAACTTCTTTCAGTGAATGTTATTTGTACCGAATATGAGATAAAATGTGAGAATGACGAAAAACTTTCACATATTATTAGTTAGCAAAATGGCGAAATATGCGTTAAAATGATGGATATAAAGAGGAGGTGGCTGTAATGGGTCCAATAGGTCCAATGAGCCTCATTATTATCGGAATTGTCGCATTACTAATTTTTGGTCCTAAGAAGTTACCAGAGCTTGGTAAAGCATTTGGTTCAACATTACGTGAATTCAAAAATGCTACAAAAGGATTAGCCGACGAAGATGATGATGACAAGAAGAAGAAAGAACTAGATAAGTAAAGTTAGGATGTTTGAGGAATGAATCCAAAAGATCTAACTGTCATTGAACATATAGAAGAATTAAGAAAACGGCTTTTCATTGTTGCCGTTTTCTTTGTTCTTGCTATGGTTGCTGGCTTTTTTGTTGCAAAGCCGCTTGTTAAATACCTTCAAAGTACTGGAGCGAATTACAATATAGAACTCCATGCATTTGATGTAGTAACACCACTGGCAATTTATATCCAAGTTATTTTTTTAATATCGTTTATCCTATCTTCGCCGGTATTGATGTACCAATTATGGGCTTTTATTAGCCCAGGACTTAGGGACGTAGAACGAAAAGCAACCTTAAGCTACATACCGTATTCATTTTTATTATTTTTAGCAGGGTTGTCCTTTTCATATTTTTTACTATTCCCTTATGTCATAAAGTTTATGATGAATTTATCTAACGAATTGGAGATTCAACAAACGATTGGCATACATGAATATTTTTCGTTTTTATTTAAGCTTACAATACCCTTTGGTTTCCTTTTCCAATTACCGATAGTAGTCTTGTTCTTTTCACGCATTGGGATTTTATCTCCTGAGCTACTAATCCGTATTCGTAAGTATTCATACTTTGGTTTATTTGTATGTGCTGCTTTAATCGCACCACCTGAATTAGCTTCACACTTAATGGTTTCAGTACCGTTATTCATTCTTTATGAAATTAGTATTATGATTTCCCGTGTTGGCTATAAGAAATACTTAAAATCAGAAGAAATGCGAATGAAGGAAGAGCAAGAAGCTGAGCAAAAACGTCAGGTCGAAGAGGCACTTGAACAGCAACGACGTCAAATCGAAGAATTAAATCAATAATAATAGAAGCTCGATGCCAATTAGCAGCATCGAGCTTTTTCGTCGTTATAAATAGCTAGGTTCAACTAGAAATCAGCGGTTTGCAAAAATTTTACTAATTTTTATTGCATTTTTTCTAGTTGTTCAAGAAACTTTTGCAGTGGTTCAGCATACAATTGTACAAGCGTCACAAAACCATTCAGCATGACGTGGGCGATAATGGACGTCCAAATGCGTTTTGTTTTGTGGTATAAGAAGGCAAAAATCAATCCGCAAATTGTATAAAGCAAGATGTGTGAGAAGTCCCTATGAATAAGAGCAAAGAAAATGGCGCTTACTATACCGGCAATCCAGAAATTAGTTGTTTGGACAAGCGATCCGAAAATAACACGACGGAAGACAAACTCTTCTAATATTGGTCCAAAAACAACAATCGCTAATATCGCAATAGGGGCACCTTTTGCAATAGCTACAATATCAGCTGTATTTTGCGAGCCACCTTGGATACCGAATATAGCCATTTCGATAGCTGCGCCAATCATTTGGCCGAAGAAAACTAAGAAGAAACCGATAATTCCCCACATAATTGACAGTGGTATAGTCTCTTTCTTCCCTTTATAAATATCCCAAAACGCTTTATCGCGGGATGTAAGGATTAAGCTTAAAATTAACGCAATGGCAAAGCTAAGTGCAATATACCAGCCTTGAGTAAGGGGAGCAGCTTGCCCACTAGGTAAACCAGTTGTACTCATAACAAGCTTGTGAAACGGTTTTGCCAGTAAGATCCCCGATATTTGCATGAGGATATAGATCAGTAAAACATAAAGAGCTGTTTTTTTATGTTTATTTATTTTTTGAGAATTGTTCACAGTCAAAATCCTTTCCATTCATTATGCTACCTTTCTATTGTAGAGGAATATGGAAAGAAAACAAAATTTTTCGAAGTTCTGACTTGCAAAAAAAAGTGTGATTGATTATCATAATAATTGTATTAGCACTCGACTAGATAGAGTGCTAATAAACTTTCAAGTATATAATTAATTATAGGAGGTTGTTTCACTTGTTAAGACCACTAGGAGATCGTATTGTAATCGAACTAATCGAGGTAGAAGAAAAATCTGCATTCGGTATTGTACTGCCAGACTCTGCAAAAGAAAAACCGCAAGAAGGTAAAGTTGTAGCAGTTGGGACGGGTCGCATTTTAGAGAACGGGCAACGTGTAGAGCTTGACGTAAAAGTTGACGACCGCATTATTTTCTCTAAATACTCTGGTACAGAAGTTAAATATGAAGGTAATGAATACCTAATTTTACGCGAAAGCGATATTCTTGCAATTATTGAATAAATTAAAACTTTTAAAGATTCATCACATTTTATAAGTTGATTGAAGTGGAGGCTAGGCGAATCCTAGGGGATCGGCAATATAGATTTTAGACCCCGGTGCGAGCAACGCGAGTGAAGTGTGCCCAGTCGGAACGAAAATCAACCATACACGTTTTAGTGATAATCCCTTTGAAAGTAAATGCCTAGTAATTGTCACAAATAGATGGCAATGACTGTATGGCGAAAATTTCTTATAAATATATTGATGAAGCTTAACGAATATTCCATTTCAGGAGGGTAAATTCAAATGGCAAAAGATATTAAATTCTCAGAAGACGCTCGTTCATTAATGTTACAAGGTGTAGATAAATTAGCAAACGCAGTAAAAATTACATTAGGGCCTAAAGGTCGTAACGTAGTTTTAGAAAAAAAATTCGGTTCACCACTTATTACAAACGATGGTGTAACAATTGCAAAAGAAATCGAGTTAGAAAACCCATTCGAAAACATGGGGGCAAAATTAGTAGCAGAAGTTGCTTCTAAAACAAATGAAATCGCTGGTGACGGTACAACAACTGCAACAGTATTAGCACAAGCAATTATTCGTGAAGGCTTGAAAAACGTTACAGCTGGTGCAAATCCTGTAGGCATTCGTAAAGGGATTGATAAAGCAGTTGCAGCAGCCCTTACAGAATTACACGCTATTTCTCGTCCAGTTAGCAACAAAGAAGAAATCGCACAAGTTGCGGCAATCTCTGCTGCTGATGATGAAGTAGGACAATTAATTGCAGAAGCAATGGAACGTGTGGGTAACGATGGTGTTATCACAATTGAAGAATCTAAAGGCTTCACAACAGAGCTTGATGTAGTTGAAGGTATGCAATTCGACCGTGGTTATGCATCACACTACATGGTAACAGATACAGATAAAATGGAAGCGGTATTAGATAATCCATACATTTTAATTACTGATAAAAAAATTACAAACATTCAAGAAGTATTACCATTATTAGAACAAGTGGTACAACAAGGTCGTCCACTATTAATCATCGCTGAAGATGTTGAAGGTGAAGCTCTTGCAACACTTGTAGTGAACAAGCTTCGTGGTACATTCAATGCTGTAGCGGTTAAAGCGCCAGGATTTGGTGACCGTCGTAAAGCAATGCTTGAAGATATCGCAATTTTAACAGGTGGTCAAGTAATTACAGAAGAATTAGGCTTAGACCTTAAATCAGCTGATATTACATCACTTGGTCGCGCTGCGAAAGTTGTTGTTACAAAAGACAATACAACAATCGTAGAAGGTGTTGGCGGTGCAGATGCAATCGAAGGCCGTATTGGTCAAATCCGTGCTCAGCTTGCTGAAACAACTTCAGAATTCGATAAAGAAAAACTACAAGAACGCCTTGCAAAATTAGCAGGTGGTGTAGCAGTAATCAAAGTTGGTGCTGCAACAGAAACAGAACTAAAAGAACTCAAACTACGCATTGAAGATGCTCTGAACTCAACTCGTGCAGCGGTTGAAGAAGGTATCGTATCAGGTGGTGGTACGGCACTTCTTAACGTATATGCAGCAGTTGAAAAAGTGGCAGATGCAGAAGAAGGCGACGTAGCAACTGGTGTAAAAATTGTTCTACGTGCTTTAGAAGAGCCAGTCCGTCAAATCGCAAACAACGCTGGTCTTGAAGGCTCAATTATCGTGGATCGCCTAAAACGCGAAGAAATCGGTGTAGGCTTCAACGCTGCAACAGGCGAATGGGTAAACATGATTGAAGCGGGCGTAGTAGACCCAGCGAAAGTAACTCGCTCAGCTCTACAAAACGCAGCATCTGTAGCAGCTCTATTCTTAACAACAGAAGCAGTTGTAGCAGACATCCCAGAAGCAGCTCCAGCAATGCCAGATATGTCTGGTATGGGCGGCATGGGCGGAATGATGTAATCCTTTCGTAGCAAGGGTTTACACAGCTTTTGAAGGTTGATGATTTCGCCTCTAGAGAGCCTTGAAATCCACGTTGCACCACTTCTTTTTGTGAAGTAGTGTTACTCACAATTAAAATACAAAGCAACTACCACTTCTCATGATTTTTAATAATTATGAGGAGTGGTTTTTTCTATGCTATTAAAATTTGCTTACGAGGACTTCATAGCAGACAGAAGATTTAAGAATACAACAGAGGTGAATATTCAAAACTACAAGCAGTTGCTTCTTCCTTTTGTAGAGTTCTGTGAATCAAAAGGAGCTATTAACATTGAGGATGTACGACATACGCACTTGCGAGAATACCTGCTAGCATGTCAGGAGAATGGTAACAAGCCTAATACTATTAATACGAAAATCATGCGTATAAGAGCTTTTTACAACTACTTATTAGAGGAAAAGATTGTGACAGAGAATATTGCTAAGAAGGTGAAGCTCCAAAAGGCTGATGTGAAAATTGATGTGTTTACAGATGAACATATTCGCCAAATGCTCGCCTATTATCGTGGCATGAGAAGAAAAGAGAAAAGCTATTTCTCATATAGAGGGTATCTACTAATACTAACTTTTCTGTCGACAGGAATTAGAAGGAAAGAAGCTATTATGCTGAAATGGAGCGATGTAGACTTAAAGAATTTGTCGATGAGCGTGTATGGCAAGAGCAGACAATATGAAACAGTCTTTCTAACTGAGAAGCTCGCTAAAGAATTGATGGTATACCGTTCATTCTGCCTTCAGCATTTTGGGCATGACAACGAATATGTCTTTCTCAATCGTGAAAATGCACCGATGACGGATTATTCAATTTCACAGCTATTTGATAACCTCAGATTGAAGATGAACTTTAAGGATGTGAGAGTAAGCCCTCACACGTTTAGACATACGTTTTGTCATCGTCTAGCAATGAGTGGTATGTCAGCCTTTGCTATCCAAAAGTTGATGCGCCACACTGATATTTCTTTCACAATGCGCTATATTGCTATGTGGGGGAATGAACTGAGAGAAGAGAACGAGAAGCATAATCCATTGAACAACTTTGAGATTTAAACTTAATGGCTGTCTATGTCATTGATTCAAGATTAATTGTTTCTGTGTTGTAGGCAGAAATTTTGTCACCGACGGGCACTATGGTATTGCTAAGAAAGGATTGGTTGGCTTAACATTTGTGATTCTTTCACACTTCAAAAGGTGGTGGTTGGAGTGATATTAGGACAAAGCGAAAAATATTCAAATGGACACAGATGATTTACGCAAGGCACATGATAGTTATTCACCTATAAAAACACCTGCAGATGAATTTAGGGATGAACGAATTTCAAAATTGATGGAAGAACGAGCATATTATGAAAGAGCTTCAAAAGTAAGGCTATTAGATGATTTAATTGAGTCGGCTAAGGAACGCTCTCAAGAAGAAGATATGGGCTATGAAAAAGCTGTGTTTGATCTCGTATTATCTAAACGAAAATTTAGTTCATACCATAAAACACTTTAGTTAAAAGTAGTAAATAATAAGATGTTTCAAATATAAAACCTACTATTTTTATAGGTTAAGTAGGTTTAAGGTGAGGGAATTGTATGGAGAAAATTATTGATGTAAATTCAAAAGATAGTGTTATTCAGGGAAATGTTAGTGAAAAGGAAATATTAATAATTCAAAATACACCAATTGTAAAAGAATTAGTCGAAAGTTATCGCTTCCGTTTAGTAGAGGGCTATAAGGAAATGATTTTCAATAATTGGGATGAGCAAGTAAATCTCGATTTAACTGAAGAATTAATGAGAGAATCGGTTATGATCATGGATGCATCTGGAGAAGAGATTTTGAAAATGTTTTTTGAAGATGCACAAAATAAATATGCTGATATGAAATCCGATGAATACTTCAATCAGCTATTTAAAGCCGCAACACAATTTCCTTAATAACTAAGGAAAAAGCTAAACTCAAATTTCGTAAAGTAGAGAGTAAAATATCCATTTTACTTCTAAATATAAAATCCAAGGGAAAAGGAAGAATCGATATGGCATTTAATATAAACTATCTAACTGATGAATTAATTTTATATATAGAAGAGGCTAAGACGGATTATGAACGCAGAGCACGTATCATTTCAGTAAAGCTTAATTTAATGAAAATAATCACCATGACTGAAATTGAATTTGGCACAGTTGTTGCTAAACGGGCAATTAGTGAATACAACCGTACCGTAGGGCAAACAGATGGAACGTATACCGAAGAGATGTATATATATGGTACACCTTTCCGTACAGCATTTGCTTATATCACTGAAAACCAAAATAATTTCTTTACTCGTTTAAAATATGCAGTAAAAAAACATGGTGAGAAAGATATAGACTTTCATCGTATGGCTGAGAATTATAGTGCTGATAGTGTTGTGGCAATTTTCAATCAAGATCACACGGCTATACATAATCCTCTATATGTGACATATCACTCGATTCCGCTAGGTATTTTACGACAAGAGTTTAAATCGAAAAAGGAATTAAAAAAGGAGTTTAAGTTATCTGATAAAGAATTAGATAATGCTTTAGATACAGGCACATTCTTACATCAAGATTCCACTGTAACGTTAAAAATCGTGAAGTCGAGTATTGAACCTTCATTTGAAGAACATAAAAAAATAACAGAAAACTTCTTAGAAACATTAGAAAGGTCGTTAGCAAATGACTCTCGATACAATAAATATGATGAGGATAAAGAATGTTTACGTGATCAAATTCAAGAGATGAAAGAAGAGATTATATCTTATGAGAAATTGATTCAACAAGATTCTTTTCATAATGTTCGTGTAAGAAGTTTGAAAGGGAAAAATCCTGTAGAGCTTTGGGAACAAATTGAATCAGAGTTAAAAGCGCAATACGATTCACATAAAGAAGCAATCAAAGGTTTATTAGAGAGTGAATCAATTGATTTGTTTAGTGATGGATTGGTTATAGATTTCAACGAGTTTCTAGATATAACTCCAAATGTAATATGTATAGATCATATTTTAAGATCATTAAAAGACTTTGCACATGAGATGTGTGAAGAAGGGTTCATAGTGAAAAAGATAGCATAAATCTCGGTGATTAAAGCTTTTACAGGGGAGCTACTCGTTAGCTCCTTTATTTTTTCTACAAGAGGTGATTACAACAGAATGTAACAGATTGTATTCAACAAGATTATTTAGATTGGAAACGTGGTGATATTATCACGATTTCAGCAGGTACAGGCAAAGGTAAAAGTCACTTCATAAAGAATACACTCTATAACCACGCTAAAAGCAAAGAGAAGCGAATTTTGTTCTTTCTTCATCGAACCAATACACTAGAACAATTTGAAGCTGAAATAGCTGCGGAAGGAAAATCGGATGTAATTGATTTAATTACTTACCAAAGCTTTGAGAAGGCGATTATTCGTCAAAATCAGATTGATCTTTGGATGTATGAATTTATCATTTGCGATGAATATCATTATTTTGGTAATGATTCTTCATTTAATAAATACACCGACTTATCACTTAATGAAATTATAGAGGGTGCAGATGAACGAGTTGTAGTACTTATGAGTGCTACCAATGAGTTTATAAAAGAATATTTGCAAAATCGTAAATCAATTACTCCGAAAGAATATGTTCTGTCAGCTGACTATGATTACCTTAAACCGATAGTGTTTTATGATGATGAACAGTATTTAATTGATGGATTGAAGGAGCGAGTAGAAAAAGGAGAAAAAGTACTTATTTTTATTGAATCTGCTAATGATTGCTATGAGTTATATAAGCAATTTGAAGAACATAGTATGTTTATCTGCGGTAAAAGTCATATTAAATATAAGTATGTAGATGAAGAGAAACGTGAGAAGCTCCTAACCAATCAGAAGTTTGATGATTTATTCTTATTTACTACGCAAACACTTGATGCTGGGCTAAATATCATAGATGATGACCTGCACTTTATTATAGTAGATATATCTGATCCTGATGTGTTGATTCAGTGTGTAGGAAGAAAGCGAATACGAGATGCAGAATCAGATTATGTGCATTTAGTGGTAAAAAATCGTTCAAATGGGCGATTAGGTCACGATAAAGGGAATTTAACCACTCGAATGAAATATGCTAAATTCCTTGAGGAACATTCTCAAGAAGAATATGATCGAGTGTTTTATCGTGAACCTGATCCTTATCAACTTGTATATTTTGAGCCGCTCCCTAATCAGTTGTATAAAATAGGTGTAAATCAACTTCTTTTTGATAGCTATAAGTATAAATATAAGCGACTTGAGGATATTCAAAAAATGGCTGGCGGGTATCGTCAATTTATTGTTGAGCTATTTGGAAAAGAAGGAAGCGTATCAATGGATGCTTATTTAGATTTGAACACTCGTACAGCATTAGAAGCAGGATATACTGAGGGATTAATTTTTTATAGCAATGAGGAAAAGCGAGCTTTTGCTGAACAGTTGAACTTGAAATCAAATGGTCGTCTAGTTACTAAACCAAGAAAAATTAATGAGTTACTAACAACTAAACAAGCTTCTTATCGAATTTTTCCACATGAGGCTAAACAGGATGGAAAACGATATAAAACAGCATGGAGAATAATTAAAATGCCAAAGTGAGAGTGGATAAAAATGTTGAGAGTATTATTATATACGGACACCAAATTTGACCATCTCAATTTGTATAAATGTAGTCAAAAAAATAAAAGATATTTTCATGCACTTTTCGACACAATTGAATAAATTGCAAGCTCGCTTGCAATTTTTCAATGTGGTGAAAAGGCAAGCGAAGATTCAGATATAAAAATTATTTGTTTTCTGGAGAGCCATTAGCGCAGCGATTGGCTTGTAAGAAACAAATAATTTTTATTCTGGATGCTTTGCTTCAGGGTTTTGGTTTTTGTTTGTTTTACTAGTGATAATTAGCATAAAGTACATTATTTTTTCCTGAGACGATAGGGTTTGTTTGGAGTGACCTTGTTAACATTTCTCTAGCAGATAGGAGTCAGATTCTAAACAAGGTGATTCGCTCAGGTTGATGAAGTTTTTAATAAGGAGGAGTGATTCATATGTCGAAAAACTGGAATTTGCCCCCGATGAAATTTAAGTCAGGTGATAAGGTTCGATTCACATTCAATGACAATGAACTAGTTGGAATTGTTGAAATAGCAGACTTCGGTGGTTCAATGGAAAATGATTACCATTCGTATGATATTTTTGCTGAAGGTTGTTTGTATAAGCATATTCCCGAAGAAGTTTGTGGAATTGCTTGCTTCTAAGGAGATTGAACCAGCGCACGCACAGACGATTCGAAAATTAGCTAGTGCATACTTGGTTGCATGTATTGCTATCAGGTTGATTCACAGAGGGTTTACCGAAGGCGATTTTTGCTAAGAGAATCGAATTAAAATCATGCGGTAGGGGGAAACACACTCTATCGCTTTTCTATTGGTCTAGGAGCGATACTATGAGTAAGTGAAGGCATTAACAAAAGGACTATGTAACTTGAATCACAATCTTTCAACGTTTGCAAAAGGAAATGTTCATTCCCTGCTTAACTTACTCATATTTTCACGAGCGTACAGTAGCAACAACAGCAGGCACACAGTCACATAATGACTTAATCAAGCAAGCCAAAGCCGTAGAAAATGAAAACTATGTCCGTATGATGCTAAACAACCAAAGCAAATGGAACACTCACAGGAAGCATTTCAAGGCTTGCAGGGATGATATTGAGCAGGCTTACCTTGATTCAAAGGATTTCATATATGATTTTCTTTCAGCACAGCATTAATTGTTGTGCTTCTTCTTATATTATTAGTATTTTATTTTAAATTGAAGATAAAGAATCATAGAAAAAATCAAAACTTGATTCCAAAATACTATTATTAATGATATATTTATATAACTTGGATAATTAAGGAGTGTAATGATTTGTGAGAAAAGCGTATCTTTTATTTTTATTAATTTCTATACCATTGATAATAACAGGATGTAGCGGTAGAAATATTGAAACTTTACAGGGTTCCCTGCTTGGTCATTGGAAAAGTATAGATGAAGATGGAAAGGAAACACATTATTATATTGACAAGCAGAATTTTACTACGGTTATTAATGGAACTAAGATGGTTTATGACTATAAAGTTGTTTCTGAAAATGAAGAAACTGATGAATTCTCTATAACTACTGAAAATGCTGAAGGTAGTGGAAGTAATTATTCTTTTACATTTTTGAATAAAGAAAGAACTAAAATTGAATCTTTAGTAAATATTAATACTATTAAGTCAACTAATGATGCACAAAAAGAAGCATTCGAATTAGCACGAAATTTCATTAATTCGCTTGGAGGTAGTATGGAAGTTACTGAGGAATGGGAATATGTTGATAGTACAAAGCAACCGAAGAAATAACTAGAATTATAGTGAAGTAGATATAATGTAGAGTAGGCACATTACTTAATTGTAGTGTGTCTTTTATTTGTACAAATTGAACATGATAATATTTCATTCTACTTTTTATGCGTATGTCTAATTGAATCACAACCTTGTTACCTTTCACGATACGATAAGGACTAAACCTCCAATAATCTAACCATTGGCTTATCCATGATAAAACACAGCATAAACCCCAATTATTGCTCCAATGGATAAATAGTTGAAAGAGCAGCAATACATAAATAAAAATGTTTCATTGATTAAATTGTGACTGATTCCATTTAAGATTCACATTAAGAACATACGTTTCTGACGAGAGTGGGTTGATTCTCGTTCAAGAAATACATCTATGAGAATGGTTATCAAATTACGAAAAGGTTGCTTATCGCAACTTGAGAATGGTACTATAAATTTACAAAGATAAGAAAAAAAGGGAGTGCGGTCATGGGAGAATTAATTCAAGTTCAATCAATCATAGAAGATAAGAAAGTAAATGATGCTATCCAACAGGAGATAGATAAGAAGTCAAAAATGTATGAAGGAGACTTCAATCGCTTCATGCATTATGCAGAGCAGATGAAACAACCAATATCATTTGAAACACTAGAAAAATATTTGCTACATACGATTGAAACAGGTCTTAAACTAAGTACATTCAACAAGCGTTCAGCAGGGATTAAACACTTCTTAGTCAATATATATGGATTGATTGAAACAGAAGACCAAAACAAGCGCATTGCCCTACTAAGACAAAAATACAATCATACTGCCTATGCAAAGCAGAAGCTGATGAAAGGTCAATCGGCACAATCGAAAAGTGAAGTCATGGCACTGATTGAAAAATTAGATACAAGAGCCAAAGCCATTTCCTTGTTCAATCTGATTACAGCATGTCGCCCATCTGAAATGATAAATATCAAAATTGAAGATATTAATTTAGATAATTGTTCGGTAAATGTCTACATGTTGAAGCAGAGTGATTGGCAATCTAAGCGCCTAACGCTTGAATGCGTAAACGCTGTTCGTGCCTACATAAAGGAATATGGACTAAACGATGAAAGCTACCTAGTAGGTAAAGTTAATAGATACAATAAATATCACAACACAAGAATTAGTGATACAGCATACAGAAAGTCAATTAACAAGTGGCTAGGGTTTGCACCGTACACACTACGCAAGACACAAATTTCAGCAATGCACGAAGCAGGAGCAGATCTTGCAACAATCGCAAAGCAAAGTGGTCACAAAAACCTTGAAACTATCAATAGACATTATCTTTCTGTAAATGATAAAACTATTGATAAGTATTTATAGCTGAGAATTAAATTAAATGGAAGATATACAGGGAGGGAAATTTTTGATTATCGAAAATAAGTGGATTAGTAAAGATGTTCTAACTTTTGATTATAAAGTTGAATCTACTCAAGTATCAAATATAGATAGATTGAATCGTGCCTATGAAATTTGGGAACATTCAAGAGGATTGATAGAGAGTAATCAAACCGATTTTCATCTTTCTGATGGCATTGCTAACTTAAAGAGGTCATTAAACCAAAGATTGCAATTAATTGAAGATTTATATCACTTAAAAAGTATTAAATTAGAAGATAAACCAAAGGGATATTTAGAATTATTGGAGTTTTTAGGAGTTGTTAGACCTTTTTTAATGAAGCAATTATTAGCAATTAGAAATGATATTGAACATAGAGATGCTCAACCACCTTCCTTTGAAAAGTGTCTGGAGTTATTAGATGCTATATGGTATTTTTTGAAATCTACAGATTATTTAGTTAGATACCCCGTAGACACTATAGTTTACGAAGAAAACACTATAATTATAGAAAACATGAGTTGGGTTAAGTTGAGATTTAAATTTGATTCAGACATTTTACATATTAATGGAAGATTAACTTCTGATTTTGTTTATGATTCACCTTTAGAAAATACATTTCAAATGGACTGTGAAATGTATAGGTTGGATGAAACATGTGGGGATGTAGGCGGTAATAAGGCTTTACATCGTTTTGATGGAGAAATGAAAATTAGCGGTTCTGAAAAAAACATTTTAATAAAAAAACTTTTGAATACTATCTAAATAAAATCATTCTTTTATTGAGCCGAGGTGAAACTGTCATGAACGTGTCAGAAGCCTTCTGTAGAGCTACAGGAGCTTCATAGCTTGCTCCTAGAAGTCGAATTGACATATTGGTCAGTGAAGGTCAGAAGAGTATCGGATGGACAATCGGAGCGCTACATAGTATAGAGAGGGGGGCGCAGTTTCCGATATTTTGATGATGGTGAATGAAGAATCCAAGCTAGCTCCTACACGCACACCCAAAGGGAAATGAAGTGACACGGGAACAACTTTATGAAGCTAAAGTACATAGGAATGACGGGATAAATTAAGTGATTATCAATTTTTATTTTAGGCTGCTTTCTCAAAGATGGTTGTTTTTTCAACTAACTAACGTTGCAGTTTAGTTGAAGAGCGTTGTTTAACTTTTGTTTAACAATCGGGTCAGGTTGTAGAGGAACACTTTTACGTATTCATGTAGAATATTAGTTGAGATTGTAGAGCGATTAATACAACAACAATAATTGTAATAATAAACGAACATATTTTTTTCTTAGGGAGATTTTTATGAAAAAAGACGTGTCCGCATTTAGTTAAAATGACTTCTAAGGATAGGGAAGGAGCGTAAATAAATGAGCAAAGAAGAAGAGCTTATAAAATATTTAGAAGAAACTACGACATGGCAAGTATTAAAAGACATAAACTTTGGGCGAGAACCAAGAGAAGCAGATATAAAACTGATAAACGATATACAAGAGAAAACGGGGCTTCCTACTGGTGTTATTAATGCATTAACCGAATACGTATTTTTAACGTCTAACAATAAGCTAGTCCGTCCATACATGGAAAAGATAGCCGACCATTGGGCTAGTGTTAAGCTTGAAGACGCTAAAGGGGCTATACTTCGCAAGAGAACATGGTGAAAAGTATAGAGAATGGAATAGGACTACGGATACTCAAAAAATAGAAGCTACACCCGTCGAAAGGGAACGTATAAGGGCGATACAATCGGCAATAGATAGTGGACTAGATAACGAGAAGTTAGGGAAGTTTGTTCGAACTATGTTTAACGGGGGTCTCACAGATTGATAGGTGGGGAATATCCATTATTTCATATTGTTAAGTAAAAATCATTGACAGTCATTAATTAGACTAGACATACAACTGGAATACATCCAGATTACACTAATTAGGCAACGGTAAAGGTCAGGTAGTTTTAGATTTCTAAAACACAGAGCTTGTTCTGAACAGATGGTAGGGGCATGTTTTCCAATATTGAGGTAGGGTTTTTTCTTATATAAGTGTGACCGTTGCACTCACGTGAAATTCCTTCTTCACATCGAGCTACCACTACTTTACAATAGAAATTATAGGAAATCGTTGGGAAGTGGTAGTTGCCTAATGATTGTGAGATGAAAAGTAGATAAATCAACAGCTGAAAGAGCGAAAACAGTAGGTAAGAGAATACTACTTCATGTTCTGTCTTAACAACAGAAGCAGTTGTAGCAGACATCCCAGAAGTAGCTCCAGCAATGCCAGATATGTCTGGTATGGGCGGCATGCCAGGAATGATGTAATCAACGGCTACAACCCAAAAAAATCTCTTCTCCATTTGAGAAGTGATTTTTTTATGTTTAGCGAATATTTTTTAGTAATCGCTGATAAACCTCCGACAATCGCTGATAAAAACAGTAAAATCGCTGATAAACCTCCGACAATCGCTGATAAAAACAGTAAAATCGCTGATAAACCTTCAACAATCGCTGATAAACCTTCAACAATCGCTGATAAACCCCCAACAACTGCTGATAAAGATACAAACCTGCTAAAAAAACTCCGAAAAGGAGCTTAAAGTTATTCTTTTTGCTTCAGCCTAAAATCAGGGGAAATATAAGAGATTAGAGCATAATCTATTTCTTCTCCTGCTTGAGTTGATAATTGTACAAGTAAAGATTCTTCGGTATTTGAGGGATGTATAGCGCTTGTTTTTATAGTAATCACTTGAACACCGGTTCTTCTCGGGTTTCCAACAACGACCACCTGATTCCCCAATGTATAAACTGCTGTAATATCAGTTTGGAACGCGACAATATATAAATCTAAATCCGTTTTATTTTGACACATTAGAATTGTGAATCCCATATTTTGTTCAAAGTCGTACCATTCAGAGAGAGCAATATCGTAATTCGTAAATAGTCGATGCAGTGCATAATGAATTCTAGTTGGAACATAGCTCCACCGACCGATTGAGCTATGCCAATATTCTTCATAAGCGGGTCTCTTGTAGCCAGGATTATTGACGATCGCTTCATACGGAATTGTATTGCCATTCTCTATCACCTGTGAAAGTGTAACAAATTTTGATGGGGGAGATAATTCTGGAAAAGGAGGATCAGCAATTGTTTGGGGTTTTATCGGCTCAAGGCTTTTTAAGCGGTTTTCTAGACCTTTTATATTTAATCTACTCGATTCTTTTGCATCGAAAGAAGCTACAATGCTCAAATTAATTAATATTAGGCTAATCATACATAAAGTTATTTTTTTTACGTTACACATAGTTGCACCTCGCCTCTCCTATACTGTGCTCATTAAATGAGCGAATATGTAGGACGACTGAAAATTTTATAGTCATGTTTTCACTTCCTGTTCTACTAAACAATAAAAAGGCAATCCATTAGTTCGTATTTGAACTTCTGGATAGCCTTTTTTGCTACAGTCATTTTCTTGGACTTCCAATATGCAAATCTACATGCCTGGTAAGTTAAAGCCTGGTAAACCTGGTAAGCCAGGATATTGTCCGCCTGGGAATGGCATCGGACGTGGTGGATATGGTTGTGGCGGATATGGCATCGGACGTGGTGGATATGGTTGTGGCGGATATGGCATCGGACGTGGTGGATATGGCTGCGGAGGACGTGGTGGGTATGGTTGTGGTGGATATGGCTGCGGAGGGCGTGGTGGGTATGGTTGTGGTGGATATGGCTGTGGAGGACGTGGTGGGTATGGTTGTGGCGGATATGGCTGCGGAGGACGTGGTGGGTATGGTTGTGGTGGGCGTGGTTGCGGAGGACGTGGTGGATATGGTTGTGGTGGACGTGGCTGCGGAGGTCGCGGTGGATATGGTTGTGGAGATCGTGTCGGATACGGTGATGGGTTTAAAGATGGATATGGGCTACCAGAAGGCATAGTAGGGTGAAACGGAATGTTAACATCAAGATCTTCGGGATTAAATCCAGGATTGATCAATGAAACACACCTTTCTTCGTTTTTTTCTAACATATGCCTACTATTAGGATTGTCATAGGCATTAAACTAGAAGAATGATCGATAAAGTATAGTTGAATAAAATAGAAAATGTTATAAAATATATCAAATTTAATTATAATAGAAGAAAATAGTATTAAAGGATGTTTATATAAATGCCTATTATAAAAATCAAGAAAATAAAAGTACAAAATTTACGAAATGTCCGTCATGGTGAAATTATATTAGCGGTAAATTTCGAGACATTCCTTAAGCCAAATGTTGTAGGTTTATACGGACAGAACGGTTCTGGAAAAACAACTATTGTTGATGCATTCGGCTTGTTAAAGGCACTTATATCCGGTTGGATGGCTGAAATTAAATTACCATCACAGGAAAAGAAATTAATTATGGCAGGGGAGGATACGGCAAGTATTGAGTTCGAGTTTCTAGTAGAAAATCAATTCGGCACATTTTTTCTCAATTATTATGTAGAGTTACAAGAAGATGGAAACAGACTGTACACAACGCTTGAACGTGTAGCTTACAGAGAAAACGAGAAAGGGAAGCGTTCAAAGATTTTAATTAATGTTACAGAGAAAGACATACAACTACGTAAAGTATATCTTTCTGATATGAATGAAAAAATGCGTATCCAATTACTAGTCATTCATCAATTGTCTAAAAAACAATATATGTCCTTTGTCTTTCACAAAGATTTAAAGCCGTTATTACAGGATAGGTTGTCGGAGCTAGAAATGCAATTGCTTCATAATTTAGCAATAGATTTTAATCGTGATTTACATGTTGTTAACAATCAAAATATCGCACCATTATTTGAAGAGCGCAGTATGCCTTTTAGCATCCATCTCGAAAAAACTCGTGGTTCTATCCCTTACAATTTGAAGGGGCCAGCATTATTGCCAGAGGATGCATTTTACGTGTTATGTGAAGTAATAGAGCAAAGTAATCAAGTATTATCAGCGATTATTCCAGGTCTCTCTATAAAGATTAATGTACTTACAAAACAAACTATGGATAATGGGGAAAAAGGAATTCGTTTTGAATTTTTATCGCAACGAGGGGAGCGCGAATTACCGTTAAGGACAGAGTCAGAAGGGATTTTGAAAATTATATCGGTACTCAGTGTGCTCATTGGGGTTTATAATAACCCAAATGCTTGTGTCGTAATAGATGAATTAGATTCTGGTGTTTTTGAATATTTGTTAGGCGAGTTGTTAACAGTGATTGATGAGGGTGGAAAAGGTCAACTTATTTTTACGTCTCATAATTTACGTGTGTTAGAGGTGCTAGCTATTAAAAACTTATGGTTTACGACAACGAATGAGGATCGTCGTTATATACAGCTAAAGGGTATTAAAGAGGTAAATAATGCTCGAGATGTTTATTTACGTGCGATTCAGTTGGGCGGACAGGATGAAGATGTTTATAAAGAAACAAAGACATTTAAAATTAAGCGTGCCTTTAGAAAAGCGGGTGTCCAGCGTGACTAAAAAAGTTCTTTTAATTATTGTGGAAGGGCATACGGAACAAATTATTTTAGAGGATTTTCTAGATGAACATTTTGCAAATTCAACGATTCGCTTCGATGTACAACGGGAAGATATTTTAACGAAATGGGATGCTAATAAACGGATACCTAATATTAAAAATAGTGTGACACGAGTGATTCAGAACTATTTGGAGAAGTATAAGTTTTTAGCGAAGGATTTAACCGCTGTCGTTCATATTACTGATGCAGACGGTTGTTTCATAGCCCCTGAATCTGTCAAGGTGAAGGGAGATATTGAGCAAAATTTATTCTATACAGAAGATGCAATATTAGTGAAATCAGAGAAGCGTAAGGAACAAATCGAACAACGAAATGAAATGAAGGCGAATAATGCTAAAATCCTTATGGCAAATGATCATTTTAGCATTCATCGATTAAGAATACCGTATCAGCTATTCTATTTTTCTACAAACTTAGAGCATGTACTATGGAATGAGCGTAATGAAATAGCGACGGAAAAGGTGCAAAAGGCCGATGAATTTATGGAAAGTTTATCGAGCTCCATAGAAGAGTTTTTAAAAGAATATCTCCCAGTTAACCCAGAGCTGCCGTATAAAGATAAAATGAAAATGAGTTGGTCATTTTTAATGGAGGGCTGTAATTCGTTACAACGCGGAACGAATGTCCCGTTATTATTTGAAATGATTAAATCGGATATACAATAAAGTGAGTGTTGACCAGTAGTGAAAATTGAAGCGTCAGCAACGACAAATATAGAGGAAGCGGTTAGACGCTTGCTCACCAAAAAAGGTCCTTTCGTTAGAATAAGCGATGGATCTTTTTTCGTTTTAGAGAATCTATTCTTACTGAGTAATGACATCTTTTCATTTTCTAATTCATAAGCTTTACAGGTGTGATTTTATCAAGCAAGAAGGAGGCATTGACATTCAAATACATGTTGTACGGGCAGGGGAGTCCTTATGGGGTATTGCGAAGGCATATGGGACAACAGTTCAAAATATTGTAGATGCCAATCAAATTCCTGAACCAAATCGATTAGTTATAGGGCAAGCTCTTGTAATACCGATTGTCGGAAATTTCTATTATGTGCAGGCAGGAGATAGTCTATATTCAATCGGCCAACGTTTTGGCATTAATTATTTAACACTTGCTCAGGTGAACAATATTAATCCGAATCAACCTTTATCGATTGGTATGCGACTTTATATTCCACCTCAACCAAAAACAAGAGCTGAAACATTGGCATATTTAGAGCCGAGAGGGACATTCGTTAGTGAGGCATTACTAAGTCAAGCAAGAGAAGCGGGGCCATTTTTAACTTATCTAGCTTTATTTAGCTATGAGGCAAGACGAGATGGAACGCTTAAGGTGCCACCGAGTCAAGGTGTGGCGCAAATTACAAATGATACAGGTGCTTCTCTAGCAATGGTTATCTCGAATTTGGAGAATTTTAGTTTTAGTGGCGATTTAGCGAGAGATATTTTTCAAAGTACAGCCGTACAGGATTTGCTCTTTAATAATATTCTTGAAGAGGCAAAGCGTTTAGGAACTGTTAAAGATATTCATTTTGATTTTGAGAATTTGCCGGGCGATCAACGACAGGCGTATAACAATTTTTTAAGGAGAGCAGTGAGTCGATTCCATCCACAGGGATATACCGTATCGACAGCGCTAGCTCCGAAAACAAGTGCTACTGAGCGGGGTCCGTGGACGGAGGGGCATGATTATAAAGCACATGGAGAAATAGTGGATTTTGTTATGTTAATGACATATGAATGGGGCTATTCTGCAGGGCCCCCTATGGCAGTATCGCCACTTCCAGAGGTAGAAGCGGTTGTTAAATATGCAGTAAGTGAGATACCTCGGAACAAAATTATACTTGGACAGAATTTATATGGGTATAACTGGACATTGCCTTTTGTGCAGGGGGGACCTAATGCAGAAGCAGTTAGTCCACAAAGAGCAATCGAGATTGCTAAGAAATATAATGCTGCTATTCAGTTTGATTTGAGATCTCAAGCACCGTTCTTTGAATACTACGATGAGCAAGGTAAAGCACATGTGGTATGGTTCGAAGATGCCAGATCCATTCAAGCGAAGTTCGATTTAATCAAACGGTACAGACTCCGAGGAGTAGGCTATTGGAAGTTAGGTCTACCATTCCCTCAAAATTGGTTATTAATTGGGTCCAATTTTGATGTAGTCAAGAAATGAGGATTTTTAGGGAGCAACCAAGCAATTTTGCCTTGGCGTAATTGTAGCTGACGTTTTTTCTTTCGCGCAGACAAACATTTGCGGCTGAGGCTGTGCTGTCGCTGCGCCTTCGCACAGAAAACATTGCTGAATGAAGAAAAAATAGCTCTTTGTTTATGTTCATTCTATTTCAAGATAAAATAGAATAATCTGAAAATATCATATCCATTTATGGTAATCTATACTATAATTATGGTAAATGATAATCTAGGAGGGATATTTTGGGTAAATTTAAAAAGTTAGGTATCATACTAACGTCTACTGCATTTTCTGTTAGTGTACTTTCGCCAATGGCACAAGCTTCAGCAAATGTAAAAGAACCACAAGAGAGAGTTGCAATTCAAGTTTCTTCAACAGAAACAAAAGTAACAAAAAGTATGCTTATTAAGCAATTGAATACAATATTCCCAGACAAATTCAATTTTGTAACAGAGAAAGATTTCTCAATGGGAGAAGCACATTACTTTAATGATGACAAAACGATACGCTATGAATTGAACTTTAATAAAACAATCAATGGCAAAGACGTTTATGGTGATTTTACTTTTAAAGGCGAAGATTTGGAATTAGAAAATTTCTCCTATCAGCCTGTCAATATAGCGGAAGCATTGTACCCGGTGAAATATTCAGAGGGTGAAGCAAAGAAAGTTGCTCAAGACTTCTTAAAGAAATTGCCGAGCACTGCGAATTACAAGCTTCGTGAAGACCATAGATATGATGATTTTGGTTTTAGTAGACCTCTATCTGAACCAATTTCGTATTCATTTATGTACTCGCCTACACACAATGGTGTATTACTTAGTAATGAGTTTATCCATATTACAGTTTTAGCAAATGGTGAAGTTACAAGTATGTATCGTAATGCCGGGCCAACTAGCAAGGCAACTTTTGATAACTTAGATCAGAAAAAGAATGAATCAGAAATCCTTGCACAGGTTCGTGAAAAACTGTCAGTTGACTTACGTTATATAGTTGACTATAACTATCAAACAGGCGAAGCGATTGCTAAGCTTGTGTATATGCCACCAACAAGCTTTAATGGTGTACATGCAATAAATGGGCAGTGGCAAACAATGAATGGTTTCATTTCTCAAGTACCGAAGACAAAAGGTGTAGAAAAACTTGCAGCGCAACCACTTGCACCTAAGAAAAATGGTATTACATTAGCAGAAGTTGAAGAGTTAGCTAAGTCTATTTTAAAAGTTGATACAGACAAAGCAAAGCTACAAATTCATTCGATTAATGAAAGAGAAAATGAAAATGGCGAAACAATCTATTATGTGAATTATATGTATGATCTCGGTAATTACGGCACAGGTAGTTCACTTGAAGTCAACAAAGCAACAGGTGAAATTACAAACTACTGGAATACAAGTAGCGAATTCATGCAGACAGATGATAAAGTAGAACCAATTTCAAAAGAGGCTGCGTTAGCAAAAGCGATAGACTACTTAAAAGAGTGGTCTCCGTCATATATTCATAATTATTCAAAACCACTAGAAGATGCAATATATGATAAAGACAACAAACAGTATTACTTCTCTTTCCCACGTATTGTCAATGGCATTGCCGTAGCAGGGGATGAAATTTCCGTAGGTATCAGTGCTGATGGGAAATTAAGTTCTTTAAATGTTAATTATCGCAAGATTGATAATTGGCCGTCTGTAAACAAAGCTATTCCTGCTGATAAAGCAAAAGCAACATTCAATGAGGGGCTGAAATTGGAGCTACAGTATGCAAAACAGGATGGCGAGGATAATCACCACTATGATTTAGTATACGCTCCGGTTTATAATGGAATTTTGTTCAATAGTATTGATGCAACAACGGGTGAATGGCTTCAAAAAGTTGGTGATACGAAAGAAAAACCTGCCATTTCGCATCCAACAGCTGGAGGAGAATTAACTTATTTATTACACCAAAATGTGTTAGAGGTTAAAGACCCAGCAAACTTTAATGCTGATACAGCCGTAACAAGAGGAGAAGCTTTGAAAATTTTAGTTAAATCATTATCATACGGATATGATTTCAATCCGTATGGAGAAGACAACGTTAAGCAATCCTTCAAAAACATTGACAAAAAGCACCCATTATACGGAATCGTTGAACAAGCTGTAAGAATGGGCATTTTACAACCGGCGGATCAATTTGCAGTAGATACAGCATTGACTCGTCAAGAGCTTGCCGAATGGTTAGTTCGTGTACTAAATTTAGAGAGTGCTGCTAAGCATAGTGACATTTACAAATTAAACTTTACGGATGCAAGCTCAATTGACCCAGCGTACGCAGGTTATGTTGCTTTAGCGAGTGCAATGGGACTAATTGATGGACAGCAAAATAAATTCAATGCTACTGAGAAAGTGACGTATGCAGATTTGGCGGTATCTACAGTTCGTCTAGCAAAGGCTGCCTTTGAACAAAACGGCAGCGGTCGTCATTTCTATTAATAATCGATAATTTATACATGAAAGGGCATCCCCTGATTTTAGGAGGGCACTGAAAAACTTACGTTTTCATAAAAGCGAACCTTTCTCAGATAAAAATAAGGCATTTCTTGTTCAATTTTGAACAGGAAGTGCCTTATTTCTGTCTCTATTCCTTATTCCTTATTTATTTTCGTTTAATAGCTTTAATATCCGTTTTAAATTGACAGCGAATATCGTTGTAGCACCTTGAATTTCCATGCCAAATAGACCCGCAGTCGATGCCGTATCGTACCCGTGTCCGTTTTTAATTCACTATTCTTCGCTTCTACTTTGTAGCGATTTGCGGCTAATTGCTTAAATGCTTCCGTATTTTGAAATGCCTCTTGTTCGGCATGTGTATCCGACTTAATTGTGACAGAATATGTTTTACTTTTTGCGCCTTCTTTATAACAGCCATCTCTCATTGGACATACTTTGCATTTTTCAATGTCAAAATAATATGACTCATACTCGTTCCTTTTTTGCCCGTACGTGCTTTTCTTGTCGCGAGATGACCGGCCTTACAAACAAACATTCCAGCGTCTTTATTAAACTCAAACTTGTCTTCTTCTTTTCGTGGTCCTTGTGTTAAATTAAGGGTTTCTTGATTTGAAATCATCGGGGGCACTACCTGCACATTAATTCTTTTATTATAAAGGAAAGCATGACTAAAATAATAGTGTGATACATTGCGTTGTTTGGAGAAGCATCGCTCGACTCCTGCGGGAAAGCGAGACAGACGAGACCCCGCACGAAGCGAAGCGTAGGAG
>Ga0209784_100266_pt1 | contig 31086 bp, 30 predicted proteins | sample AraplaCvi_mLB_r2_2_FD_184284 | JGI IMG/M metagenome (GOLD analysis project Ga0209784, IMG submission 184284) | Arabidopsis root microbial communities from North Carolina, USA - plate scrape CL_Cvi_mLB_r2 (SPAdes) (version 2) | ecosystem: Host-associated > Plants > Roots > Endosphere | place: USA...
ATTAGGCACGCCGCCAGCGTTCGTCCTGAGCCAGGATCAAACTCTCCATAAAAAGAAATTTGATTAGCTCAAATTGTTTTGCTGGCATCATGTTTGATGTCCAAAATTTTGTTTCGTTCACTAACTCGAGGTTAGCTAGTAAAAACTTTATTGATTACGTTTTGCTTGTTCAGTTTTCAAGGTTCATACCGTCGCTGTTTAACAGCAACTTTTATATAATATCATGTCGTTTACTCGTTGTCAACAATTAGTTTTTTAATTTAAAACTCATTTGTTTTTCAACGGTTATCTTAACGACTCTTATTACTATACCACAATATTTTTGTTTTGCAAGCATCTTATAAAAAATATACTAAAGCAGTTATCCCTAACACACCCGGAATACCTAATATTGCAATTGTGAATACTGAAAATAGATTAATCGGCACGTTATATCCTGCATACCCTATTCCTAAGTGAATAAGAAATAACAGTAGAAAAGCGAAAGCAAATCTAAACCAAAACACAGACATTCCTTCTAAAATTTTACCCATCTTGGCATGTCTTATTATTATATAAAGAAAAAGAAGCACTACAGGTACACAAAAGCTCATAATTACTAACCACGACATATGGTTTCCCCCTCAAAAATATAATTATGAAAGTTTATGTTTCCTGTTTTGCTTCTATGAGTATTATTTATACCTATGCATTAACTTATTTTTAGCGATGCTGAAATAAGTTTAAAAACTATTATTTAATTAATACTCTACGAATTCTAGCTTCCTTGAATAAATAAAAATGTATACTCTCCGCTGCTTTTCGTTGAGCAATTACTTCTAAATCATAGTCATCTAGTAGTTCTTCAATTATCTTCGCCTGCTGCAAATCCTCTTTTGTTCCTTTTATAAGATTCACAAGCTTGTCATCGAATTCTTTTTTTAATTTTCCCTTACTGCGGAAGAACATATTAATCCCTCACTCACAATTCTCGGCGACCTTCCATTGCCTTCGATAACGTTACTTCATCTGCATATTCTAAATCTCCACCTACTGGTAGTCCGTGAGCGATCCGTGTTGTTCGAATACCAGATGGCTTCACTAGACGAGAAATATACATAGCTGTTGCCTCTCCCTCAATCGTTGAATTCGTAGCTAAAATAAGTTCTTGAACATTCTCATCTTGCAAACGAACTAGTAGGGACGCGACATTTATATCCTCTGGACCAATACCATCCATAGGTGAAATAGCTCCCTGCAATACATGATACATACCATTGAAATCGCGCATTTTTTCCATCGCAATTACATCTTTTGTATCTTGGACAACACAAATAATAGAATGATTTCTTTGTTTGTCTGTACAAATATGACATGGATCTACATCAGTTATGTTGCCACATACGGAACAGTAGCTTAAATTTCGCTTCGCATCAATTAATGCCTTTGAAAAGGATAAAACGTCATCCTCTTTCATTGTTAACACAAAAAACGCCAGACGAGCCGCGGTTTTCGGCCCGATACCTGGCAATTTCATAAAACTATCAATCAGTTTCGATATTGGTTCTGGGTAGTACATTTATTTACCTCCTAGAACGGAAGATTCATGCCTTGAGTGAATTTACCCATTGTTGCATTCGTTTTTTCATCTACTTTTTTCAGTGCTTCATTTGTAGCAACAACGATTAAATCTTGTAGCATTTCGATATCGTCTGGATCTACTACTGATGGATCAAGATTTACTTCTACAATTTCACGTTGACCAGTTACAGTTACTTTCACCATACCGCCACCAGCTGCACCTTCAAATTGCTCTGCATTTAAAGCCTCTTGAGCCTCCATCATTTCCTTTTGCATTTTTTGCATTTTTTTCATCATACCTTGCATATTTCCCATTCCACGCATAAACATATTCCTCCTAAATGATTAATCTTCAACAATCTCAATAAAATCTTTACCAAACAGCTTTTCCGCTTCCGTTACAAGTGGATCTTGTGACGCAAGTGGTTGAGCATCATCGATAAACAGCCCTTCCGACATATCTACCGGAGGTGGTTCTAATAATTCCATTTCATGATCAGTTTCATCCTGAGAAGATTTTTTCTGCTGCTGTAAGCCATGATCACGAATAAACTCTTCACGTAATTTTAACCAAGCCTCTTCTGGCGTACAAAGCATTTCGTACATAGTACCAGTTTGCCCTGCAATTAATTGTGTGAATTGAGCTTTTAGGGATTGATTATCAGCAACCATTTGACAATGAATATCATACTTGAATTTTAACACAAAAGCACTTGAAGATGCCGCAACAGGTTCAGCCTCTGCCAAAAGAGCTGATTGAGATTTTTGCATTTGACTTAATGCCTGTGCCCAAACTGATTTAATACGTTGCACATCTTGCTTTGTAGCATCCTTTAGTATCTCTTGAATACGGCCTGTTGGTGCTTTATAGCCATTCGGACTTTTTGCTCGCGGGCGCTGTTCTTTTGGTGTTTGCGCCGTTTGCATAGGAGCACCAGCTTGTAATTGAGCTGATAGTTGTTGCACCATCTGCTCAAGCGCCACAATTTTTTGGGCGAGCTCCGGGCTCATAGCTACCTCGCCTGAAGTGGTAGTCTGACCAACTGCACCACCCGAAAACTGCACCATTTTAAGTAATGCTGTTTCCAAATAAATCTTAGTATGGTGGGAGAATCGCATTTCTTGCTGTGTTTTGGCTAAAATATCAATGTAGCCATATAGCAAATCCGGTGCAAAATCATGCGCTAATGTAAACACTCGTTCCTCTGGTGATACTAGTTCTAATAATTCGGCCAAATCTTCACTTGTTTGCAGTAATAATAAATCTCGGAAAAATGTAATTAAGTCCTCAGAAAGGCGAAGAGGATCTTTCCCATCCGCAATAAGCTGTTCTAATAACGCAAGCATTTGCGCGACATCTTTTACTTTAAGAGCTTCTGCTAACTCATAGAAAACTTCCTGACTAATAGAACCTGTCACAAGCAATGTATCCTCAAGCTTCAACTTTTCTCCACTAAAGGATACAACCTGATCTAATAGACTTAAAGCATCACGCATACCACCCGCTGCTGATTGTGCGATTACCTTTAAACCTTGTTCCTCAAACGGTAACTCAATATCTTCTAATACAACTTTCATGCGCTCAATAATATCACTGGTCGAAAGACGCTTGAAATCAAAGCGCTGACATCGCGAAATAATCGTTGCGGGCAATTTATGAGGCTCTGTCGTTGCTAAAATAAATACAGCATGTGAAGGTGGTTCTTCTAACGTCTTTAAAAGGGCATTGAAAGCACTTGTAGAAAGCATATGCACTTCATCAATGATATACACTTTAAATCTGCTACTCGCAGGAGCAAATCGAACTTTCTCAATGATGTCTCGTATTTCTTCAACGCGTGAATTAGACGCCGCGTCAAATTCAATAACATCTGGGTGAGAACCGTCTGTAATGCTTAAACAAGTAGCACATTCATTACAAGGCTCTTTTGATGGTGCATGCTCACAATTTAAAGCTTTTGCAAAAATTTTAGCTGTACTTGTTTTCCCGGTACCACGTGGGCCAGAAAATAAATAAGCATGTGTTGTTTTATTCGCTAGGAGAGCATTTTGTAGCGTTCTTTTGACATGTGCTTGACCAGACATTTCTCGGAATGATTGCGGTCGATACACACGATAAAATGCTTGATACGTCAATGGATTCCTCTCCTCTTCTTTATTATATAGAATAGTTCTATTATAGCATTTACCTCATTATTTATAAAATAGTGTCATCGTTTTTCTAAAGCTTCGGGACAATTCTTTCACTTTCTGTAGGTCCGCCGCACAATTTATAACTTTCTTAAACGTGTTGGTGATTAACCTTCCATCCCTAAAAAAAGTATAAAATCATAAAAAAACGCATCCGCCTTTTATAGACGGATACGTTTGAATTGGCAATTTAATGCCGTGCACCTTTCTTCGACAGCCGCACATAAGCGTTACTCTTGTCGTTAGCTCAGATTAGGCAACCCCGCGGCACATGAATAAGACCACTTAATGCTGCTTCCTTCCGGACCTGACATGGTTCATGGGTATCCATTGCGCAGGACCCAATCGTCAACACTACGTGCAAAAGGCAGACCAAACAATACGGACAGCCTCTAAAAAGGAATTCAGTCTCGCTAGAGCGGATTGCGAGTTACAGGACACCGCTACCTTCCCACCTAGCACGGCAATAACTAGTATACTGACTGTTTTCATAAATTGCAACTTAATATGCATAATATTTGTTTGGAACATTCTGTCTGCATTGTAAATAAGAAATTATTAATCCGTTATGTCTCGGCATAATTGTAGCTGTTTACCTTGCTTTCACGCCAATAAACAATGCCTCTAGACTTGGCTTTGTACTTAGATCTGCATGAGGGCCGACACGATGTCGGTCATTTCGATAATGCCATAGGACGTGGCGTTTTTATCGATCCAGATCAGTTAGCTTTATTTCACGGATGCGATAATTTTAAGCTAATATCCTATAAGAACTACATTACGATTCTATGATAGCCATTGAAAAGTGACTTAGTACCGCATTCATTTCCCTTCTATAAAGTTGAGCGACTTCTGCATCTAAAGAAAAAAGTTAAAAAAAATAAAAAATCTGTTGACTTAAATTTTGAAATATGATAAATTAAATCTTGTCGATAAGACAACATAACAAAACAATTTGGAGGTATACCCAAGTCTGGCTGAAGGGATCGGTCTTGAAAACCGACAGGCGGGTAACACCGCGCGGGGGTTCGAATCCCTCTACCTCCTCCATTTTTAAAATACCGACTACGAATGTAGCCGTTTTTTTTTGCTTAAAAATTATATGTAACATTTATTAGATGCCACTTCCACTTAGGTTGTGGTATTTTTTTATTGTAAATTAAGATGTTATATCTATGAAAAAATCTATAGCATTATTTCATCTAGACCAATGCACTTTCATTCAAAAACTACTTTTCGCCCAACGCAATATGAAAAGTAGTGGTACAATTACATTTTATTTCAAACACGCAAACGAGCTTTTTAGCATAATGCTCGTTAATATTATTAGGGAGGATTTTTTTATGCACTCGAAGTTTTACATATCTCGTGCTTCCCTCACTTGGGTTTTAACAATCGCTCTGTTAACTGCTATTGGTAGTGAAATTAAAATAATGCCTTTCGCGGATACACCTTTTCGTTTCGGATTAGGAAGTATTATTTTCTTTTTGTGTACTCTACTAAGACCTACACCGATCATTTTTGCTGGATTTACTACGAGTATCGTAACAACCATTTTTCGAGTTATCATTAATTACACTTTACATGATGTTCCAGTAGCCGATAGTTTACTAATACATTTACCTGCCGCCGCCTTTTATATAATGTTTGCAGTATGCCTACAAATTCTAAGCATTCATCAATATAGAGAAAAACCACTATTGCTTGGATTGCTAGTTGCATTTAGTGAAGTATTCAGTAATTTAGTGGAACAACTATTTCGATTTTTTATAAATTCTTATACGTTTTTATTTCTTCATGATTTACTTATTTTATTAGCAGTTGCTTTATTACGTAGCTTTTTTGTTGTTGGTATTTATAGTTCTATTTTAATTGCTGAGCAAAAAAAACGTGTTCAAGAAATGCTTACGATCGGCTCAGATTTATATGTTGAGGCACTTTATTTAAAAAAATCGATGAACGATATAGAAGCCATAACAATCAATGGGTTTGAATTATATCGACAATTAAAATCGCTAGGTTATCATGCAGAAAGTTTACAGGCACTTCATATTGCCCAGGAAATTCATGAAGTGAAGAAGGATTCACAACGCATTTATGCAGGTATTTCTAAAATTGTTGGTGAAAAGAGCTTTGGCTCCCTTAGATTGTCAGAATTATTACATTATATCGAAGGTGGGAACAGTAAGTACGCTAATTTTCTCGGGAAAGAAATTGAAATTAACCTAAATATTGAAATCGATTTTCAAACGAAGGAACATATTGCATTACTTGCACTTTTGAATAATTTAACAGCTAATGCTATAGAAGCAATTGAAAATCAAGGTATCATTTCTATTGCCATTCAACAGCAACAGGATGATACTGTAATAACAGTATGTGATAACGGGAAGGGCATTCCACAAAGTAATCTCTCTATTATTTTTGAACCTGGATACACTACAAAATACAATGTAGACGGTGTCGCAGCAACAGGTATTGGTCTTTCACATGTTGCTGAATTAGTAAATAAATTAAATGGCTCAATAACCGTTGAATCAAATACTCAAAACACGATGTTTAAAATTACAGTTCCTACGCAAACTATTCAAACGGGAGAGACTTAAATGAGGTATTTTATTGTAGATGATGATCGCGCAAGTCGGGTCATGTTAAAACAAATTATTGAAGATAGTGGCTTAGGCACAGTTATTGGTGAAGCACGTAATGGTGAGGACGCCATTCCACAAATTTTAATGACACAACCTGAATTTGTGTTGATTGATTTACTCATGCCCAAGCTTGATGGAATAGCAACAGTCGAACACCTTATTCAAAATCGTTTTGAAGGACAATTTGTCATGATTTCTCAAGTTGTGAATAAGGAAATGGTTGGTGAGGCATATAAGCAAGGTATAGATTTCTTTATTCATAAACCGATAAACCGTATTGAGGTGGAAAATGTTTTACGTAAAACAACTGAACAATTTCGCCTAAAAAATTCATTGCTTATTATCCGCCAATCCCTTACAAATATTGATCTAAGTGAACAAATAAATCATAAAGCAACGTCACGCGATCATATTCAATCTATTTTAAATGATATGGGTATCGTTGGTGAGATTGGAAGCGAAGATATTATAGCTATCATCGAAACATTACTTGCGCATCAGCACAAAATTGCACCACTTCCACCATTAAAGGAGCTTTATGAGGAGGTTGCAGTTGTCACAAAGGCTACACCAGATGAAATTTTGAAGGAAAGTAAAGCCATTGAACAGCGGGTGCGTCGTACTATATTAGCAGCGATGATAAATCTCGCCAATTTAGGTGTCGTAGATTATACCAACTCCGAATTTGAATATTATGCACCTCGATACTTTGACTTTAAAGAAATTCGTCATCTGATGACGCAGATAGAAGATCACGGAAATCGTAAAGCAAAGGTTAATATTAAGAAGTTTATTCAGGTGTTATATTCAGACATTTTAACTAAAGTAAATTAATTTTCTCGGATTTTGTCGGATTTCATAAGTCCTCTGTATTATTAAAGTAAGGCAAGTCCTAAAAATTTTAATATTAGGAGGTACTAAGGTTTTGAAGAAGAAATTTAGAATCAGTTTAGCCACTCAAATTTTAGTCGGTTTGATTTTAGGGATTATTATTGGTGGTATCTTTTACGGAAACCCCAAAATTGAAACATATCTACAACCTTTAGGTGATATTTTCCTTCATCTAATTAAAATGATTGTTGTACCGATTATTATTTCAACTTTAATCGTTGGTGTTGCTGGTACTGGAGATATGAAACAGCTTGGACGATTAGGCGGAAAATCGCTTATTTACTTCGAGATTATTACAACAGTAGCAATTGTCATTGGTTTACTTTCCGCAAACTTATTCCAACCAGGCGCGGGTATAAACATGAACGAGCTCTCTCAAGGAGATATTTCAAAATACGTTGCCACTACAGAAGAAGTACAGCATGAAGGTCCATTTGATATTATTGTAGGCATTGTACCAACAAATATCGTTCAGGCAATGTCTGAAGGTAATATGCTTGCGATCATCTTCTTCTCAGTTATTTTTGGTTTAGGGGTTGCTGCCATTGGCGAACGAGGAAGACCAGTATTAGACTTCTTCCAAGGGGTAGCAGATACGATGTTCTGGGTAACTAACCTCGTAATGAAATTCGCTCCAATTGGGGTATTTGGTTTAATTGGTGTAACCGTTTCCAAATATGGATTCGCTTCCCTAATACCACTTGGTAAACTCGCTATACTTGTTTATGCAACAATGCTATTCTTTATCTTTGTCGTTCTTGGTCTTGTGGCCAAATTTACAGGTATCAGTATCTTCTTCTTAATTAAAGTACTAAAAGATGAGCTGATTTTAGCGTTCTCAACAGCAAGTTCTGAAGCTGTATTACCGCGAATTATGATGAAAATGGAAAAACTAGGTGCTCCTAAGGATATCGTATCCTTTGTTATTCCAACCGGTTACTCCTTTAACTTAGATGGTTCTACACTGTACCAAGCTATTGCTGCATTATTTATTGCTCAAATGTACGGTATTCACCTAAGCATTGGTGAACAAATTACGTTAATGCTTGTATTAATGGTTACATCTAAAGGGATTGCAGGTGTTCCAGGAGTATCATTCGTTGTGCTTCTAGCAACATTAGGTACTGTCGGCATTCCAATTGAAGGTTTAGCATTTATCGCAGGTATCGATCGTATTCTCGATATGGGACGTACAGTCGTTAACGTAATTGGTAACTCACTTGCATCTTTAGTTATGGCGAAATGGGAAGGCCGTTTCGATTCAGAGAAAATGAAAAATTACTTTAATGAAAATAAAAATTTAGCATAAAAATTAAAAAAATCCTCACGATGTATGGATGGCATCGTGAGGGTTTTTTTATTTTTGATCACTTAATACTTTATCTAAATAGTTAATAATAGATTCTTTTCCATTTGCAAGTGCCTCTTGAGCACGTACGTCATCTTTTTCAAGCTTTACCTCAGCGGCTGCCACAATACGCTCTGCATCTTCCAGTGGCACGACAACGACACCGTCCACATCCCCAATAATATAATCACCGGGGCGAACAGAAACGCCTCCAATAGCAATAGGAACATTTACTTGGCCACCGCCGTTTTTATTGCCAGCTGCTACCGTTGTGCCCAGTGAAAATACGGGAAAGTCTAGTTCACGAATAGCTGCAATATCACGAATAACACCATCAACGACAAAGCCCTGTACACCTATACCCTTCGCTAATGAAAGGACAAAATCACCAGCAACTGCACGATTGGTATTCCCTTTAGCGTCAATTACTAAAATATCCCCTTCTTGAGCAGCTCGAATGGCTTCCAAAACTGCACCATTTTCACCATCTGGTAAGCGTACTGTTACCGCACGGCCAGCTATTTTAAAATGATCTGCTAACGGTTTAATATCACTGCGTAAATTCGTATGTCCTCCTGTCGCATCTGAAACTGCAGTCGTTGGCAAATGCTTAAAACTTACTTCCACCTTTGTCATCTATAACACCCCTATTATAATTTACGAAAGCTTTACACAATTATTGTAAATAAAACTCATCTACTATTTCAATAAATTTCAGAAAATTACGTAATTTATGTTGCTACTAGCATTAATAATTGTTAAAAAGATCCATAGTTTTTGATTAAAAATACTTTTGCCGACAGGAGAAAATTGTATAAATGTATTTATAGTAAGGTACACATAAACTTACTTTTATATAAAAATAAATATATTAAGTATAAGTTTACTTTACTTTTATTAAATTATAAGTTATGATGTTTACATCAGCAAATAGGAGGCGATCGTTTTGAAAGGAGAATTTGGTGATTCTATTAAAAATAAGGTGTATGAACATAGGGTTTTAAGAAGAATGTCACAAAAGGAGTTAGCTGACGCTGTTGGAGTTTCTAAGCAAACTATCTTTGTAATGGAAAAGAATAATTATTCCCCCTCACTAGTGTTAGCATATCGAATAGCCAACTTTTTTGAGGTTGATATAAATGAAATATTCTCTTATGTACGAAAGGAAGATAATAATGATTGATTTATTAAACAATTGGATGTTAGAAAGTACTGATAATTTTAATATTGTTATAGGCATTACAGCAATTCTATTACTAGGTTCTATAGTTATACTTTTCATCTTCAGTAGAAAAATTGGGCAACCCGATGAAAGAACGAATGCTATTTATCTTAAAATCATTTCATGTATGTTTACTACCCAAATTATTATGAATGCTATTTTTATTTCATTAGTTGATAGTAATATCGAATACTTCCGTCAGTTCTTTCTACTATTTCAAGGGATTGTATTTTTAATTGGGGCAATTTACGCAATTAGATTATATAGAAAAGAAATTAAATAATCTTACATAGCTATTAGAAAAGAATCCATTTTGATCAACCTTTTTCAAAATGGATTCTTTTATATTTTAAAGTAGCACTTTTTCATGACCCTAAAGAGAAGAAAAGTGAAGCTATAAAAAACGTGGCATGAAGACGGCAAAAAATTACCCATGTTTTTTTAATAAATGTAATACTTCTTCCGATGTAGCAGCTACATGAACAAGTGACTTCTGTTCAGTTCGTATAAAACCTTCCTCCAGCATTTTCTGAAGTTGTTGTAAAAGCGCATCATAAAAATGATTTATATTATATAAAATTACAGGTTTTTCATGTAGTCCAATTTGTGCCCATGTAAACACTTCAAAATATTCATCCATTGTCCCTCCACCACCTGGTAAAGCTATAAAAGCATCTGCTAACTCTACCATTTTGGCTTTACGTACATGCATAGACTCAACAAAATGAAGCTCTGTTAACGAGGCATGTGCTATTTCCCGCTGCTGTAAATGAGTTGGCATCACGCCAATAACCTCTCCTCCAGCCTCTAATACTGCATCTGCAACTTTGCCCATCAGTCCTGTTTTCGAACCACCATAAACGACACCATGACCATTTCGAGCTAATACAGTCCCTAATTCGGCTGCTTTCTCTGCATAAATTGGGTTTAAGCCTAAGCCAGAACCGCAATACACTGCTATTCTTATAACAATCCCTCCTACTCAAAAGACGTGACACAATAGGTTACATATTGTCTCACGTCTTTTGATCATTTATTTTCTGCAATTACTTTTTTCTGCACATAGCTGCGCATTCGGTCATAAAATTTAGCATAGTCCATTTCCTATTTACGTAAATGACTTGTTTGTGCCTGTCGCTTCGCTTTCGGCCAGAACCCCAATAGTTATCTTCCTAATATTTTTGAATGATTAGCTTTATCTAACCTTCTATTTACGTAAATGACTTGTTTGTTTTAGCATATGACTGATGCGGCTCACAATTGATTCAATTGCTTCAGGATTTTTTAATAAATCATAATCATTAATATCCAAACGAAGAACTGGGCATGCATTAAAATTATTGATCCAGTTCTCATAGCGGTCATGCATTTCAATCCAATAATCATTCGGTGTTTGTTGCTCCATTGTACGTCCACGCTCTTGAATACGACCAATGACAGCATCAATTGGCCCCTCTAGATAAACAAGTAGATCTGGATGTGGGAAATACGGTGTCATTACCATCGCATCAAATAGATTTGTATACGTCTCGTAATCTGTTGGGCTCATTGTACCTTTGTCATAGTGCATCTTAGCAAAAATTCCAGTATCTTCGTAGATAGAGCGATCTTGAATAAATCCGCCGCCATATTCAAAGATTCGCTTCTGCTCCTTAAAACGCTCTGCTAAAAAATAGACCTGTAAATGGAAGCTCCATTTTTCAAAGTCCTCATAAAATTTATCTAAATATGGGTTAGTATCCACCTTTTCAAATGAAGTACGGAAATTTAACGCTTCTGCCAACGCCTTTGTCATTGTTGACTTCCCTACACCAACCGTACCAGCGATTGTAATGACCGTTTGTGGAGGAATACCATATTTCTCTCTCAAATTCATTGTTGCAAGCTCCTTTGTTGTAACGTATCCTTTATTGTTTGTAAAACATATTTCAAATCATTTGGATTTTTTACGAAATCAAGCTGATCGCCATTAAATCGAATAACAGGAATATCTGGATGCATATTCTCAAAATGCTCGATAAAGGAATGATAATCTGCCACCAGTTGCTCCATGTAATCCCGTGAAATCATTTTTTCAAATTCACGACCACGCATCGCAATACGTTTCATCAATGTATCAACACTAGCATGTAAATAAACAACTACATTCGGTACAGGCATATCTTTCGTTAATATTTTATAAATTTCCTCGTATTTATCATACTCAGCTGGCGCCAATGTACGCTTGGCAAATATTAAATTTTTAAAAATATGGTAGTCCGCTACAACAGGTTGATCTTCTGTTAAACGGAAATTTTTTATATCCGATAATTGTTTGTAGCGATTACATAGGAAGAACATTTCCGTTTGGAAGCTCCATTCCTCTATGTTTTCATAAAACTTATTTAGAAAAGGGTTTTCGTCTACTATTTCTTTTAATAGATGGTAATTAAATGTCGCTGCAATCTCTTTAGATAAAGAGGTTTTACCAACACCAATCGGACCTTCTACTGTAACAAATGGAACCGTCACTAGAAGCTCCTCCTTTTGTTCTATGGATTCTATCGTCATTTAGCCTGCCTTGAGGCTTTCATTATTTTAAAAATGAATCAGTGTTTTTCATTGTAACATAGTGAGAAAATGAAAAACAGAATCAAACAATTTTTCAATTAAGACAGATGATAAAAAACGACAAAAAATAGAGACTAGAACAAACTAAATGGTTCCTTCGTAAGGCCGAATAATCTCTAATTAAATAGAAAAACCGAACTATGAAACATTTCCTGGGCGTTTCATAGTTCGGTATTTTTGTTGACTGAAACACTTTTGTCTCAGCTTTATATTTCCTATGCATTTTAAAGACATAGGAAACTCAATTAAATTCGCTTTTAGATTTATATTTCGTCCATACAACTACTGGTACTAGAAGTAACGCCAAATACATCCCGATAAAGCCTAAAATTGCATAGCTTGTGTACGCTACGACAATTCCTGATAATAGACTACCCGCTGAGCCTCCGAGAGCAACCCAGACATCTACCGAGCCTTGTGTCTTTGCGCGACTATGAATTGTCGTTGAATCAATAATAATTGCTGTACCACTAATCAAGCCAAAATTCCAACCTAAACCTAGTAATATGAGGGCAACCGTTAGCCAAAGTAAAGAATCACCTGGGGCAAATGCTGCGACTAAGCCTGCCGCAGCTAAAATAAATCCTGAGGCAATGACGATAAAAGTTCGGCCAACTTTATCAACCAGTAGACCTGTTCCAAGGGATGGTAAATACATCGCTGCGACATGCAATCCTATAACCATTCCAATAGCACTTAAACTGCTTCCATGTCCCTGCATATGAATAGGCGTCATTGTCATAATAGCCACCATAATAACATGAGATAAAACTAATACAAGCGCTCCTATGAAAACTCCAATACGATTTACACGACTATTTGTTGTAGTAGACGTTTCAGCTATTTTACTTTGTTGCTTATATTGCTCGGCAGCAATGGCTTTTGCAATTAATAATGGATCTGGACGAAGGAAAATAAATAACGTAAGGCCTGCTAAAATATACGCAACAGCAGCTAAAATAAATGGGCCTACTAATGCAGGCATATTAAGTGCTTTTGCAACTTCCCCCATAGGTGTAACTAAATTAGGGCCTGCCACAGCTCCGAACGTTGTAGCTACCATCGCTATACTTGTAGCTGTTGCACGTTGTTTTTCATTTGCCAAATCTGTTCCCGCATAACGTGCTTGTAAATTTGTAGACGTTCCAGCTCCATATACAAATAAAGCTAAAAATAATAACACAATACTGTTAATATTAGCTGCAATAATAACACCGATTGCACCGATACCACCTGCTATAAATCCAAACGATAAACCATAGCGTCTACCTAAGCGCTGTGAAAGCTGGCCGACAATGAAAGCTGATAATGCAGAGCCAAGGGTAAATAGTGTAGCAGGTAAACCTGCAAAGCTTTCAGTTCCTAACATATCTTTTGCTAGCAATGCTCCTACCGTAATACCTGCTGCCAACCCTGCCCCACCAAATATTTGCGACATTAGAATGATTAAGAGAGTACGCTTATATAACTTTTGTTGCGCATTTGTTGAATGGACATAATGCTCCGTAGCTACTGACAATTTATTAACCATAACAATCTCCTTATTTATAATTTAACTCGCTGCAAACGCAGTGCGTTTAAAACGACAGATACGGAGCTAAAGGCCATCGCTGCACCTGCTACCCACGGAGCTAGTAAACCGATTGCGGCAATTGGAATACCTAATGTGTTGTAAGCAAATGCCCAGAATAAGTTTTGTTTAATATTGCGCATTGTTTTACGACTCATAATGATAGCATCTGCAATACTGTTTAAATCGCCGCGAATCAGTGTAATATCCGCTGCTTCCATAGCAACATCTGTACCGGTACCAATCGCCATCCCAATAGTAGCTGTCGCAAGTGCCGGGGCATCATTAATGCCATCACCAACCATCGCTACTTTTTTACCTGTAGCTTGCAGTTTTTTCACTTCATTCGCTTTGCCTTCCGGAAGTACTTCGGCAATCACATGATCTACACCAACTTCTGCTCCAATTGCTTGTGCTGTACGTTCATTATCACCAGTCATCATAATGACAGTAATGCCCATCTCTTGTAGACGACTTACCGCTTCTTTGGAAGTATCTTTCACTGTATCAGCAACTGCTACTAGACCAGCATACTGACCGTTAATGGCAGCTAGCATTGCCGTTTTACCGTTTTTCTCTAATTGCTCCATTGATGGTAGCATGGCATCTATATGAATACCGTATTGTTGCATCAATTTGCGTGTACCGATAATAACGCCTTGGCCAGAGACCGTCGCTTGCACACCGTAACCCGGTATTGCTTCAAAGAATTGAACATCTCCTAGGTTAATACCACGATCAACAATCCCTTGAACAATTGCTTCTGCTAACGGATGCTCTGATTGCTTCTCTGCTGCACCAATCAACGATAAAAAGCGTGTTTCATCTTGATTTGCTGCTAGTATAACATCCGTTAATACAGGCTTGCCGTGTGTCACTGTACCTGTTTTATCAACAACTACTGTATCGATGCTTTGTGTCTGCTCTAAATGTTCTCCACCTTTAAATAAAATACCAAATTCCGCTGCACGACCAGAGCCTGCCATAATAGATGTTGGCGTTGCTAATCCAAGTGCGCATGGACAAGCGATTACGAGAACTGCAATTAACACTTCAAGTGCAGGCGTAAATTCACCAGGTCGCACCCAAATAATCCAAATTAAAAACGTGACAAGCGCAATGCCAACAACGATTGGTACAAAAATACCTGAAATTTGATCTGCTAAGCGCTGGATTGGCGCTTTGGAGCCTTGTGCATCTTCTACAATTTTAATAATTTGTGCTAAGGCCGTATCACGACCGACTTTAGTCGCCGTCATTTTAATGAAGCCATTTTTATTTATAGTAGAACCAAATAATAGGTCACCTTGCTTTTTATCAACGGGTAAACTTTCCCCTGTTAGCATTGATTCATCTACAGCTGTTGTTCCTTCTAACACCTTACCATCAACAGGAATTTTTTCACCAGGCTTCACTAAAATAATATCGCCAATAATTACTTCTTCTAACGATACTTCTTTCTCTACACCGTCACGAACAACGATGGCCGTTTTTGCCTGAAGGCCCATTAATTTTTTGATTGCTTCAGATGAACGACCCTTTGCTTTTGCCTCAAATAATTTACCTAATAAAATTAAAGTAATTAATACGGCACTCGTTTCAAAATATAGGTGAGGGGCATGATGTGACCCCGCAGTAATAATCGCTTGATATACACTATAAAAATACGCCGCAGATGTTCCCATTACGACAAGTACATCCATATTGGCACTACCATTGCGTAAAGCTTTGTAGGCTCCAACGTAAAATTGTTTCCCAATCATAAATTGAACAGGCGTAGCCAACGCCATTTGCACCCATGGATTCATTAAAAATTCAGGAACATATAAAAATGATGTAAATGAAAAATGTCCTACCATCGTCCACAGTAATGGTAATGAAAGAATGGCCGATAAAATAAATTTTTTCTGCTGTTGTTTAATGGCCAGCTCACGATGATCCACCGTTTCTTGCTCATCTGCCTTTTGATGAGCCTCATATCCTAATTTCTCAACCTTTGCAATAATGTCTGCAATCGTCACTTCAGATGGGTTAAATTCAATAGTTGCTTTTTCAAGTGCTAAGTTTACGTTCGCAGAGGATACACCTGCTAGTTTATTTAAACCCTTCTCTATCCGTGTTGCGCAGGCCGCACATGTCATACCTGTAATATCGAATTCAGTTTTTTGTTTAACGACACCATAACCAAGTGCTTCAATTTTCTTTTCAAAATCTTCTTCGTTTAATTTTGTCGGATCATATTTAATGGATGATTTTTCAAGAGCTAAATTAACTGTCGCTTGTTCTACACCATCCATTTTATTTAAACCTTTTTCTATACGAGTCGCACAGGCTGCACATGTCATACCTGTAATTTGCAAATTTACTTCTTTTATTTCCGAACTCATCATCATTTCTCCTCTCTATATACCAACAGGGGGTATATTTATTTGAAAATAAGAGAGTGCTACAAGAGCACCCTATTTATATTATTTAACGTCATAGCCTTGATCATCGATCGTTTCTTTAATTTGGTCTAGAGATACTTGTGATTCGTCAAATGCTACATCTACTAAACCTTCAGCTAAGTTTACTTTTACTTGTTCAACGCCAGTTAAAGCGCCAACACTTTTTTCTACTGAGTTTACACAATGGCCACATGACATTCCTTGTACGTTTAAAGTTACGTTTTGCATAAATATCTCTCCTTTAATGTTAAGTACTGTATAGGGGTATATATTTCTTAAAAAAATTTACTTTTTCATTAACTTTTGAATAGTCACTACTAATTCATCTAACACCGCATCATCACCTTCTGATAGGCGATCTACTACACATCCTTTTAAATGACCTTCTAATAATATTTTTGCAACACTATTTAAAGCCGACTGTGTGGCAGACAGTTGCGTAATGATATCATCACAGTAAACGTCTTTGTCAATCATCCCTTTAATCCCTCGGATTTGACCTTCAATGCGATTTAAACGAGTCGTTAAATCCTTTTTAACGCGTTCAGGATGATGACTTTTTCGGCACGAAGTACCTTCCTCTGTATGGCAAGCATCTTCTTTCACTTTATCCTCCATATAATACACCTCCTACCCTACAATTTCATATTACCATACCCACGAAGGGTATGTAAAGCTGAAAATTTTTAATTTTTTTAATGATGATGGTGATCATTCGACTGCTCATTTTTTATTGTACATAAAATGGAGTTATCATGTTTATGTGCTACTGTTTCCAATTGAATCGTTACGTGCTTTATGCCCTTATGCTCAAGATTATGTTCAATTTCTCGTAATATATGCTCACTATCCGCAATATTTAGCTGGCCTTCCACAACTGCATGACAAGAAAGTGCATTTGTTCCGCTTGTTATTGTCCAAATGTGTAAATCGTGAATGCTATGCACACCATCTGTTTGTACAATAGTTTGTATAATTTCTTCAGCGTCTACGTTTGAAGGCGTTCCTTCCAAAAGAACGTGAACAGCAGCCTTCGTTACATAGTAGCCGCTTCTCAATACTAACGCTGCAACAATAACACTCGCAAGTGGATCAGCCCAGCCCCAACCAAAAAACATGATTAATAATGCGGCTACGATGGCCCCTACAGATCCAAGCATATCGCTTAAGACGTGTAAAAAAGCACCACGCATATTTAAATTATCTTTTGTATCACTGCCACGCATCATAATCCAAGCGACTAAAATATTGACCAAAAGACCGATTGTACTAATAATCAACATCCCTGTAGTTGCCACTTCCGGTGGATTGGCAAAACGTTTGAATGCTTCATAGAAAATGAATAAAGCAATCAAAATTAATGTCACACCGTTTAATACTGCTGCTAAAATTTCAAATCGTTTATAACCGTATGTTTTACTATAGCTTGCAGCCTTTTCTCCCAAAATAAAGGCAAGTAAGGCTATTGCTAATGATATGGAATCACTTAACATATGACCTGCATCAGATAAAAGAGCCAAACTATTTGTTAAATAGCCACCAAGCGCTTCAACAATCATATAACTCGTAATAATAATAAATGATACGATTAAAACCTTTTTGTTTGCGCCATGTGTATGATCATGGCTGTGATCATGATTATGTCCCATGTTTTATCCCCCCCTTTTATCTAGTTATGTGTAGCATGCTCAATAGCTTGCATCAACAAATTCATAATGTGATCATCATCTGTTGAATAATATAAAGTTGTACCTTCTCTTCTATATTTGACTAACCGTAAATTTTTCAAAAAACGTAATTGATGTGAAACTGTTGATTGACCTAAATCTAAAACCTCAGCAATATCGTTAACTGAATGTTCATCCGTACATAATAAATTTAAAATACGAATTCTTGTCGGATCACTTAATGCTTTAAATGTTTGAGACACGACAAATAGTGTTTCTTCGTCTAAATGTTGCTCTTTGTTATCCTGAACCTCTGTATTTTGTAATTTTTCATCCATTTAGTTTACTCCTAACCTTTTTATATTCATATATGAACATGTGTTCATATATGAATATAAATGTTTGTTTTGGAAATGTCAACGTTTTATCTTCACGTCATAGTAGCAATTGTCAATTAAGCAAGATACACTTAGTGATAAGGAGAGATTATAGTGGATATTTTTGAAACAGACCGATTGTTTATGAACAGTGCACTAGAAGAAGCTAAGAAAGCAGCTTTACTTGGAGAAGTGCCAATAGGAGCTGTGCTTGTCTATGATGGAGAGATTATTGCACGCGCTCATAATTTACGAGAAACAACACAAAATGCAACGACGCATGCTGAATTAATGGTTATTCAAGATGCTTGTAAAAAAATAGGTAGCTGGCGTCTTGAAAAAACAACACTCTATGTGACACTTGAACCTTGCCCTATGTGTGCGGGTGCCATTTTGCAATCTCGTGTGCCGCGTGTCGTATACGGTGCAAGGGATATAAAAGCAGGCTGTGTAGATTCACTCTATCGATTATTAAACGATGCACGCTTTAACCATGAATGCGAAGTAACAGAAGGAATTTTAGCTGCGGAATGCGGACAAATCTTAACCGATTTTTTCCGAGCATTACGTGAACGAAAAAAAGCTGAGAAAAAGGCGCGACAAGCTTTAGTTGTTGAAAATGAAAAGTTTTAAACTTCACATAGAGTAGAAGGTGTCTCAGATGGAGGCACCTTCTTTTTTATGATTAGGGGATAGCATATATATGAAATATGTCGTAATAGCGACAACATATTCATAACAATTAAATATGCCATCTAAAAAATGAAAGAAGCGATTAGCAAGTACATTACTGGCTAATCTAAAGAAAAATTTAAACCATTGACATGCATAAACTGAAAAGGGAAAATATAACTAGTAATAATTTTATTTAAAAGGTAATTAATGGGGAGGTAATGTTTTAATGCCTATTTTAGATAGAGTGAAGTTCGATGGTTTACGCTCACGCGATTGGTTAATCTACAAGCATCCGAATGAAAAGCTAGTGTTAGGCACCACACTTATCGTCAACGAAGGGCAAGTAGCCATATTTGTAAAGGGTGGGCAAATATGTGATGTATTTAATTCAGGCACACATGTTTTATCAACCAATAACTTACCATTACTTCACCATGTTGTGAATTTTGCTTATGGAGGGGATACACCTTTTTCAGCAGAAATCTACTTTATAAATCTAACGGTAAAATTAGATTTATATTGGGGAACCTCTGATCCTATTCAACTAATTGATCCAAAATACTTTGTAAAATTACGTATACGAGCATTTGGACAATTGGCTCTCCGCCTTGACGACTATTTATTATTCTTTACAGAAGTTATAGGCTCTATGAATAAAGATGATATTGTTAGTTTCGAAAAAGTACAAGATTACTTTAAAGGTTCTCTTATTACATCCATAAAAACAGAACTTGCAAATAAAATTATTAATGAGAAAATCTCTGCACTAGAAATAACAACAGAGCTTCATAATATTTCAAATAGTTTAAAAGAAAAAATATCTGAAGAATTCAATGCGTATGGTTTTATAATGGCCCATTTCCATATTCAATCAATTAATTTCCCAGAAGAAGATTTCAATAAAATAAATGAAATTTTACAAGATAAAGCTAAGTTCGAAATTATGGGTGACAATCGTTATGTAACACAACGTAGTTTTGATATATATGAATCTGCTGCATCAAATGACAATGGAGTAGCTGGATTATTTGCTACAAGTGGAGTTGGCTTAGGCGTAGGACAAGGTATGGCGACTATGATGAATCAACAAGTACAACAGCCTAGCAATAATGTTACACATAAAATATGTCCTTCTTGCCATGGTAATATCATATCTACTAGTAAATTTTGCAACTTATGTGGTGAAAATTTAACGCTAAAGGTCATTACATGTCATTCTTGTCAGAGTGAAAACGAGGAATCATCAAAATTCTGTTCTTCTTGTGGAACTAGTTTACACAAGCCTGTTTGTTCATGTGGACAAGAACTAGATGTTACTTCGAAATTTTGTAATAACTGCGGTACTCCAGTTGAATCGATTCAATAGATAATCATAACAATGTAGTTGAAAACAATACATCGGAAAATGTAAATTAAACAAATATCATTGATTAGGAGATATTGACATGAAAAATATCGAATGTCCACAATGTGGAGCAGCGGCTGATGTTACATTAGCTCAATGTAAATATTGTGGTGAAAAATTCAATTTCCACAAAGAACAGCAAATTGTGCAACAACCGGTTTATCAACAGCAATCACAGCCTGTATATCAAACACAGCCCCAATATTCAGCTCCTATGTATGATGGCATCGATCCTTCTTGGCCTATAAAAAATAAAACAGTCGCAGGGGTACTAGCTATCTTTTTAGGTGGAATCGGAATCCATAAATTTTACTTAGGGAAAATTGGACAAGGTATATTGTATCTCATCTTCTTCTGGACATATATCCCGGCCCTTATAGGCTTTATAGAGGGCGTTATTTACTTGCTTTCTAACGAACATAACTTCTCTGTGAAACATCGAGTTCGACCTCGCTAACCTACTTTAAAAAAAGAAAAGCTACTGTTGAGATTAGATATTTTCAACAGTAGCTTTTTCTTTTAGCCGCTTTGTTTTCGACTCGGTTACTTTGGAGCGATTACTTCTTTTCCGCCCATATATGGTCTTAATACTTCAGGAATCACTACGCTTCCGTCAGCTTGTTGATAGTTTTCTAGGATTGCTGCTACTGTACGGCCGATTGCAAGACCTGAGCCATTTAATGTGTGTACATACTCTGGTTTTGCATTTGGCTCACGACGGAAGCGAATATTTGCTCGACGTGCTTGGAAATCTTCAAAGTTAGAGCATGAAGAGATTTCGCGGTACATATTTTGAGCTGGAATCCACACTTCTAAATCGTACTTTTTCGCTGCAGTAAAGCCTAAATCAGCTGTACACATTTTTAGTTTGCGATATGGTAATCCTAATAATTGCAGTACTTTTTCTGCATGACCTGTTAATAGTTCTAGCTGTTCATAAGATTCTTCTGGTTTTACAAAGCGTACTAATTCTACTTTGTTGAATTGGTGTTGGCGAATTAAACCACGTGTATCGCGACCTGCAGAACCTGCTTCTGAACGGAAGCATGCACTATATGCTGCAAAGCCATGTGGTAATGCTTCAGCTGGTAAAATTTCATCACGATAGAAGTTTGTCACAGGTACTTCTGCTGTTGGAATCATGAAATAATCTGTGTCATCTAATTTAAAGACATCTTCTTCAAATTTAGGTAGTTGTCCTGTCCCTGTTAAGCTATCACGATTGACAATTACAGGTGGTAGCATTTCTTCATAGCCATGCTCTTCTGCATGTAAGTCCATCATAAACGTCATTAATGCACGTTCTAAACGAGCGCCAAGACCACGATAGAATAAGAAACGACTACCCGTCACTTTTGCACCACGTTCAAAGTCCACAATTTGTAAATCCGTAGCGATATCCCAGTGTGCTTTGATGTCAAAATCAAATGTTGGAATCTCACCCCAAGTATATTCCTCTACATTATCATCCTCTGTTGTGCCAACTGGTACAGATTCATGTGGAACGTTTGGTAAACGCATCATCATATCTTTAAAGCGTTCTTCTACATCGTTTAATTGAACATCTAGCTCTTTAATTTCATCGCCAACTTGACGCATACGTGCAATAACTTCATCCGCATTTTCCTTATTACGCTTCATAATAGAAATTTGCTCAGATACTTTATTGCGCTCAGCTTTAAGCTCCTCTGTTTTTGCAATTAATTCACGACGCTTTGCATCTAATTGTTCAAAATCGTCTAAGTTTCCTAAATCCTCATTACGTGTTAATAGCATTTCTTTAATTTCCGCGAAATTGTCGCGCACGCGTTTAATATCTAACATCGTCATACCTCCAGTAGATTGTTAATGATGGGAAAATAGTTAGTAAAAACACAAAAAAGCCCTCATCCCCAAAAGGGACGAGAGCTACCCGCGTTGCCACCCTAATTGACTAGACACATTGTACTTTGCCTAATCCACTTATTTCATAACGGCATTTCAGCCGGCGACAGCCTACTTCATTCACTTCGACTGCGCAACTCCAGGACGGATTCACAAGTGCTTTTATCAGCTTCCACCACCCGCTGACTCTCTAAAAAAAACGTGCTTGCTACTACTTCCCATCATCGTGTTCAGTTATTTAAATTTTATCCATACTGTACTATATGAAGTGAAAATTTGCAAGTCATACCATAGAAGATACAAAATATTCAAGAATTCGTGCATCTGACGTTAATTCTGGATGGAAGGAACATCCTAAGAAATGGTCGTCTCTTGCTAACACGATCTTGCCTTCATGCTCCGCTAATATTTCAACACCTTCACCTACGGAAACAATATGTGGCGCTCGTATAAAGATCGCCGGAATAGCAGCACCTATTTCCGGTATGTCGAGCTTCACTTCAAAGCTATCTACCTGACGTCCATAGGAATTCCGTGCAACTACCACATCCATTACTGCTAAATGTGACTCATAATCCACTAATTCCTTTGCTAATAAAATCAATCCTGCACATGTTCCAAACATCGGTAAACCTTGCTTTGCAAGTGTGCGAATTGGCTCCAATAGCTCATAGCGATTCAGCAATTTCCGCATCGTTGTACTTTCTCCACCAGGCAAAACAAGTCCATCAAGCTTCTCTAAATCAGCACTTTGTTTTACTAACACCGTTTCGCATCCAAGAGACTCTAACATTTGCACATGCTCTCTTACCGCCCCCTGTAATGCTAAAACACCGATTCGCTTCATCTTACCAGCCTCGCTCTTGCATACGCTCATTTTGACTAAGCTGTGCAATATCGATGCCTTTCATCGGAACACCTAGCTCTTTTGAAATTTCAGCAATTAACTTATAGTCCTTATAATGCGTTGTAGCCTCAACAATTGCACGAGCAAATTTCTCTGGGTTCTCTGATTTAAAAATACCAGAACCAACAAATACACCGTCTGCTCCAAGCTCCATCATTAATGCTGCATCCGCTGGCGTAGCAACGCCACCTGCTGCGAAATTCACTACTGGTAAACGGCCAAGACGCTTAATTTCTCTTAATAATTCAAAAGGAGCTCCGAGCAATTTAGCCTCGGTCATTAATTCATCCTCTGTCATACCAACTACCTTACGTACTTGCGCATTCACTTTACGCATATGACGAACTGCCTCAACAATATTACCTGTCCCTGGTTCCCCCTTCGTTCGTAGCATAGAAGCTCCCTCACCAATGCGTCGAGCAGCTTCGCCTAAATCGCGACACCCACAAACAAAGGGCACTGTGTAATCACTTTTTAATAAATGAAACTCTTCATCTGCTGGCGTTAATACTTCACTTTCATCAATATAATCGACACCCATTGCTTCTAACACTCTTGCTTCTACAATATGTCCAATACGTGCCTTAGCCATTACAGGAATAGATACTGCCCCCAGTACCTCCTCGACAATACGAGGATCAGCCATACGGGCAACACCACCCGCCTTGCGAATGTCTGATGGTACTCGCTCTAATGCCATAACAGCTACAGCTCCTGCCGCTTCTGCAATTTTCGCCTGCTCTGCATTAATAACATCCATAATGACGCCACCCTTTTGCATTTCCGCCATCCCGCGCTTCACTAATTCTGTACCTGTTTGTTTCATGATTTCTAACCTCCACCTTTATGATGAAATTTAGTATAATTGAAATTGACCATATAAAAATATCCAGTTTATAAAATAATCGTAAGGTCAGGAGAATTAATGCACATGGACATGCTCTTATTCCAGCTAGAAAAAAATGGTGAAAAACCGCTCTACAATCAGCTTTATAGCGGCATTAAAGAAGCTATTATTACAAAGAAAATAGCAGTAGGAGAAAAATTACCATCAAAAAGAAAATTAGCCGATTTTTTGAATATTTCACAAACAACAATTGAAATTGCCTATGCACAGCTCCTTGCTGAAGGGTATATTATGTCTAAATCCCGTGTCGGTTATTTTGTAGAGGAAATTGACGAGCTTCCGTATATTCAGCAGGACACAATAACTTCCTTAAACGAACAACCTAAGAAAAAATCGTACAAAATAGATTTTAATCCTGGTTCCATCGATATTGATGCCTTCCCTTTTCAAACATGGCGAAAATATGCGAAAGAGCTCTTTGATGATGCCTCAAAGGAATTATTATTAACAGGTGAGCCTCAAGGGGAACTATCTTTGCGAACAGAGATTGCTAATTATTTATTTCAATCACGGGGAGTTGTTTGTAGTCCCGAGCAGATTGTCATCGGTTCAGGAACAGAACAGCTTCTACCAATGATTTTGCGCCTCTTTAGTGACAATACTTTTTTTGCCCTTGAAAACCCTGGATATCCAGCTGTGCATCGGATGTTTTCCCAGCATAAGCGAAAGGTTTATCCAATTGCGGTCGATGATGAAGGAATTATTATTCATGAGCTCGAAAAAACTAGCGCTGACGTTGTTTATATCACGCCATCTCACCAATTCCCTACAGGAGCAGTATTATCGGCTACAAGACGTGCTCAGGCTTTAAATTGGGCCTCACAAAGCTCCTCTCGATACATTATTGAAGATGATTATGATTCTGAATTTCGTTATACTGGAAAACCAATTCCTGCACTTCATGCATTAGATCGAAATGATAAAGTAATTTATATGAGTACATTTACAAAATCATTAATGCCGTCCTTGCGCGTCGCTTATTTTGTACTCCCACCAAAGTTACTTGCTGCTTATAATGATGTCTTTAATTACTATTCATCGACAGTACCTCGTTTCGATCAACATATTGTAGCTAATTTTATGCGTGACGGCCATTTTGCTAAGCATTTAAATCGCATGCGAAAGATTTATCGAAAAAAGCATGAAAAACTTACTTCTATTTTAGAAAACTATTCTAATCAAATTAACATCACTGGTGAGCAAGCAGGTATGCATATTTTACTCGATGTACAACATACTTTGTCTGAAAAGCAATTACAGCAGCTTGCTTCCAATGCGGAAATCAAAATCTATCCACTCTCTGATTATCGCTTGGATCACTCCTCACCCTCAAAAGCTCAATTTTTACTAGGCTTTGGAGGCATACCTGTGCATGAAATTGAACCTTCTATCGAAAAGCTAATGCACTGTTGGGCTATACAGAAAAAAAACCAATCAACCTCACGTTAAAAGGTTGACTGGTTTTTCTTCGATATTATGATTCTATTAGCTGAATATTATAAAGCTCAAACCATGTATGAATTTGACCCAGATAAGCTAAAAGCTGTGGACCTGCCATTAATTGTCCATACCAAGGAACTTTGAAAGAACTACCACCCGATTCAATGAGCTCTATTAGTTTCTGTCGTTCAAATAATTCATGCAGAATTGAATTTTTGTCTTCCATTATGCCTCTGAGCCATTTTTGAACGCCCGCTGTATAAACTGGATGATACGTTTTAGGATACGGGTTCTTTTTCCGATATAAAACTTCTTCTGGCAATAAATGCTGCATTGCTTTACGAAGTAAACCCTTTTCCATACCGTCTAAATTTTTCATTTCCCAAGGAATATTCCACGTATATTCTACAAGACGATGATCTGCAAACGGCACACGGACTTCAAGACTCGCCCCCATGCTCATACGGTCTTTTCGTTCCAGCAATGTTTGCATAAACCATACCATATTCAAATAAAACATTTCTCGTTGCCTTACTTCTTCAATACTCTCCCCATCAAGATAAGGTACTTCAGCAATTGTCTGTGAATAAGCCTGTTGTGCATATGATTCAACTTTTAATTTCTTACGCCATCGCTCCTGTAACATTGTTGATCTTTCAGACAATGAACGAATCCATGGAAAACCTGTAGTCGTTTCTGTAAACCATGGATAACCACCGAAAATTTCATCTGCACATTCACCTGATAGCGCAACGGTAAAATCCTGTTTAATTTCTCGACAAAACCATAATAACGATGAGTCAACATCTGCCATTCCTGGTGAATCTCTAACGATGACAGATTCTACTAAGCAATCGATTAATTGCTGCTGTGAAATTTCTTCAGCGTGGTGTGTTGTACTAAAGGTATCTGTCATTTTTTGAATCCAATACGTGTCCGTGGATGTTTGAAAAGCATGTGGATTAAAAAAACGTTCATTATCCTCGTAGTCTATAGAGTACGTATGAAGTTTGCCTTTATTTTGTTGCTCAAACATGGTAGCGGCAATTCCCGTAATAATACTGGAATCTAATCCTCCTGAGAGAAATGTACAGATTGGTACGTCTGAAACAAGCTGTCGTTTTATAGCATCCGTAAGTAAAAAACGGACATGATCGATTGTCTCCTCTAATGATTCTTCATGATGTTTACTCTGTAACTGCCAATACTGCCAAACTCGTATACCCTCTCTAGAGAAACGCATTGCATACCCTGGACGTAACTCATTAATATTGTGAAAAGGTGACTTTCCGGGCGTTCTAGACGGTCCTACAGCCATGATATTTGCTAGCCCTTCCGTATTAACGGTTGTTTTAATGAATGGATGAGCTAATAATGCTTTCACTTCGGATGCAAAAAGTAAACCGCCTTGTTGTTCTGTGTAAAATAAAGGCTTTACACCTAATCGGTCTCGGCATAAAAACAGAGATTGTGATTGTTCATCCCATACACCAAAAGCAAAAATTCCATTTAAAAAATCAACACACTGCTCTTTCCATTCAATATAAGCAGTTAATAGTACTTCCGTATCTGAATGTGTTGTAAACAGATGCCCTCTTTGTTGCAGCTCTTTCCTTAATTCTTCTGTATTATAAAGCTCGCCATTATATGTAATGACATAGTTTGCACCATCATGTACTTTTTTCATCGGTTGCTTCCCACCGATTAAATCTATGACGGCTAGCCGACGATGGCCAAATGCAATATGCTCACTACACCAAATATTTTCATCATCTGGCCCTCGTTTATTTAACGTTTGCGTCATTAATTTTAGAATGTCATTAGTTGTTCTTAAATCCTTTTGAAAGCTAGCCCATCCTGTAATGCCACACATTTAGCCACATCCTTTCGCCTAATAGCGTATGCAGGAAAGCGTAAAAATGTGAAAAGAACACGTGATGTTTTAAAAACATCCACATGTTCTTTATATTAATAATTAAAATAAGCCACCAACAAAGTCAGTAATGCCACTCCATAAGTTTCCGAAGAAGCTACCAATACCTTGGAAGAATAATGAGATACCACCAGCACGCTCCACAGCCTCTGTTGTAACAACATCGGCTTTAAGGCCCTTACCGTCAATAAAACCGTAATCTGTGCCCTCTGAGCGCTCAATAACTACCTTCCCGACAACTGTATCCTTCTTAACCTCTGCTTCAAGACTCTTTTTATCTAATACTAGTTTAGGTTTATATAAATCTTTCTCAGATGACTTGACCATAAATGAAACTGGTTCTTTAACAGCAATCGCTACTTTGTTTTCTTTACCTTTCGTAACCTTTACTGTTTCTTCATCTTTAAACTTATAGTTAGCTGGAATAATTTCTTGTTTCGAGAATTGTGAGAAACCATAGTTAAGCAATTTAGCTGTTTCATCGAAGCGTGCTTTTCTTGAGCCCTGTCCTTTTGTATCTACAGCTTTCATAACAACAGAAATTAAACGTGTACCATTGCGCTCTGCTGTACCTGTAAAGCAATGTCCAGCAAAGTCTGTTGTACCTGTTTTTAATCCGTCAACGCCTTCATATTGGAACACCAATCCCGGCAACATAAAGTTCCAGTTTTCCATGTTAATTGCATCTTTTGTACCTTCACGGAACGTCTTTTTTGCAATTTTAGACGTTTTTAATACATCCGGATGATCTTTTAGTAAATGATATGCTAATTTAGCTACAGATTTAGCAGGCATTACGTTTTCATCACTTGGTCCAGTACCAGCTGGCTGCATACCAAATAAATCTGCATTATTAAGACCAGTAGAGTTTACGAATTTATAGCCTTTAAGACCAAGCTCTTCGGCTTTTTTATTCATTAGCTTTATAAACTCAGTTTCAGTACCTGCAACTGTTTCTGCTATCGCCACTGTTGCAGCGTTTGCAGAGTAAATAGCCATAGCTTCATATAATTCGCGAATAGTGTAAGTTCCATCTCTACGCAATGGTACATTACTTAACGCACGGTTTTGGGACAATTTATACGTATAATCAGTTACGTGATATTCTTGATCCCATTTAACTGTACCTGCATCAATTGCATCCAATAACAGGTATTCAGTCATCATTTTTGTCATACTCGCAATACCTAGTGCAGTATCAGCATTTTGTTCATATAAAATTTTTCCTGAATCTGCGTCAATTAAAATCGCAGCATCCACATGTAGTCCTAAATCTGATTCTGCATGTGCCTTCGCAGGAATACCTGCTAAAACACTAAATAACAAAACAGGAATTAGGAGTAAGCGAATGACAGTGTTTATTGTCTTTTTCACCCTAAAGCCCTCCAAAAAATAATCTTGTCCTCGACATTTTATCATATATAGTAATGTCCGTGCGCACTCTCTATCATAAAAAAATGCTCTCGTGTCATCTTTGTAGACGATTCGAGAGCATAAAAGTTGCTAGTAATATATTACATCGAATAGTTTGGTGATTCTTTTGTGATTTGTACATCATGTGGATGTGATTCACGTAGACCTGCACCTGTCATACGAACAAATTGAGCATTTTCACGTAAGAACTCAAGGTTAGCTGAACCGCAATAGCCCATACCTGCACGAATACCACCGATTAATTGATAAATTGTATCTGCTAGTGGTCCTTTGTATGGAAGGCGACCTTCAATACCCTCTGGTACTAATTTTTTAGCATCCTCTTGGAAGTATCGATCTTTTGAACCTTTTTCCATAGCGCCAATTGAACCCATACCACGGTAAACCTTAAAGCGACGACCTTGGAAGATTTCAGTTTCACCAGGAGATTCAGAAGTACCTGCAAGAAGTGAACCAAGCATTACAACGTTACCACCAGCTGCTAGAGCTTTAACGATGTCTCCTGAGTATTTAATGCCTCCATCAGCAATAATTGCTTTACCAAGCTCACGTGCTACTGTCGCACAATCGTAAACAGCTGTAATTTGTGGTACACCAACACCTGCTACGACACGAGTCGTACAAATAGATCCTGGACCAATACCAACTTTTACTACATCTGCTCCAGCTTCAAATAATGAACGTGCACCTTCAGCAGTTGCCACGTTACCAGCGATTATTTCAAGCTCTGGATAAGATTCACGGATAGAGCGAATTGTTTGTAATACACCCTCAGAATGACCGTGAGCTGTATCGATTACTACGATGTCTACTTGTGCTTCAACAAGCTTTTCAATACGTATCATCGTATCTTTTGACACACCAACTGCTGCCCCTACTAATAAACGACCATGTACGTCTTTAGCAGCGTTAGGGAACTCAATTACCTTCTCAATATCCTTAATTGTAATTAATCCAGTTAATTTACCTTCTTCATCTACAATTGGTAACTTTTCGATTTTATATTGTTGAAGAATCTTTTCAGCATCCTCTAGAGTCGTTCCAACAGGAGCTGTAATTAAATCTTCTTTTGTCATAACTTCTTCAATTTTTAAAGAATAGTCAGAAATGAAACGTAAGTCGCGGTTTGTAATGATCCCTACTAGCTTTTGGTTTTCCATACTATCAACAATTGGTACACCAGAAATACGGTATTTACCCATTAAATGCTCAGCATCGAAAACTTGGTGAGTCGGAGTTAAGAAGAATGGGTTAGTAATAACGCCATTTTCAGAACGTTTTACTTTTTCTACTTGTTCAGCTTGCTCATCAATTGACATGTTCTTATGGATAATACCGATACCACCTTGACGTGCCATAGCAATTGCCATTTTAGACTCTGTAACTGTATCCATGCCTGCGCTAATCATTGGAATATTTAATTTAATCTTCGGTGTTAGTTGAACTGATAAATCAACATCTTTCGGTAATACTTCTGAATGCGCTGGTACTAATAATACATCATCAAAAGTTAAACCTTCTTTGGCAAATTTAGTTTCCCACATTTTCGTAACGTCCTCCTATAGTTTAAAGAATATTAATTGTAAGATTAACAACGTGCTAAGCTACTGTCAAGAAACTTATAAAAGAAAGACAATTCAGATTTTTCGATGTGGTAACTCTGATAGTCTTTTCGCCCTTTTTTACTATGAAAAATATAGGCTTTTTTAATTTCTTCTACATTTAGAATAGATAATAGTTAAGCTCTGTCTTATTTTAGGCAAGTTTTGCTGAATTATTGATAAATTATTAAGGTTTTTTATAAAAAAACAAACAGTCAGCACGCAGCTGACTGTTTACATTGCCTAGCGACGTCCTACTCTCACAGGGGGAAGCCCCCAACTACCATCGGCGCTAAAGAGCTTAACTTCCGTGTTCGGTATGGGAACGGGTGTGACCTCTTTGCCATCATCACTAGACTATTTTCGG
>Ga0209784_100267_pt1 | contig 30495 bp, 27 predicted proteins | sample AraplaCvi_mLB_r2_2_FD_184284 | JGI IMG/M metagenome (GOLD analysis project Ga0209784, IMG submission 184284) | Arabidopsis root microbial communities from North Carolina, USA - plate scrape CL_Cvi_mLB_r2 (SPAdes) (version 2) | ecosystem: Host-associated > Plants > Roots > Endosphere | place: USA...
CTTGTACTGGGTGTGGGCGATGACCTGTCGCTGTGCGTTCAACGCCTGTACGTCGTTGGTGTCCACGCCGCTGTTGATGAGCTGGATGACCTTGCCTGCGTTGTCTGCGCCCACGTAGTCGGCCACCGCCTGCGGCCCGTTCAGGGTCTTGTACAAGCCCTTCGCGTAGTTCAGCGCAGTGATTTGTTGCTCTGTGAGCGGCCCGTTACCGCTTGTCAGGGCAGGCACCTGGACGCGCATCAGTTCTTGCAGCTTGGAGCTGCGCAGCTTCTCTTCGTGAGAAACCTGCGAGGCGCGGTCGAAGAAGCGTTGGATAGCGGCGGGATCGTTCGATCCGATGGCGGCGTCGAACTCTGCGTTCATCGCGTCATTCACCGCTTTCGAGTCCAGCTCCAAGCCTTTTAGACTGGAAGCGTTGCCCGTCATAAAGGCCCTCCGCGCAAGATCGCCGGACACCCGGAAATTATCCTCCTTCTTCGTCAGCGCGGCATTTTGTTGGTCGCTATGCATCTGGCCGGACATCCACTCCTTGAGCATCTGCGCCCGCTTGGTGTTGTTGACCAGCGGTTCTTCGCTACCTGTCTCTTTGCGGTGCCGGGAGTTGTACTCGTCGATCACCGTGTTCAGTTCCTCGGACCGCGTGATGCCGCTCGCGCCGTGGCTCAGGTTGAACTCCAGTGCGCCCAGGTCGTTCGTGATGTTGGTGATTGCGGGGTTATTGCGGGCGTCCTTCATCACGTACTGAGGGACCGCGGCCTCCAGCGCCTCTCGCGCATCGCCGTCAATCTCGTTCCACAGCGGCGATGCCTTGATAGCGTTGTAGTAGTCAAAGTACCCACCGTTCAGCGCGCCCTTGAGAGAGCGCACCATACCCTTGCTCCAGGACTGTTTGGGCTGCCCAGCAGCGGGCTGCGCGGCGGCGACGACATCCTGGTAGGCCACGGTGCGATCTTCATCCGACCAGCCAGCCTCATTGGCTTTACGCTTGCCCGCCAATGCGGCGGCCTGCGAGACGTTCAGGTTGACTTGCTTCTCCAGCATGTCCGCCTGTTGCCACGCAATGTGCTCGCGCATGTGGGTTTTCATCAGCGGCCCCCACTGCTCGGCCAGCTTGGTTTGCACCGTCGCATCCACCAGCGGATCGCCCGTGGACTTGATGCCCGACGCCTGCGAGACGAGGTAGGAGCGGAAGTCGTCCGGCGACTTCTGCTTCAAGTCCTGCATGTCCTCCAGCGTCTGCGTCTCCGCTTGCGTCAGTGCCGTGGTCGCGGCCATCGCTTGCGCACCGCGTACGGTGGCAGACGGACCGAAGATTTTGGTGAACCATGGCTGATCGCTCTCGATCTGCTGTAGGGACTGCCCCTGCGCCACGCGGGCTGCGCCGTCGAAGTAAGCCTTCTTTTGCTCGGCCTCGACGTACGGCTTGAGCACATTACCTGCGAGCTTGTTGATCGCGTCCAGCGTTTGGAAACTGGACGACATGACGCCGTTCCAGTCGGTCGGGGCGATGCGCGCCCCAGGCGCTACCGGCGTGGCATTGCTCGGGCCGCCCGAGAGCATCGTCTGCACGCTTGAAGTGTTCTCAACTGGATTCTGAATCACAACACTCCCGTCCGCGTTGATAGCGAACGAATCTGGCCCCATTGCCCCTGCCATGTGTTTCTCCTTAATTTTGCTTGTGGTACCCATCACGCGTGGTGGCGGGACGTTTGACTCATGTGGAGTCGCTGTTGATACAGGCGCCCAATGTCGCCCTGTGCAGCCATGCGTCTATACGGCGCCCGTTTCCGTGGTCCGTTGGTCGCTCTTTTGACCTGCTGCGCACAGCACTTCACCGGCATCCACGAACGCGGGCTCCTGGAGCACAGCACGGCGGGCAATCTCATCATTGAATCCTTCACGAAAGGACTTCATGAAGGCATCCCGCTCATCGGGCGATAGGGACAGCGGTAGGTCGGCCTCGCAGTTAACACGGTAGTCGCCAATCGTGGCCCCTTCGGGCATCCACTTGCGGACCTCGGGCCAGCACGTCGCGGCAAACTGGCCGCCACGGCACGCAGCTTGTTGTGTTTTCGACGGTTGGCCGTCGGTAGGTTGAATTTTCATGGGTTCCCCGGAAATGACAAAGGCCGCGCAAGCGGCCTTCTAGAATGGATAGCTGGTGATTCGCCTATGAGCACGCAACTAGTGCAGCGCTGCGAGCCTTGTGGCACCGGTCTTGCGCCTGCGCGTCGGCCTCTCGTAAGACTGCGAGTGCCTGCCACGCGGCCTCATGTGCGCGAGCGGCTTCTTCTGCCTTTTGCTCGTACATAGACGCCTCCGCAGCCAACACTTCGCGTGCGTCCTCGAAGCAGGGCATGCGGTACATGGCACGGTGGGCAACTTCGTCGTTGAACCCATCAAGGAAGGGCTCCAAGAGCCCGTGCCCCTCTGGAGAAAGCGTCGCCAACAAGTCAGATTCGCACTTGATGCGGTAGTCACCAATGGTCGCCCCCGCCGGCATGGCGTTGCGGGCAGCGGGCCAGTACGTCGCGGCGAACTTGCCGAGGTTGTACGCGGCCCTTACCTCGCACTTGGGGTAGCCGGATTGACGAGCGGCTTGGGAATGACGGGCTTGCTCAGGACGAGCGACGGCGTGGCGCATGGTGCGGCCTCCTATTGAGGGAATGGAGACCCGCCGTGCATCGGCCAAGATACGGGCGGCGGGCCGAAGGCGGGGTTGGCCGACCGGTCAATAGGAAACCGGCACACCCGAAGGTGTCCCCGCCTCGGCCCGCCATTGAAAGGACGCGCGAAGGCAACGCACGAATAGTAATGCCGCGCATGACGGCTGTGCGCCTATTGATCCCGAGCGGCCAAGCCCGGTCGCGTTTGTCTACGCAACGGCGCGGAGTCTAGTGACGTGCGTACAGGTCGACAAGCACGCAGAAAGGGCTTGATTTGTCCCGCGATTCTCGAACGTCCGCAGTCGGCCTAAGTGCCCCGCCCCTTTCATGCCTACAGTGTCAACTGCCTTGCCACACGCCGAGCAACGCATTAGCGTTGTATACCCACTACGTTGGTGACAGGTTTACGCCCACCTCAGTACGTGTACGAAACACGGCGCGTGCGCAGCGGATGCCCAGGCGGGTACTGCTCGTCCGTCACCGTTGTGCAACCGCCGCCCCGATGTGTCGAGCCGAAGCGGCGTGCAGTGGAAAGTACCGCCTGTTGTGCTGCATCCGGCGACAGGCTGCCGTGCGGATCGAGGCCGCTGAGGCCGGCAGCGTTCAGGATGGTCTGCGACTGTCGGTATTGCGAGAGCGAGACGTAATCAGGTGCCGTTGTCAGGGCCTGATTCCGAGCATGGTCTCGCTGCGTCTGTTGTTGGAATTCCCTGTAGGCGGAGGTTTGTTCGATTTCCATGTTAGTTCCTTGTGATTGTTGTTGGAGCTGTCCGCCGCTGGCGTGCAGCTTGGACCACGAGAAGCACGGGGGCGGCTGAAATGAATGAATGCGTGCTTCGGTGGCGACAGCGCCTTGCAGCGCGTGATGAGCCTTTAGCGGGCGCCCAAGGTGGCCGTACGAACGCTATTTGTGGCGAAGGCCTACACCACCTGAGCAAGGCCGCCACTGCGCGCATCGGCCAACACCCCTGCTAAGTGGACTTGCACGGCCAGCTCCAAATCCGCCGCGTTGAGGAACTTCCCCGCCGTCCATCCTGCTTCGATGAGGCCGTGCCGCGCCGCAGCTTCTGCCATAAGGGCCTTCTCCAGTTCAGCACGAAGGGCAAGCCTATCGGCGGCGGGCATACCGCTGCTGTCGTCAAATTCAGCACGTGCAGCCGCGCGCTTTGCCGTGACGCCATACAGTGCCTGCCCATGCGATGCATCTAGCTCGGCAGCCATCAGTCCGTGAGATAGCCACGACGGTACGCTGCCTGCCATTTCGCCAGAGCCTCGGCGGGCGTGGCGGCTAGCTTCAAGACGTAGGGCGGTAGCTTGTCGGAATCCAAGACGGCCACCTGTTCGGCGGGGTTCAAGCCATGAAGCTGCACCGTACGCAGTACCGCGACCGGGCGGCCATAGTCCTGAGAGTATTGATCCTGCTCGATGTCCACCACAGTGCTGACGAGAGGGTTGTCCTCCAGTTTTGGGTCCGCCTTGCGTACACTGAGGATGCGCAAAGCATCCGCCTGACTACGGAGGATGTGCGCCCTGGACTCTTCCAGCTCGGCGCGCAGTTCCCGCGCTTGCTCCTCAGCATGCTGCATTTTCTCGGCAGCCGTCCGCAGCTTCTCGAACTGTTCAGCAAGCGGGCGCAGTTCATTGATGACACCAGAGAGTTGACGGATGCTGCCCTCAATTGCATCGGGGCTGCGGTACGTCTTAGTGGACTTCACTGTGGGCTTGGTGGTCTTGCTGATCATGATTAGGCTCTCCTGTTAGATACGGGTACGACGCTGCATACGCCGCTTGATGGCCTGCCGGTCGGCGATGGCTCGGGGTGATGGACGCTCACGCAGTGGTCGCGGCGTGCGCCCCTTTTGACTTCCGCTCATCGGGCCGACATCGGATCGCCGCCGTACTTGCGGGATACGCGCCGTGCTCCGCCCTTGGGCTTACGGGCTGCCCAGGAGGGCAAGCCTCCCGTCAATGCCTCGATGGCGCGGCGGTAAGTAGCAATTGCAGACGGGCCGCAATTGAGCACGGTGTTCTCGAAATACGACTTCTCGGCAGCGTTGTGCTCCAGCGGGTGGCCAAAGCGGGTGCTGGTATTGCTCATGGTTGCTCCTAGGTGTGAGACGTTGGAACTCATGCCGGAACCGACCATCCAGCCCACGCAAGGACATCACGTAGCTCGGGGTACAGTCGGCATAGGTGGACGACTCGCGGAGCGGGAAGGCTCGCTAAGTCGGGGGTGTCGATGTGTAGAGAGTCGGCCCGAACAGCCAGTCTCCCGGTCGGGTATCTGCGCGCCACGAATGGTCCGAAGGCATCCTCCAGGTATTCACCAGATGCTTCTCTACGCTGCCGCTCTCGGAGAGCTTGTAGGCCCGCCATAGAGCGTTCTGCTGACGGTGCGATACCGGCTCGCAGTTCCTGCCAGTCGCTACGGTTGGCCGTGAGCGTGCAGTCGTAGCAGCAGGCATCACGGACACGGCGGCGGGTTGATTTGCACCGACGGCAAGACATGCCGTGGTAGTGGCTCCGGCCGGCCAGGAATGCAGCCCATCGAGCGGGATCAGAGACACGAGGGCGTAACGCTGCCTCATAGGCGGGATCAGTGCGACATAGACGCAGTTGCTCCCGTGTCAGCTTCCCGCCTCGGGGCTGGCGGTGGTGCATGGCGAATCGGGGATCGTGTTTCGGTCCGTACCTCTGACCTAATTTCGGCATCGGAACAGGCATAACACCAGGAACTGCCCGGACTGCTGATCTTGATTCATCGAGTTAATCGTGGAGGAACAGCCCAGGCGCATCTAGCCGCGAGAGCTATGCATGAGGGCTGATGGGTGGATAGGCGGCTGTACTGAGCCCTACGGGGACCGGGCACAGGCGTGGTGCCCCTTGGACGGCGTTGCTCGATCAGGCATCCAGTGCGCCATCAAGCAGCTACCTTCCTGCCCAGCGATTCTCTTGGATGGGTCTATGTATCCTGACCCTTGGAGAACTCGGTTTTGCTGTATCTCGCCCTCCCCGTGCTCGCACAGATGAACCTTCATCGTTCATCGAAGCGGCCCGAGGGGACTCAATCCAGCATCCTGACCCTTATCGAACTTCGGATTGCTTGTAGAGCCCGCCCTTGTCACCAAGCCTCGCGGCTCCCCGTGTGGTGACATGCCTATTTACCGCCCGGCCAGGGCGTGAAGCGTGGACATGAGCGCGGCTGCTCTCTGTCCCCGGAGGAACACAAAATGCAGCGTAGCTTGCTCGCTACGTCACCTTGCCAGGTTTCAGCCTGACCGCACGGCACTGTGCTGCGTATGTCCGAGTGGGACACGAAAAGAAAAGAGCCGCCCGGATTGCTCCGAAGCGGCTCTTGGGTGGGCTGCGCGGCAACCCGCTACACCAGCCGTGCCAGCGTGCGCTGTAGCTGCGTCAAATGCCACGCCCCGCCCGTAGCGGACTTGATCCCCAAGTCGTTTAATTCCTGGACCATAGCCCGCCGCGTTAGGCCCCTAGCCTGCATACCGTCCAGCACGCCCCGCAGCTTCTCGGCGAAAGCGTCCGCCTGCTGCTGGCGTTCCTCCACGTTCGGCTTGAGGTTGGCGGGGCCAGCCACCCCGAGCTTCACACCACGGCCCTTAGCGGCTGCCAGCGCTGCCTTGGTCCGGGCGCTGATCTGGTCTCGCTCCCACTCGGACATCACCGCGTGCATCTGGATCATGACCTTATTGGCCTGCGGCATGTCCGCCGCCACGAAGTCCACGCCTGTCTCCAGCAGCCCCGAAATGAAGTGAACGTTGCGGGCAAGACGGTCCAGCTTGGCAATCACCAGCGTAGCGCCGTGCTTCTTGCACAGGGCCAGCGCCTCGGCCAGCTTGGGCCGCTTCGCCAGCGCATCCGCGCCCTTCCCTGTCTCCACCTCCGTGAACTCGGCCAGCACGGCCCAATCCCCGCCGTTCAGGTACGCCTGCACGAGCTGTTGCTGCGCTTCGATACCGAGGCCGGACAGCCCTTGCTTCTGCGTTGATACGCGGTAGTACGTGACGAACTTGCCGTTTGCCATGTCTGTTCACACCACAGGATGTTCGTTTAATGTGTGTACAGATTGGGCGATAGCGAACCGACTGTCAAGGGTGGAAGGTACCAAGACGCGACCGGAGGCGCTGCAATCGCTCCCGGCATCTGGCCATCCTGAGTAACTGTTCGGTGTGTCTCGTCGAGCCCGGGCACCTCGCCGCCCGTCCAGTGCAATTCATGGGAGGGCCATTGGGGACACTGGCTGCGGCTCGGGCGGCGCTGGGTCCGCGAAAATGCCAGTCAAAATTTGGGCCGACGCGGCTCGGAGCGGCGTGACTCAGAGCTTACAATTGGGCCGGTGAAATGGAGGAGACGATGGCGACTTTCCCTTGGCAATGTCCCTACTGCGGGCACCACAGTTCTATCGGTAACGACAACTACGCATTTTTCACGGAATGGATCAACAAGAGCAGCGTTGACGGTCAGCTTGTACTGGTAACCCGAGTCATTGTTTGCCCTAATCCCGAGTGCAAGCAGTATGAAATCGGAACCGTGCTTCGGAAACACGCGGGTTGGCACCACGATGACAGCCTGAAGCTAAGCGGCGAAGTTCTTCAATCATGGGCACTTCGCCCACAGTCATCCGCCCGCCCGATGCCCAGTTACATCCCCCAAGCCATAATCGATGACTACACCGAGGCTTGTCTAATCCGCGACCTTAGCCCGAAAGCGTCAGCCACGCTGGCCCGCCGCTGCCTCCAAGGCATGATCCGGGACTTCTACAAGGTCAAGCCGGGGAGGCTCGTCGATGAAATCGCAGCGATCAAGGATAGAGTCGATTCCGTGGTCTGGGACTCCATCGAGGCCGTGCGCAAGATCGGCAACATCGGTGCGCACATGGAGAAAGACATCGACTTGATCGTGGATGTCGAGCCTGAGGAGGCAGGTTTGCTAATCGGCCTGATTGAGTCGCTGATTGACGACTGGTACGTGACTCGTCATGAAAAGGCACAGCGGCATGCTGAGCTGCAAGCGTCAGCGGCGCAGAAAGAAGCCGCAAGGAAAGCCGGGTCAATACAAGGATCAGGCGCAACGACACCTTAGAGGGACGGCCCCAGCGCCGGCCCCACTCGCCCGCGTCTTCCGCCACCGCATCAGCAGCACCGCCAGCGTGGGCGGTAGTCGTGGGAGCAAGCGGTACAACCGCAAGAAGAACGCCCTCGCCCTGCACACAGAACCCGGCACACGGGGACATTGGCTGCGGCTCGGGCGGGGGGCTAGCCCGTGAAAATACCGAACAGAATTGGACTGCCCTATTCTTCAGCAAACCGAAGAAGCATTCCGAAGCATAGGGTTCCAGCGGCCCGACATTTCTTCGCTCTTTCTATCAAGTAGTAGTCGAAAGCCATCATTGGCGTCACGCTATTGCTTCGAGCTGAGATCATCTCTGCCGCTTGGACAATTCGCAGCAGCTCGGAGATGTCTACCAGATGCAAGTACCCACCCGTAGCTTGCACGAATTCGGCGACAAATTTTAAATTATAAACCTCCCTGTCTTCAACAAGATCAAATTCCGGTATTAACACTATAGCGTGAACTGGATGCGTTCTCTCGATTTCAACCGGGTTGCCGTTTTTATCCATAATAGGCACACCCGCCTTTACCTTCCTTATCCCACCCCGAAGCTGGGAAACCGCCTTATTAATGTGTCCAGTAACATCATGCTTCAGCTTCTCGCGATTCGGAAGTTCGGCACGAGAAAAAATTGAAATTGCCTTAGATTCTATGAAAATAGAACCACCCTCGTAACTTAGGGTGATGTCCGTCAATTCTCGCCTCTGCTTCCCTCCTGCCTTCCCACTCGGAATTTGAAGACTCTGATGGGCCCCGTCCGGATGAAGACTATCTGTTAGCCAAAGCCCAATTTTCTCTTGATGCCCTCCTTCATCCTTATCGAAAAGCTCTAGCGTGCTAGCCTGGGCCTGATTCGTAATGTATGTTGTTCGACTGGGAGTCCAATCTGTCGAGTTTTTAGCGTCAAGAGTAACGCCCTTCTTCAGGGAATCACCCTTATGAATAGCACGAAAAATTTCTGAAGCCCTTCTACTAATTTCAGAGTAATCCACAGGACCAAGATCCACATCTGCAATCAGCGACTGCACCTTGGCAACTGGAACATCCAACGCAGATGCTCTCCACGCAGCATTCACTGCCAACTCGTTGAACAAGAAGAATTGACACGCCTCCCCTCTCAGCAGCCCGGAAATAGCGGCAATCTCTTCACTTCGCTCACAAATTGACCACAATAAAGCCGGATAATCAGGGTCATCATAGACATGCAACCCGTAGAGCAAGTGTTTATCGACCCTGACGAATACAATTTGCATCTTCGCGCCGAGTACGATGTATTTAAGCAGCACCGTACTAGCCTTGATTAGCAACGTCGGCTCCTTCCCGCGTTGCCCATTGGCATAGTCCAAACGAATCAATTGAGGAGTCGCAAGAAACTCCGACCGATTATTTTCTGACAGAATGTGCAAAGTAACCTCGCCCCAGATTATTTTGGGACCATGCTACCCCAACTTCAACGCCACGTCCTGCGCACGCAAATGCGTGTACCGCTTTAACATCTCCATCGTCTTGTGCCCGGTAATCGTTGTCACCTCCATGACACTTAGGCCCTTCTCGAAGAACCTAGAGGTGGCCTCATGGCGCAGGTCATGCAGCCGGATGCCGACAAGCCAACGCGCTGATGACGGCTTGCCCTCTGCCACGCAGGCAGCCTCATAAACGGCCCTGGCGCGTCGCACAGCACGCATAAACGCCGTCGTGGCTGCATCCTCCTGCATAGCGAACGGAACGCCCTCGCCCGCCTCCTGACGCTTCTGGAGGATGGCAAGGGCCTTGCTCGACAGCGGGACGGTCCTAGGTGTGTCGGTCTTAGTCTTGGGGATGTAGGCAGTACGCTGCTGGAAGTCGATGTACTCCCAGTCCAGGGCCAGCATTTCGCCACGGCGCATGCCCGTCTCGACGGCGAACGGGATCAAGTCGACCAACACTAAGGACTCCGTGGCTGCGACGATTGCGTCCAGCTCGCCTTGTTGGACACGGCGGTCACGCCCAGGCGGCAGCTTCGGCTTCACGACCTTGGGTACGCCACCGGGCAGCACGATGCCCCACTCCCGCGTCGCCAGCGTCAGCGCACGGTTGATGAGTGCAAGGTGGTGGATGACGGTCTGCGGGTTCAGCGTGCGTAACTTCTCGTCGCGGTACGCGACCAAGAGCTGCGGTGTAAGGGCCGTGAGCTTGTATGCGCCCAGGCGCTTGGTGATCGCCGCCACGCGGCTCTTATCGCTATTCCCGCTGCGCTTCTTCGGGGAGACTTCCGTGAGGTAGCGATCCAACAGATCGGCCAGAGTCGTGTCTTCGGCTTGCCGGTCGGATAAGTGGACCCCACGGTCCATCTCGGCCTCAATCGACCGCCCCCATGCCACTGCATCTGTGCGCGAGCTGAACGCCTTCGCTCGGTGCGGGAAGCCCTTCCTGCGTACCTGACACAGCCATGCGCCGCCGCGCTTCGTGATCGTTGCCATACGGTTCTCGGTGGAACCGTTGGTGTGACTGACGTGTGACTAAACTGGGCTCAGTTGGATAGAAGCCGCGCGGGTGTTGGCGCGGCGACCCAAGAGCATCGGCCTTCTAAGCCGACGGTCGGGGGTTCGAATCCCTCTGGGCAGGCCAAAGATCTTGAAAAATCAATGGCTTAAAGAATCACCACATCGGAGTGGTTTCTGAAAACTGCGCTCGCAGTGTGTCATAGGTGCACCAAGGAAAGTATCCGCAAGCCTTATCCCTGGCCGTTCTACAGCCCTCCCGAAATCGCTCACTGCACCAAAGGCAGCCGCAGCCATTGGCGGGAAGGACACCAGTGGCATAAGCTGTCCAAGCGCCCGACATGGGGCGCACAACCTGCACAGAGTCACGAGCGCAAAGCTTAAGTACCGTCGTGCATCCACTGAGGAGGATGACGGTCATGGGCACCATCTCCGAGCGCAAGGACAACAAGGGCACCGCCACATTCCAGGCGAAAGTCCGCCGCAAGGGCGTCCCTCCCCTCTCTCAGACGTTCCCGACCCGCGAAGAGGCTGAGAGCTGGCTGTTCGGGATCGAGGCCAGCATAAAACTCCGGTCGCGCGCAGCCGCCAAGCGGCAAGCCGACGCGAAGCTCGCCGCAGAGTTCCAAGCAAGGCCGCGCCTCGTCGCGGACCTACTACGCCGCTATCTGGCCGAAGAGACGCCAAAGAAGAAAGGGGCCAGTGCAGAGGCGTACCACATCCGCTCGATGCTGGACTCCCCGCTCGCTCTTGTTCACTTGGAGAACTTGACCCGGCGTGATTTGCAGGACTGGCGGGACCGGCGACTAGAGCAAGTCAAAGGCAGCACCGTCAATCGCCAAGTGAACATCCTGAATGCAGCTCTCAAGCATGCGCGCGATGAATGGGGTATCCGCCGAGTTCGCCCCTCCGCATCCGTGACCCCAAAGTGAACACTCTCATCCCGCAGCAGCATCCGGTAGGCCATGTTGGCAAGTGGGATGCCTTGAGGACTGAGCAGTCGGAGCTGCTCATCAAAGGCGCCGTTCATGTATGACAACGCATCGGTGCTGGCATCTTGTTGCGCGCTTGATGCCGCTGGGCTCGCCACCACACCCATTGATTCCACCATGTCCTCACCCCACGCGTTGCCCGCCAGTTGCGCCATGATGATCGGTGGCGTGGCGCACTTGCAAAGCACAATATCTTTGTCCAGTGCGGTTTCCCCCATGAACCGGATACGCCGAGGACCTCCGGCTTTGGCAATCACACCGATGCTCTTGCAGGCTTCGCAGTAGGCCTCGCCGCCAATCAGGGCTACTTGGTGCCGTGCATCACCAAAGCCGCTGCTCCGCCCGCTATAGGGCAGGATTTGCCCTCCCCGCTCCAGTGCGTCACCCACAACGGCGATTTTGCGTTTCATGCTCTGGTCTCCTGAGCCGCGGCTGCGGCGTCGCGTAATAGGTCAATACATGAAGGGCGGAACACGCTGGCAAAGCGCACGTCCTTACGTTCTGTCCAGCACGATCTCTACGCGCCGGTTCAATGCCCTGCCCGCCGCGGTCCGGTTGTCGCCAACGGGCTCCTTTGCCCCACGGCCCATGGTGGACATGCGGCTCTCCGCAACACCATGTGCGTGTAGATTGCGTGCGACTGCCATGGCGCGGGCGGCCGATAGCGCCAGATTGGTTTCCGTGCGGGCGCGAGCACCGGGTGAATCGTCGGTATGTCCCCAAATCGTCACCTTGCCGCCTACATTGGCCAACACCGCTGCAAGCCGCTCAAGCTGACGCGCGAGTATCGGGGTCACGTCTGCGCTGCCTGCGGCGAATCCCAGGTCGCTGCTGAAGACGATGTAGATGCGGTCGCCTTCCGTGCTCAAGCCAAATTGGTTGGCACCATTTTCGGACGCCAACGCGTGGGCAATGCGATCCTCCAGCGAGGCTTGCTGCTTCGTGACTTTTGCGGAAAGTGATTCCACTCGGCTTACCAGCGCCTGATTGTCGAGGTGCTGGCGATACACAACAAAGGCAAGACCAAGTACGAGAGCGGTCATCACCATCGCAATCGCGATCCGTCGCCAACTACGCTGCGGCGGCTCCTCTTGAACCGGCGGCGCCTCTGGCGTTGGCATGCCGACGGTGATCATCACTTCCGGCGCCAGGGCTTCGGCGGTGGAATTACCCACCGCGACACGGATACGTTGATGCTCGGCGTATGCATTGGCGACGGCGACATGCGGGCGTTGCCGCGCTGCGACCGGAATTACGGTGGCCACTTGCGTGTGACCGTGAACGGGCCAACCTTTAGGCAAGGGCATGCCGCGCTCAGCCCGCAACCCTCGCTCCATCAACTGGCCGATCACTTCCAACGCGTTTTCACTGGCATTGGGCGTCTCTTGCAGCTTGGCAATCCAATTGCGACAGCGTTCTCCATAGCTCCGTTCGCCATAGAACTCGGCAAGTAAGCCGTGCTGGAGCCAAACACCTCGCAAGCCGTTGGCACGACCACGCACCCGGCTGCCGGCTTGATCCAGCGCCGCACAGAAGCAGCAGTGAACCGCCTCGATAGCATCGGCCTTAAGTGAAGCTGCCTGGCAGGCTTGTTTGAAGGCCGCCAGTCGTGTGCGTGTTTCTGATTTGAGCGCATCGAGCCTGGCGGCGGACTCTAATTCCGGTGATAGCTCATCGAGCAGCCAGAACAACGGCTGCGCCAGTCTGAGGAGGTGATTTCTGGCGGCGCCATGTGGCCCCACTGAGTTCTTGGACATGTCTCTACAGCTCCGAAATCAGGCGTATCAAATCGACTTCGCCGCTCACGTATGCGGCGTCAGCGCCGTCCGCCTGCCACAGGCAACCGAACCCGCCTCTCCGGATGAGCGACTGAGGCCAGTCACGGCGCACGATCACGCGCATGCGTAACTGGATGCCAACCGCAACCCCGTTGCGAGGATCGGCCTTCTGCTTGAAATGGATTCCGAAGCGGTTGCGCCAGTGCGGGCGATGCTCAGCCCATAAGCCATCGACGCTCTTTGCAAAATCTGCCGCATCGGGGAAATGGATATGCTCGTGAACCAACGAAGCAAGGCTGGAAAGCCACGACGCCGGCGCATCCAGAATCTGCTCGACCCAATACCAACTGGCGGCCTGCCAGATGATCACCGGGTATCGGCGGCCGCCGCGATCACGAGATGTCGTCACCACACCAACGACATAACCATCCGCTGGAAATCCAAGACCACGCGCGGACAGCAGGAAGAAACAGGGCCGCGCCGGGCGAATTGTGCTGACGGCGACATCAGATTCAGCCGCAGTCGCAGTCGCAGTCGCAGTCGCATCGTGCTTCAACGCAGGCGCGCGCTCCGCATCTGCTACGAATACCCGCCGGCTAGATGGTTCGATGCATGCTGCGTCGAACCATCTTCGCCAAGCTTCCACCTGATTCAGCGGTGCGTTGTGTCGAAGGTAGTCTCCCAATGCCGGCAACTTGCCAAAAATCGACGGCGCTGAAATCAACCCGATCTCCCGGGGCACTGGAAACCTTGCAGTAGCCCGGTCGTCCACGGGTTTGCCAAGCTACCCGTGTTGATGTCGAGCTTGGCTTTGCGCCCGTCGAAGTCGTATTCGGCGATGAAGTGGCTGTTCGACACTGAACTGGCGAGCTTGCCCTTGGCAATCACGCGCATCATGGCCCAAGGGCCATTAGCCGTCAGCGTGGACGTCTCCGGCCGCACGCGCGGGTTGGCCGTAATCTCTGCGCCCTGCCCGCCACGCGGCCCGGGCCACGTTACCTTGAGCGGGATGACTGGCCCGTGCACGTATCTCTGGCTCTGGCCGTCGAAATCCATGTTCAATTCGACGATCTCCGGGTCAAGTTCCACCACCTTGAGGTCAACCTTCCAGGCCATCTTCTTGGCGCCCGGATCGCGGAAGAACACTTCGCGGATGTCCTTGGCCCGCTGGAATGGGACAAGGCTCGGTCCGGCCACGGGCGGCACATCCGGTGCACTCAGCTTGTAGCGCCAAGGCGAGATAGTGGTGTCCACGTGCGGCGCGAGCACCTTCTGGAAGAAGTCATCCAGCACGCCACCCGTCGCGAAGACGCGCGCAAAGTCTTCCGTGTCCACGTCTTGGGAGGACGTGGGCGTGAACGGATACTTGCCATCGATGGCACTACGGCAGCTCTCGCCAATGACGGCATTCATCTGCGCGATCAGGATGTCGCCAATGCCCTTGTTGACGTCACGCGTGCCCTGCACCACCAGGTCGACCAGCACCTCCTTGAACGGGGCCGGCAGCTTGGCGGCTTCCATGCGCAGTTGGGAACCTGCTTCTCCTGGCGGAGGCAGATTGCGGGTCTCCAACGCATTGTTGGCGACCACCAGCGTGGTGTAGTACGCGTTGACCATGCCAGCAATGGCATCCAGCCTCGGCCGGCTGGCCCCAGCTTGTGGGGCGGCCGCCGTTGGATCGGCCTGACCTGTCACCACTTCGCGCAGGGCGGCAAACCGACCATCCACCAGCTCACGCTCCTGGCGTGCCTCGGCACGCGCGGCAAAGCCGCTGATCTTGTCGGACTTCTTGTCCAGCACGGCCAGCGCTTTGTCCGCCAGTGACTTCTCTTCCGGATCGGTTGGCTGGCTCAGCGTGGTCTCGCGCACGACCACGCGCCCCAGACGTGCCAGTGGCGAGTCGGGAGCAGCGAAGTTGCGCAGGACTTCGAGGTCGAAGGTGAGGTTGTTGCCCGTCAATGCCCGAATATCGGACAAAAATTCCGTCCACCGCTGGGCATATTCGGTCAGGTACAGGCGACGGATTTCTCGGGTAAGAGGGTCGTCACCGGTCAGCTTGCCAGCGGTGCTCTCAAGCGTTTTTTTTTGAGCCCCAGCGCGCCCCATCACCCAGGAGTCCACGGCCTGTGCCTTGCTGACGAATTCCGACAAGCGGGCGTTGAACAGCTCGTGATAACCCGCATAGGTGAACAGACCTGGGATACCGCGCTCCAGTGGCTCCCCGCTTGCGCGGGTGAAAACCGTGCCAGCCTGCGGCCCGATGGCGCGCACCAGTGTGAAGTCTTGAGGCGCCTCTTCCATCATGGCTGCCTTGGCGCGGTCGTACAGGCGCTCGGTCGACGTGTTGCCATCCAGAAAATCCCGCGCAGAACGGATCAACACTTCGTTCTTGGCATAGGGCGACTGAATCGGACGGCTCCCGTCGAGCAGCGTGTTGAGGTGATCAACCACGGCCACCCGCCCACCAAAGGCATCCGCACCACCGCCCGTGGCCCAATCGCTTTGTACCCAGCTTCGCACGTCGGACGCGTTGAACTGCTCCTTGTCGTACATCATCAGGTAGACGCGCAGCGTGTCGTAGGTCAGCTTGGCGTCCTTGTTGGCGATCGCGGAGGACAAGACGGATTCCACGCGACGCACAAGATAGGGCACCAGCAAGCTGTCTTCCAGTTTGGTGTGCGTGAGCACGGCCGCAGTCAGCACGGGAGCCACGCTGTAGAGGCCATAGCGCCAATCCATCGCGGGGCTGGTCAAGGTCAGGCCAGGGTAGGCTGGCAAGTCATGCGCAGCAGCCAACACCTCTGGCATAGCCTCCGCCTGCGGCTTCTTATAGAACACCGTGACGGTCGCAGCCAACGCGCTGGCCTTCTTCTGCACGGCCTTCAGGTACTCGTGGTTGTGCCCAAAGCTGACATACAGAGCGCCCACCAACCACAGGAAGAGGACGACGACCAGGGCGTGCCCCAGCAGACGCAGCAACCGGAAGCGGAGCTCCCAGCGCAGGTTGGGCCGTACCAGACCGGCTTCGGGAACAATGACCTGCTTGAACACATCCAGCAGGAAGAAGCTGCGGTTTCCGACGATCTTGGCGGGGTCCGCCGAGAGGCCATGACTGGTCTGCGCGGCTTGCGGCGCGCCCATAGGGTCGAATGCTCCCCCACCGCGTTCGAACTTGCGGAACACTGTGCTGTAGTCACCCACCACCACGTGTTCGGTCTGCGTCGCGCTGGTGAAATACACCCCGCGCAGCATGTGGCGCCGCTCGGTATCGTCAAAGCGTGAATCCAGGAAGACGTGCTCCAGCATCTCCAACAGGGGCTGGGTCAGGCTGGCAAACTCTGGGCGGAACGCCACCATGCGCTTGCGTCGTGCTTCGTCAAACTCTTCATAGAAGCGCGTGTTGAGTCCGGCGCGTAGTCGCCCTTCCAGTAACGCAATCTCATCCTTGCAGCGGGCAAGTATGTCGAAGCTGGATTCGCCACGCTTGCGCTTTTTGTCGCCAAAGGGAAGTGTGAATCCCCACGGTTGACCGCGACCTTCGCTGGACAGGTATTGGAAGTACTCCGTAAAACCCATCAGTTGGTCGAGCTTGGTGACCACCACATACACCGGGAACTGGATACCGAGATCCTGCCTTAGCTCCGACAGGCGGGCGCGTAGCATCGAGGCTTGTGCCACGCGCTCTTCCGGCGAAAGCGTCAGCAGGTCGGTACTGCTGATGGCCAACAATGCGCCATTGATAGGCGCGCGCGTGCGGTACTTGCGCAGCAAGCCCAGGAGCCCCTGCCACTCGGCAGCGTCAATGCTGGCGTTGGACTCATGCGTACTGTAGCGCCCAGCCGTATCGATCAAGACGGCATCGTTGGTGAGCCACCAGTCAGTATAAGCAGTGCCGGGGTGTTCGCTCGCTGCGGCGCGCATCTGTTCCGCAATGGGGAACTGCAGGCCGGAATTGAGCAAGGCGGTCGTTTTGCCGACGCCGGCGGGGCCGACCATCATGTACCAAGGCAGTTCGTACAGATAGCGCTTGTTTTCCAGCAACCGGCGCAGCCCGCCCGTGCCACGCATACCTTTCAGTTGCCGCAGCGCGTGCTGCACGATCTCGTTGAGTTTGGCGATCTCAACCTTGGTCGCCTCGTCCTTGGCCTTGCCATTAAGCCTCAACACCTGATTGCGGAAGGTGATGTCAGTCCGCGCTTTCTGGATCAACAGATACAGCACGTAGGCGCAATACAGAAATGCGACGGCCGCGATCAGCAAGATGCGCACTGACGACGGTTCCAGCGGCTTGCCATGACCAATTGCCAACATCGGACCTGCGTGCCAGATCAGCAAGCACACGGCAGCCACACCAACGGCTGAAATCGGCCATCCCACCAGCCAGAAAATAGCGAAGGCCAGCAGCAGCACGATGATCGTGACGCGCATCCCAACGCTGGCCAGCGGTTGCGTGCCATTGAAGCCGAGCAGCGGACCCATAAACCAAACGGCGACCGCCACCAGTAGCACCGCGAGGAACGCGAGCACCTGCCGGGAGAACAGGGCCTCCCTGATACGTTTCAAACTTTCCATCCTGTGCTCTCGTTACTGCGTCACGATGATTTCAACGCGTCGATTCTTGGCACGCCCCGCTGGCGTCTTGTTATCGGCCACGGGCTCAGTGTCGCCCTTACCAATGGCCTCCAGTCGGCTCTTGGCCACACCCTTGCTGGCCAGATACTCGACCACGATTGCGGCGCGTTCTTCCGACAATGCCTGGTTCGACGGGAACTTGGCGGTCTTGATCGGCATGTTGTCGCTATGGCCGATCACGGTGACCTTGCCGCTCACGTTGCCGATCTCCGCAGCAACCTTGTCCAACACTGGCAGGATCTTCGGGCTGACATCGGCACGGCCACCGCCAAACATGTCGTCGCCGCGGAACGTGACATCACTGCGCGTCGCGTCTTCCTGCACGCTGACCACGCCGCGTGCGATCTCGCCTTTGAGCAGTTCAGCCAGGCGCAAGGCTTTAGGTGGCTTAGTCGGCTCTGGGGGGGTGATCTTGCCGATGGAGAGGATCTCCTGTTCAACGTCGTGCGCCTGGAATAGCAACTGGTATTTGAACCAGGCAAAGAGCCCGAAAGCGCCCAGGGCCAGCACAGACGCGATGACCCAAACCGGGATCGAACGTAGCAGGCTAAGCTTGCCGGCGGACTCACCACGCCAATGCGGAGAAAGCTCACGCGGCACTTCCTCACGCTTGCCGGACAACAGGTTGAGCAGGCGCTGCCGAATGGCTTCCAGCTTTTGATGACCTTCGGCCTTGTCAGCGCCATAGCGGCCGGCGAAACCCAAGGACAGGACTTGATAGAACAATTCAATCAAATCGAGATGTTCTTCCGGGCTGGTGACCAGACGGCCCAGCACATGGAAGCTTCTCTCACCGCCCCTGTTGTCTTGGTGCAGGCTGACGAGCAGCGAAGACAAGGGCCAGCCCCCCTCCCCCCAGTTTTTCTTGTGCGCGGCTTCGTCCAGAGCCGTGCAAAGTAGGTAGTGAGCCCCCAGAATGTGGTCGCGCCGGATATTGGCACGCTCACATAACTGCTGGAAGCGCGTGAGTTCGTCACCAAGCAGGAACCGCAATGCAACGACAGGCCCGGATGGGTCCAGGTTTGTTGCGCCTCCTCCTTGCCGCGTGTTCCTGTTCCCTATTTCTCGTTCTTCTTCTGCTTTGACGCCAAGCAAGTGCGCCGGCATCTCCGCCAGCGCTCGCAGCAGCGGCTGGGCCGCTTCCAGCAGTGGGTTCGGCGCACTCTGGATGCGCGCAAAGCACTCTTCAGGCGTCTCGGCGGTACGCCATTGCCAAGGCGTTCCCAACACGCGCGCGGGCTTAGCTAGCTGCGCTTGGCTGCCTGAGGTCTGGTTTTCTTTAGCCGCTCGATCTTGCGTGGCATCGCCGGCATTGGGTGCCAGCTTCTCGTTGTCGACACGGTCGTTCATCGCACGCCCCACAGTTCAAGACGCAACTCGGGGAAATTACCTGCCACGTGCAACGCGAGCCCGCCGTAGCGTTGGACTTGCACCCACAGCGGATGGTCTTGCGTCAACTCAAAATAGACCTGTCCCGCATTGAAGGGAATCTGACGCGGCGGCACGGGCATGGCTTGCAGCGGAATACCCGGCAGGTGTGAACGCACCAGATCCGCCAGGCGTTCGGCTGGGCCGACCTTGGCTTGTGCCGGGAATTGCTGCTGCAAGACGTCGCTCGGCATCTGCGCGCCAACCGCCATCACGAAGGTGCTGAAGCGCGCGAACTCCGTCGGCTCTAGCACGGCCAGTTGATTGCCGTGCTGTTGCTTCTGCAACTCAATGAGTTGAGCACCACGCTCCAGCACTACATTAAGCAGGAAGCGAAGATCGTCAACCACCGGCTTGATGCAGGTGTGGGGTTCGTCGTGACGATATGCGTCGTATCCCTTCGGGCGTCGGGTGGTTGTACGAACAAAAGTGGACAGCTCACCGGCCAGCGCTGTCAGTTCCACATACAGCGCCTCAGGCGAGGCAGCCTTGGCGGCCATCATGTGTTCCAGCTTAGGCTCAACACGGTTGAACAATTGCAGGATGAGGTGTTCGGAGATTTCCGCAGCATCACCTCCCCGGGTGCCGGACGCGGTCAAGCGCTCGGCCAGCGAGGTGGCACGCAAGCGCAGCAGCCCATGGACTTCCCCCAGCCAGGTTTGCAGCAAGGCACTAGCGGTGTACACGTTGACGGGCGGAATCAGCCCTGTATCCAGGCGAGCGCTGCCATCGGCACGGATTTCCGTCACCTTGGCCAGCGGCATCCCAAGCCAGGATTTGGTCAGCTCCTTCTCCGGTATCAGGCGCAGCCGCAAATCGCCCAGTTGCACGAGCTTGGGGCCCTGACCAATGGAGTTGGCGTCGAGCAAGTCTTCTTCGAAGGTGCGGTAGCGAGCCAGTGAATCCTGTGCGTCTTCGAAGCTGGTTTCTTCAGCGTTAGGCGTGCGAATGGGCACGGCCAGATAGATGATCTGGTTCAGGTGCTCGTGGCGGAGCGCTAGCGGCGCGGGGAGCTTGGCGTGGGCTGGTGCATCGAACGGCGTGCCGTCTTGAAAGATGCCAGTGGCGCCAGACACCACCAGCTTGCCAAGCGCCAGCGCTTCCGCATCAATCGCGAGATGCTGGAAGCCCCAGAAGAATGGGTTCAAGGCAGCGGCGCGCTTGTGGGCGAAATGCTCCAGATAACGCTCTTGCTGCTGGAAGAGTTGCGGGCGCAGGAAGAGCCCTTCGCTCCAGACGACTTTGTTGTACCAGCTCATGAAGAAAATCAGTCAGGTTTGGATACGGTAATAGCATGCTGGTCCAACACGACCTGCAGCTTGATCTTGCGTGCGGGGACGACGGCCCTGTACCACGCGGCTTCAGGCGCGGGTGGCAACTTGTAGACGGTGCGCCAGGTGGCCTTGCCTAGATCGCGGTAGGCCACGAGCAAACCGATCGACTTGGTTTCTGGATTCAGCTTGCGCTCAATGTCTCGATCGTCACCGGGGCGGAGGATGAATTCGTCGCGCACCAGCAAGTCCTGGTTCAGCACCGTCTTGTCGTTTTTGTCCAGCGAGAAGTAATCCGCATTCTCGAAAGCGCTGTCGGCCTTGAGCTCGTACACACGCACGAGCACTGGCGAGGCGCGATCCTTGTCATCCGGGTTCACCGTCGACTTGGCTTCGATGGACAAGTCGAGCTTCATCCGCTCGGTTTGTGCGGGTGTGCTTGCGCAACCGCCAAGCCATACTAGGGCGATGCAGACCAGCCCAGCGAGCCGGTGCCGATGATGACGAACCGGGTTCCAATGTGTGTGGAAAATCATGGCTGCCACTCCAGCCGGCCACCAGTCGGGAGCCGGATTGGGCGAAGGTGTTGTCATTTCTGCCGATACGTCTTGGGGCTGGGGAATGGGTAGTTCGGGTGACCAACAATCATGTTTGTCACCAAAACTTTTACCTCATCGTTCGGGAAGAAATGCACCACAAAAATATCCCGTTCGTCCGGGCGATATTGCGGTATCTCTACCACCTTGGATTTCCAGGGAACAAGGTTGGCGTTGCGATCGTCGGTCCACCTAACTGTTACCGTCATGCCCGGCTTCCAGACCTCGGGAACAGAAATACAGCAAACAAATGCCCCCCCTCCACCATGCGGGTAAACATTCGGCCCTGGGTAGCCATTGACAGCGAATGCCTCAACAACGGTATCGGTGTAATTGATGCCAGTGATGTCCATCGCACCGGCAGGACTTTGGGTAGCGCAGCCAACAAGCGCGATACAGCAAAAAATTTGACGCAGGCGGGCTAGCATAGAAATTGTGACGCCCTTCATGGTTGGATTTTCATAATTTAGTGGGGTGTCCAAATTTAATCTTTATGCCATCGTTGTCATGCATCAATTTCTGTCAAAGATGCTGCGAAATCGCATGATGGCCATCTCGTTGAGGCTGTACTCATTCATGCCAGCGTTATAGAAACCTGCCACAGAGTCGTGAACGTATTCGTCAAAAAATCGCTCGATGGGCTCGGAAAGTTTGCTCACGTCGACGGACGCCATGACTTTTCGAAGCTGCTGATAGGGAATATTGTGCTGGTAGTTCGCTTCCATGCCGGCAGACTTGATCGCCGCCTCATGATTCATCAATGCGAACTTGGGATCGTAGTTGGGATCGACGGGTGATGTGTGGCCGTATAGTGAACCCATGCGTTCCATTACGCTCCGTGAGGTCATATCGAGACCCGGCCGCTCTTCTTTGGATGCCCGCACATACCAAGGGCATTGCTTGTAGTTCTGGCGGTATTTGAAGCGATAGCTGTGATACAGCGACATGTGTTGCTGGTGCATGTCTTCAACACGACCCAGGGTGATGTCGGCGGCCTGTAGGTAAGCGTTCAGGTCGTTAATGACCGTGACTGATGGAGTGAGGTCCTCCCGATCGTCTTCGGGCAACCCATCCTTAGCCAGCAGCGGCACGCCAGCAAGGCGCGCTTCCAAATACATGTTGGCACCTGCTACCGTGGCCATGATGTCGCCTTGCGTTGGCGAGACGCCCAGCGCTCCTGGCTTGTAGCCCCCACCCACATCAGAGTGAGAGCCGGGGTACATCACTTCCTTGACATTGGGTGGGTAGTCATCACCAATGCGTGCGGTGTCCAGCGAAAAACTTCCCCGCACTTCGTGGCCAGCGACAAAGTGCACACACTGTTCAATGGCGGGGTGAATTTCCATGAAATTGCCCCAACCCTGGTGGCCCCAGAACATGTCGTTACCGGTGGTATTGCCAAGACCCACAGCTGCAACCGTGTCGAAAATACCCAGAAAAAACACGCGCAAGGGGATGCCTGCAAACAACCAAGCACCATCCTCCTGAGTGCAGGATTCGAACAGCCAATTGGTGAACGCACGCGCTTCTGCGGCTCCGCGCGAGAAACCAAACACGGAGAGGTTGATCTGTGTGATTTGCGGCTTCTTTCCTCGTAAGGCGGCCTGCAATCGGTCTTGCCGCTCCTTGATCGACAAGATGATGTCTTCGTGGGATGCGCTTGTACTGGCGAGTTCTTTTGATGCAGCCGTATCTAGAAAATCGATTCCCTGAGCATAGGCATATGGCGCATTCATAAGACGTGTGAATGCCCAAAGAATGCGCGCCTGACCGCCCGCCCCAAAAGCGCTCCCGCTGGTGCCACCTTTATCTCCAATCTCGGCGAAGGGGGTGCCAACACCTGGGATGTAAAAGGGAGCGAAGCCATTATCTGGATCGTTTCTATAGGCATGAAAAAGACGCACTACGTTGCTGTGCTTCTGCTTATTTCGGTCAAGCGGGGTTTCGGGAGCCCTTGGGGCGCTCCCGGACTTCATCGCCTCGCGTTGCGCCTCTGCCGTGATACCAATGTAGTCCTCCAGACGGTTGTTGCCGGTACCATCAAAGAAGATGCCTACGTTGACTTGGCCGGTACATGCGGGCTCGCTGTCCTTGGGAAGCGTGCACGCCAGCGCGGCAACCCGCTGCATCGCCTCGCGAGGCGATAACTCACGCAAACCATCGGTCGGGAATGGATCTGGAGATTGCGCTGTCATTTCGCTTTCCTTTTGGGGGAGCCAAATGGGTAATCAGGATGATGGGGATACAGCATCGTCACCAAGACCTTGACCTCATCGTTTGGGAAGAAATGCACTGCAAAATGCCCCATGTCTTCCGGGCGATATTGCGGCACCTCAACCACCTTGGTTTTCCAAACAACTGGATTTGCATTGCGCCTGTCGGTCCACATCACTGTCACCGTCATGTTAGGTTTCCACACCTCTGGCACCGAAATGCAGCAGACTCCCCCCGCACCACCGCCGTGAGGCATCACGTTTGGCCCGGGATAACCGTTCACGGTGAAAAGTGAGACGTAGGTATCGGTGTAGTTGATGCCAGTGATGTCCATCGCACCGACGGAACTTTTTGTGGCGCAGCCCGCCAGTACAACAAGGCAGAGGAATTTGCATGCACGCGTGAAGATAGAGAAGATGGTTTTTTTCAAAGCAATGCCCTTGTGGTTAGAAGTCAGTTAGAGAAATGTCCGAAGATTGCGTTGTCATTTCTGGCGGTAGCCCCCTGGATTGGGGAAGGGGTAATTTTGGTGATTTGGATACCGCCGTTGACATACCCAGTACCGTCAATCGAACAGCTCGACCAGCGCCTTCCCCATTTCTCCGCGCTTCCAACCACGGTCTGTTACCAGCTGAATTAGCTTCGGATTCTCCAAACCACGCTGTCCGCTCAGCGCGTCGAAGCTTGCAAGTGCGACAACGTCCGGAAACGAGTCGAACTCCCGTTCGCGCGCGAACTCGCACACCGCTTGGATTCGCTCGAAGAATTCGGCCTTTCTGGTTGTCGGCAGCGCGTGCTGTGTCTGCTCGAACATCGCTTCGATCACTGCATCCGGCTCACCTCGGTCCACCAGTCTCTTGAACTCATGCTTCCCGATCTCGAGCGGATATCTTGGTGAGGCATCAACAGGGATCACTGGCAGGCTCGCGAGCGCTCCAGTTCGATCGACGTACCACCATGCAATCAGGTCATGTGTCAGTGCTGCCAATGATTCGGGGCGCAAGATTTTCGGCAAGTCCTGCAGCACTCGGGTATCAGTGAAACGCAGCACCAGCTTCTGCCTGTCATCTGTTAAGACGCGCACACACCTCTGCCAGTTTGGCTTGAGCTCGGTGGCATTTTTTCTTGAAGCCGCCACACTCAACATTGGTCGGCCAGCGCAGTGCTGCACGATGGCATTCAGTTGCGCTACGAGTGTGTCCTTGTCCTCGCGGACCAACGGAATCAGCAAAGGTGAAACCTCGCTCATGGCATCCAATTCTTCGTTGGAATACAGAACCTCTCGCGAGCCCGGGCAGGCGAGCGCAGTGCCGCCATGGTCAAAAGCGCTATCAACGACTGCCGTCCAATACGCATTGGGCTCGGCCTCGATCAGCGCGATCAGCTTGGAGGTAATGTCCGCATCGTCCAGTGGATCTACGGCAAAGTACATGTTCTGTTCCTTGTCAGGGCGCACTCATTGCACTGCCTTCTTTCCTGTCAAACAGCAGCAAGTGCGCTACCTGCTTTCATGGCCTTAATCAGACACTCGATGCACACCGGCTTGGGCGTAGCTGGCAAATCCATCGGCAAAGCCTGTTTCATTGGCCACCCATGGTCCGCCGCATGGGCGATATATAGGCCTTCGGTGGTGTGTTTGATGCCGGCTGCGTTGTACAGCGTGTGGCTACCGCCGCCGCCAATTAACAACTCCTTCTTGGCGATTACCTTGATGCTGTCTTCGGTGCTAATGATGCTGATGCCAAGCTTGGCCAACAGGCGCATGGTGTCGTTCTGGGCCTGGATTTCCACCGGGCCACGGCTGGCGAATAGCTTGATACCCAGCTTGTGCGCGCAGATGGAGACCATCTCCTTGACGCTGGCAAGCCAGCTCTTGCCAACGTTAAACGACAGGTGCTCCCCCATCGTCAGCGAGGTGTGCTGCCTGCTATGCAGGTGGGTGCTTTCCGCAGCAGTAGCGGCAATGCCGGCGGCGCTTGAAACGACGACGTGCGGAGATGTGAGCTCACCCAGTGCTTCACCCGAGCCCTTGATGGCGTCGTTCTGCTGTTGGATGGCGTCGGCAACGCCTTTCTGTTCGTCGAGCTGGGCTTGTACGCTGGCGGAGGCTTCCTGCAGCGTTTCGGCAATGCTGAGCGCCTCCTTGAGCCTGGCGATGGTTTCGCGCATGTCCAGGGCGTGGCTTTGAGCGCTGGCACGGGTTTCCGTACTCACCAACGTCCCTTTTGCGGAGCGCAAGGCCATGTGGCCGTCGGTGCGCACCTCGGCGCCTTCGCCACGCTTTTCCTTGCGACCGCTGGGGTCTGGGATGCGGGTGATGTGCCCCAGGTTAATCTGTGACAGCAGGTGATCAGATGAGAGTTGCGATTGGATCTCGCCCTGGGTGTCGTCCATCACCAGGTGGTTACGTCGGCGGCCGAAGAGTTCCTTGCTGGCAATGCCCGACAGCGCATGCTGGCTGGGTAGATTCCAGGGCGGCATGTTGAGCTGGTTGGGGACACGCCCCATCACAATGGGTGTATTTGGATCGCCGTTCAGGTAGCACACCAGCACCTCCTGCCGGATGCGGGGCACGTGCATGGCGCCAAACTGGTCGCCAGACCAACCGTTGGCAACACGGATCCAGGGCGAGGAGTTCTCATCGTACTTGCCGTAGCGGTCCCACTCGAACTGGACCTTGACGCAGCCGTGGTCGTTGGTCCAAACCTCTTGGTTCTCGGGCCCGGTGACGACGGCACGCTGGATACCTTGGACGCGGGGCTTTTTGGCAGTCAGCGCCGGACGGTAGACTTCGTCGGCGGGGTGGGCTTCCAGCTTGACGCGGCAGGTGTATTGCTGTGTTGTGCCGCTGGTCAGGCCGACGTCTTCAAGCGTCAGCTCAGTGCTGACGATGAGCACTTCGCGGTTGAGCGCGTCACTGTCGTGGTTGCTGATGTGATAGGTGCAACCTGCGGCGATACCGCGCAGGTTGCCTGCGCCGTACATACGCCGGCCTTTGGCACGCCGCTCTTCCGCGCGGATGCGCACTCGGAAGTTGCCGACTTCCCGGCTGTCGTAGATGCCGGGTTCGTATTCGTAGCGCTCGAATTCGGAGAAGTGGGTGTCGCGCGGCAGGCTGTCGCTGACGGTCAGGTCGGCCTTGGGCTGACGCGGGTCGTAGTCTTTGAGGGTGACCTTGCCGGTGCGCAGGCGATTCTTGGGCTCGAAGCGAGTCAGGTGCTCCTGGTCGACCTTGAAACCTTGCGGGTAGATCGGCAGCGCGTGATACGCCTGGCTGGGGAATTTTTTCCAAGCGCCGGATTCGGAGACGAGCACAAGCCGGTGGTGGCCGCCGTCGTGCTCGAAGAAGTAGGTAATGCCCCATTCTTCGGTAAGGCGCTGGATGAAGTGGGCATCGGTCTCGCCGTGTTGCACCTCCCACATCAGCTTGGGGAAGACACTGGTGTCCAGGCGCTTGTCCACCGAATAGGGGTAGTCGGCCAGCACTTCGTCCAAGATGTCGATGACGGACTTGTTCTGGAACGATTTGAAGTCCGAGGTCTGCGTCGCTAGCCAGAGCCAGGGGCGCAGGGTGTAGCGGTAGAGGCGATTGTTGTCCACGCCGCCGATCAACTCAACGGCGGTGATCAGGCCGGTAATTTCTCGCACACCTGCGCCCACACCACCAAGCAGGCCCTCGCCCATGCCGTCGAGTTCTATCGACAACGTCATCTCTTGGCCGATCGCCGCATCGAGATCGGATTCAAGCATGGACTGGTCGGCGGCAAGGGAGACGGGGCGCAACTCCACCATATAGGTGAACAACTCGCTCAGGGCTTCGCGGCCCGACACGCGCACGAATGCCAACCGCGGCATGCCTAGCAGGTCGGGAATCGCACTACTTATCGCCTTGACTGTGCGGTAGCTGCCCACCAAGTCGGAAATCTGTCCTGCTGCGCCCATCTCTCGACTCCTTCTGATTGAGACACCACCACAATCAAGGGTGGTGTTGCCCATCCAATCTTTGTTGCCGTCAGATGGGCTGGACATATCACGCTTTCTGATTGCCCTTGATATACCGCGCTTCCCGGTACGTCGTTAGTTCATCGCTGTTGCAGCGGCCATCCCTGCGATGCCCAGCGGCACCAGCGGAATCGACAGGAGCGCCAACACCCCATCGGCGGCAACCGTCAGCGGTGTGAGCAGCACCAGCGCGGCCTTACCACCGGTCGGCACTTCTTCACGAATCTGCACGCTGTAGGTCTGGTTGAACTTCTTGGCCAGCGCAGAAGGCATCGTGAACCCCTTGGCGCTGTAGCGTTTGCCGCTCAACAGGAACGACTGCGTCATGCGTCCGCTGGCGTTCTTTGAGAAGCCGTAGGACTGTGCCAGCCGCTGATCCTCGCTGCTCGCATCCGCCGGCAAGGACAGCGTGAAGCCGCCGGTCATGTCCGACTCCGGCGTCACCTTGAACTGCTCCATGCGCGCCGTTACTTTCGGGTGCAGCGGGGAGTCCATGACCTCAACCAGACGCGGCGGCGTGTCGAGGATGTAGTGGTACTGCGATCCAAGCACAACGATCTTCGAGCCATTGGCCGCTACCAAAATCTGGTTCACGTTCTCTGTGTAGCTCTTGTAGTCCTTCTGTGAGATTTCCGAATACAGTGACTTGGTAACGGGCGCGCATGCGCCAAGGCCTAGCAGCGGCAGCACGGTTGCTGCCAGGATCAGTTTGCCTTTCATTTCTATATTTCCTCTTGGTTTTTTTTGAACAATCAAGATGGAGCCCACCCGGTGTAATCAGCCATCGGATGGGCAAGCCTAGTCAGGCTTCCTTATTGCCCTTGATGTCGTAGCCAGCGGTGATCGCACCACCGCTGCCACCCTGGGCGTTCTGCACCATGTATTCTTGCTTGACCTTGGAGAACGACAGCGCCACCTTCTCGCGCACACGTGCCTCGTCGGTCGCGGCACCACGCGGGGCCACTCTGGTCACGATCACATCGCTCATCGTGAGCTTCAGGTACTCCAGCGGGTTGCCGCCGGCCTTTCGCACTACCAGCGTGGCTTGGTCGATGTGCTTACCAGTCAGGCAGTACTTCATCAGGTTGGGCGATGCACGGTCGACGTAGTGCTCGAATGACAGGTCCGACACGGTGGCCTTGCCGGCACCGCCGCCGCTGCCGGCGTGCATGTTCGACTGTTGCTCGATGTTCCAGTCCCACACCAGCACTTCGATTTCGTTCTTGTGCGACGAGTCTTGCGATTCGCCGTCGATGCCATTGATCTTCAGGAAGATGTCTTGTGCCATTAATGCTCCTTATTGGTTAGGCTTTTCTTCAGGTACAGCTAACAGAGGCCACAGCAGTCCCCGCGGACCTGTAGGTGTCAGGCCCGTGCGGTTGCTGCTTTGGTTCGGGGTAAGGTGGCTTACGCGGCTTCTTTGACCGACGGCAGGCGCGCAACGAGGCGCAGCGAGACAGTCAGGCCTTCCAATTGGAAGTGCGGGCGCAGAAAGAACTTGGCGCTGTAGTAGCCAGGGTTGCCTTCCTGCTCTTCAACCACCACTTCAGCTGCGGCCAGTGGGCGGCGTGCCTTGGTCTCTTGCGAGGAGTTGGCCGGGTCAGCATCCACGTAGTTCATGATCCATTCGTTCAACCAGCGCTGCATGTCTTCGCGCTCCTTGAACGCGCCGATCTTGTCGCGCACGATGCACTTCAGGTAATGCGCGAAGCGCGAGCAGGCGAACAGGTACGGCAGGCGTGCCGACAGGTTGGCGTTGGCCGTGGCGTCCGCGTCGTAGTACTCCGCCGGCTTTTGCAGGGACTGCGCACCGATAAAGGCGGCGTAGTCAGTGTTCTTGCGGTGCACCAGCGAGATGAAGCCGTTCTTCGACAGTTCCGCTTCGCGGCGATCGGAGATGGCGATTTCGGTCGGGCACTTCATGTCCACGCCCCCGTCATCCGTCGGGAAGGTGTGACACGGCAGGTTCTCGACCACGCCACCGGATTCCACGCCGCGGATCAACGTGCACCAGCCGTATTGCTTGAACGAGCGGTTAATGTTGACCGCCATGGCGTAGGCCGCGTTGCTCCACACGTACTTGCGGTGATCGGCGCCGTCGGTGTCTTCCTCAAAGTCGAACGCATCGACCGGGTTGGTCTTGATGCCATACGGCAGGCGCGAGAGAAAGCGCGGCATGGCCAGACCCACGTAGCGGGCGTCTTCCGAGTTGCGCAGGCTGTTCCATGGGGCGTATTCCAGGTTCTGGAATATCTTGGACAGATCGCGGGGGTTGGCCAGCTCTTGCCACGAATTCATCTGCAGCACGGACGGCGATGCACCGGCAATGAACGGGGCGTGGGCGGCAGCCGAGATCTTGGCGAGAGCGCCGAGCAGTTCCACGTCCGGCGGGGTGTGGTCGAAATAGTAGTCCGCAACCAGGCAGCCGTACGGCTCGCCGCCGAGCTGACCGTACTCTTCTTCGTAGATGCGCTTGAAGAACGGGCTTTGATCCCAGCCGATGCCCTTGTAGCGGCGCAGCGTGCGGCGCAGTTCTTCCTTGGAGACGTCCATCACGCGAATGCGCAGCTTCTCATCGGTCTCGGTGTTGGAGACCAGGTGATGCAGGCCACGCCAAGCCGATTCGAGCTTCTGGAAGTCTTCGTTGTGCAGGATCAGGTTGATCTGCTCGGAGAGCTTCGAGTCGATCGCACCGATGATGGCCTCGATGCTCTTGTAGGCATCGTCGCTCATGATGAAGGTGCTGGCGAGCGCCTGCTCGGCCAGGGTGCGGACGGCCAGATCAACGGCCTCGCGGGCCTGGTCGGTCTTGGGGGAGAACTCGCGATTCAGCAGCGCCGCAAAGTCGGACTGATCAGCCGTTGCGACGCTCTGTTGTTTCTGTTGTTGTGCGGAAGCCATGGATTGCTCGCTCAATAGTGGAAGTCAGGAAGGCAAGAAACCGGGTGGTTCAGGCGTCGGTCTGCTCGGTCTCGGCTTGAACCGGCGTCACCTCGGGCTTCGGTGCCTTGACCAGTGCTTGCAGCAGGGCCGGGTCTTGCAGCAGTTGGTTGATGAGCGACTCGGCGCCGGACTTGCCGTCCATGTAGGTCTGCAGGTTGGCCAGCTGCGTGCGGGCTTCGAGCAGTTGCTTAAGCGCGTCGACCTTGCCGGCGACCGCGGCGGGCGAGAAGTCTTCAATGCTCTCGAAGGTCATGTCGACCGTCAGTTGGCCTTCGCCGGTGAGCGTGTTCTGCACGGCAAACGCAACGCGCGGCTTCATGGCTTTCATGCGCTCGTCGAAGTTGTCGATGTCGATTTCGA
>Ga0209784_100270_pt1 | contig 30210 bp, 23 predicted proteins | sample AraplaCvi_mLB_r2_2_FD_184284 | JGI IMG/M metagenome (GOLD analysis project Ga0209784, IMG submission 184284) | Arabidopsis root microbial communities from North Carolina, USA - plate scrape CL_Cvi_mLB_r2 (SPAdes) (version 2) | ecosystem: Host-associated > Plants > Roots > Endosphere | place: USA...
TGAAAGTGACAAAAACACTGAGCCTGAACGGATTTGTGGTCAGGCTAGCGTCTTTAGGCGCAGTTTGGCAACAAGGGGTTATACCCCAAGAGCAAACCACCCGTTGGACGGGTGGTCATGATTTTTGCGTCCCCGCGCTATCCTACATCATTTCGGCGGCACGGGTGCTCGGCTCATGGAGAGAGTCGCCTATCTTTTGCTATCGTAAGGGCCATGAAACAAGCAAGGGAACTCCTTCCGGAATAAATTGAAATGTATATTACCTGAGGAGGGATCTTATGCACAAGCCTGTCAGCAAGGCGAAAGTGAAATCATACGTGGGCAAAGAGATCGTGGCGTATAAGAAAAACGGAACTGTGGTGACGGGCAAGCTGGTACGCGTCTCTGGCAACCGCCTTTTTGTGGAACCGGCAACCAAGGGGAAAAAGGTGAAAACCAAGGCGATTATTCCGCTCGCATTGTTTGACCTTCTTGCCATTGGTACGGCCCCTTATGCATATGGCGGCGGGTTTGGAGGCTACCCTGGCGGCTTTGGACCGGGTTACGGCGGCTTCGGGCCGGGCTTTGGACCAGGCTTTGGACCGGGTTTTGGACCAGGATTCGGGCCAGGCTTCTTCTGGTAATTAGAGGAACCAAATCTTTTCCAGCTCATAACATCGGCTGGGTTCGATCATTCTGGTCACCGTATAGCCAAGCTTTCGGTAAAAATGAAGGCCGGTGTGGTTGCCGATGTCCACCATGACTTTGGCACGTTTGCATCCGCGGGATACAGCGAAACGTTCGGCATGTTCCATCAAACGGACACCCCACCGTTTTCGCTGTGCGGTGGATGCGACGGCCAGCATATCGATATACAGCAGCTCGCCGTGCATCATGAAATGGATAAAAGCAACGATTTTTTCGTTATCCTGAGGCGAAGCGACAAGGGTCACGCCGCGCCGTAAACGAGAGGGAATATCCTTGCGGATGAGGTCCAGCTCTTTTTTGGTCATATGGGAAAGCGGGACGAGTTGGGACTCGATGAGCTGCAGAATCATCGGATCATCCTGGTCCGGTTTTCGGTAACGGATCATCGTGTTGTTTCCTCCCTTCACCGCGGTTAAGTCTGCTCCATTTATCATATGTAGCAGGGTTTCATAGGGTGTTTTGCTTCAAGGCGGCGGAGGAATTGCGCCCATTGTGAATGAAAACCTTTCATCGGAAGTAAAATAAATGTGTTGACTTCTGGATTGAATGAATCATATAATGTTTCTAAACATTTTAACGAATATATCCAATCGGCAATGATGAGGACGAAGTTTAAAGGGCTCTTTTGCTCAGAGAGTGGATGGATCAGCTGAAACCACCACCAAAACCCCTTTTATACGAGCTCACCTCGGAGCTGTTTCCCTGAAAGATGCTACGCTATGACTTTATCGCATTAAGTCGTAACAGCGTTTATTAGGGGGAATCGTCTTAGTCCGCGTTACGGACTGCAGATATTGAAGAGCTGTGTTCATGCGTTCTTCATACCTGCTGAGGCTCTGCACTGCGAGGTGTAGGGCAAATATGGGTGGTACCACGGAAGCTAAACCTTTCGTCCCTCACACGGAGATACTCCGGGTGTGGCGACGGAAGGTTTTTTTGTTGCTTGAATCATGGATGAAAGAGAAGAGTGCCAATATTTGAGAGGAGGATGACTGATGAGCGCGCAAACTCCAGAAGTGCGGTCTACAGAACAATTACGAGAGAAATGGTTGAAGCCTGAAGTGATTACCGGTTCGGAAATCTTGCTTCGGAGTCTTCTGCTCGAAGGTGTCGAGTGCGTCTTCGGATATCCGGGCGGAGCCGTCCTGTATATCTACGATGCGATGTATGGTTTTAAGGATTTCAACCATGTCTTGACCCGACACGAGCAAGGTGCCATTCATGCCGCTGACGGTTACGCCCGCGCAAGCGGCAAAGTCGGCGTATGCATAGCAACTTCAGGACCGGGGGCAACGAACCTTGTGACCGGTATCGCAACAGCTTACATGGATTCCGTTCCGCTCGTTGTTATTACCGGTAACGTTGCAACAACCCTGATCGGTACGGATGCTTTCCAAGAAGCGGATATTACAGGCATCACGATGCCGATTACGAAACACAGCTATCTGGTAAGGGATGTTAAGGATCTGCCAAGGGTGATACACGAGGCCTTCCATATCGCCTCAACCGGCCGCAAAGGACCGGTGTTGATCGACATTCCGAAGGATGTATCGGCGGCAACCACGCTGTTCCAGCCGGAAGAGCGAATTCAGCTGAGAGGATATAATCCTCGGACGGTGCCGAACAAACTTCAGTTGGATAAACTGGCCCGCGCGATCGAGGAGGCCGAGCGTCCGATGATTCTTGCCGGCGGCGGCGTGATTTACTCCGGTGCTCATGAAGGACTGTACGAATTCGTGAACAAAACCGGGATTCCGATCACGACGACGCTTCTCGGCCTTGGCGCCTTCCCGACAGGTAACGATCTGTGGACAGGAATGCCGGGCATGCACGGAACCTACACATCGAACCATGGTATTCAGCAGTCTGATCTGCTGATCAACATCGGGGCAAGGTTTGATGACAGGGTTACCGGCAAGCTTGACGGATTCGCGCCTCACGCGAAGATCGTTCATATCGACATTGACCCGGCCGAGATCGGCAAGAACGTGCCGACCGATATTCCGATTGTCGGTGACGTGAAGACGGTGCTTGAGATGCTGAACCCGATCGTTTCGTACGCTGCGAAAGCAGACGCGTGGAGAGACCAGATCCGCAAATGGAAAGCCGAGTATCCTTTCCGTTACGTCGATTCGGATACGGTGCTGAAGCCGCAATGGGTTATCGAAATGCTGAACGATACCACGAAGGGCGAAGCCATTGTAACGACTGATGTTGGTCAGCACCAAATGTGGGCCGCGCAGTATTACAAGTTCAACCAGCCGCGTTCCTGGATCACCTCCGGCGGACTCGGAACGATGGGCTTCGGATTCCCGTCCGCGATCGGGGCACAGATGGCGCATCCGGACCGCCTGGTCATTTCGATCAACGGAGACGGAGGCATGCAGATGTGTTCGCAAGAACTGGCCATCTGCGCCATCAACAACATTCCGGTGAAAATCGTTGTCATCAATAACCAAGTGCTCGGCATGGTTCGACAATGGCAGGAACTGATTTACGATAACCGTTACAGCCACATCGATCTGGCAGGCAGCCCTGATTTCGTCAAGCTGGCCGAAGCTTACGGTGTCAAAGGACTTCGCGCCACGACGAAAGAAGAAGCTCAGCGTGCTTGGGCCGAAGCGATGGAAACACCAGGACCCGTCCTCGTTGAATTCGTTGTTGAGAAGGGCGAGAACGTGTATCCGATGGTGACGCAAGGGTCGACAATCGATCAAATGCTGATGGGGGATGCGTAAGATGAGTACAAAACATACCATTGCCGTACTAGTAAACGACCAGCCGGGTGTCCTGCAGCGCGTATCCGGATTATTCGGACGCCGGGGCTTTAACATCGAGAGCATTACCGTGGGGCAGTCGGAGGAAATCGGCTTGTCCCGGATGGTGATCGTAACCACCGGAGACGAAACGACGCTGGAGCAGGTAGAGAAGCAGCTTTACAAGCTGATCGATGTCATTAAAGTCATCAATCTGAGCTCGAAGCCGATGGTTGCCCGGGAGCTCGCCCTGATCAAAGTAAAAGCCGAGCCGTCGGCAAGACCGGAAATTATGGGCGTTGTCGAGACCTTCCGCGCATCCGTCGTGGATATCGGCACGACCAACCTGATGGTTCAGGTTGTCGGCGATACCGTCAAAATCGATGCGATGATCGAGCTGCTTAAGCCTTATGGCATCCAGGAGCTTTCCCGCACCGGGGTTACCGCGATGATTCGCGGCAACGCGTAATGATGTAACATTATTCTTTTTATCCGATGACAAAGTTATTGCAATATAAGCGTTAGACACCTGCATGGCATGAGCGGGTGTCTCAGCAGATCGGGTAAGCAGCGGTCTATTGAGATACCCGCTCATCATGAAGGGTCTTTAAAATCAAAGGAGGACTTATACAAATGGCAATTACTACTTATTATGAACAAGATGCAGAACTCAGCGTGCTGAAAGACAAAACAATCGCGGTTATCGGCTACGGAAGCCAAGGTCATGCCCAAGCGCAAAACCTGCGCGACAGCGGACTTCAGGTTGTCATTGGTCTTCGTGAAGGCAAATCGTTCGACAAAGCGAAAAACGACGGTTTCGAAGTACTCCCTGTAGCGGAAGCCGTTAGCCGTGCGGATGTAGTACAAATCCTGATGCCGGACGAAACGCAAGCATCGGTGTACAAAAACGATATCGAGCCAAACCTGAAAAAAGGCGCGGCACTGATGTTCTCCCACGGTTTCAACGTTCATTTCGGTCAAATCGTAGCTCCTAAGGACAACGACGTTCTTCTGGTTGCTCCGAAATCCCCGGGTCACATGGTTCGCCGTACGTACGTTGAAGGCTTTGGCGTACCTGGATTGATCGCAATCGAGAAAGACGCGACTGGACAAGCTAAGGCGATCGGTCTTGCTTATGCAAAAGGCATCGGCTGTACTCGCGCAGGCGTTATCGAAACTTCCTTCCGCGAAGAAACCGAAACAGACTTGTTCGGTGAGCAAGCGGTATTGTGCGGCGGTGTATCCGCATTGGTCAAAGCAGGTTTCGAAACGTTGACCGAAGCCGGATATGCGCCGGAAATGGCATACTTCGAGTGCCTGCATGAACTGAAGCTGATCGTGGACATGATCTATGAAGGCGGTCTAGCAAGCATGCGCGACTCCATCAGCAACACGGCGGAGTATGGCGACTATGTAACAGGCCCTCGCGTGGTAACCGAAGATACCAAGAAGGCAATGAAAGAAGTCCTGTCCGATATTCAACAAGGTAAATTCGCCCGCGACTTTATCCTTGAGAACCAATCGGGACGCGCTTTCCTGACAGCTACTCGCCGCAACGAGTCCGAGCATCCGATCGAAGTGGTGGGTGCAGAGCTTCGCGAAATGATGCATTGGATCAAAAAATAAGAATATATAGAATTCATAAGGAATTCTTCGGGGTTTGGGGCAGACCGGCATGAGATGATGATGCTGCTGCCCGGACCCGTCAGATTAAGCAGCCGGCGGCAGGGGATTCTATCAACTGCCGCCGGATGTTTACGTCATGAGATAAACTTCAAGGAGGTGCCGACATGCGAAAGATTTATGTCTTTGATACAACGCTGAGAGATGGTGAGCAGTCTCCTGGCGTGAATTTGAACACTCGGGAAAAGGTGGAAATCGCCCTTCAGCTCGAAAAGTTAAAAATCGACCGCATGGAAGCAGGGTTTCCAGCGGCGTCACCCGGTGACCTTGCAGCTGTGAATGCAGTGGCACGCGCGGTTAAGGACGTTACGGTCATTGGATTGTCACGCTCCAGAGAAAATGACATCGATGCGGTTCGCGAAGCGCTTCAAGGCGCCCAGGACCCGTGCATTCACGTGTTCCTGGCCACTTCGCCGATTCACCGCAAGTTCAAGCTGCGGATGGAGAAGCAGCAGGTGCTGGAAACGGCGCAGGCTTCGATCCGTTACGCTAAGAAGTATTTTTCCAAAGTGGAATTTTCCCTGGAGGATGCGGGCCGGACCGAGCTGGATTTCATGGCCGAGGTCGTCGCCATGGCAGTGCGCGAAGGCGCCAATGTCGTGAACATTCCGGATACCGTGGGATATTTGAACCCTTCGGAATACGGGGCCATCTTCAAATACTTGAAGGAAAATGTTCCGGATATCGAGAAGGTTCAGCTGAGTGCGCACTGCCATAACGATCTGGGCATGGCCACGGCGAATACCCTTGCCGCCATTCTGAACGGGGCCGATCAGATCGAAGGCACGATCAACGGAATCGGTGAACGTGCAGGCAATACCGCGATCGAGGAAATTGCGATGGCGCTCGAGACGCGTTCCGAATTCTTTGGAGCGAAGACGGGGCTGGCCTTAACCGAAATCGCCCGCACGAGCCGCCTTGTGAGCAAGCTGACCGGGATGGTTGTGCCGGGCAACAAAGCGATTGTCGGCGCGAACGCATTCGCCCATGAATCCGGTATTCACCAGGACGGTATGCTGAAGGAGAAGACAACCTACGAAATTATGACCCCGGAGTCCATCGGACTTAAAGAAAGCAAGCTGGTATTAGGCAAACATTCCGGCCGCCATGCTTTCCGGGAGAAGCTGCTGGATCTGGGTTATGAGCTGAACGAAGAACAGGTGAATGACGCATTCGCCAAATTCAAGGTGCTGGCCGACAAGAAGAAGGAAGTATCCGATGAGGATCTGCTGGCTCTGCTGGAGGAGAAACTGATCGATACGCCGGAGGTCTTCAAGCTGGAAACGATCTTTGTTGCTTACGGCAACGAATCAACGCCGACGGCGCGGGTGCGCATTGCGACAGAAGATCAAACGATTGAAGAAGAGGCCGAGGGCAACGGTTCCGTGGACGCGATCTATAACGCGATCGACAAGGTGACCGGAGAAGAGGTTACGCTTGCGGATTATTCCATCAAGTCCGTAACGCACGGCAAGGATGCCCAAGGTGAAGTGCATGTCGTGCTGTCCCAAAATGACGTGGCCGCGCAAGGCCGCGGCTTGAGTACCGACATTCTGGAAGCGAGCGCACGAGCCTACGTCGATGCGGTGAACGTCCTGATCGAGAAACGCAAAACGTTTAGCAGGCGCGAGCGCGCTACGCTGTAATCATGCTTGGCGTGGCGTAAGCTCTGCTCTCCGCATGAGCGCTGAAGGTGCATGCCATAAAAAAAGAGGGGCCGCTATTGAAGCGGCTCCTCTTTTTTTGCTTTATTAAACTGTGGGTCAGACGTGTGGCCAGACGTGGAATGCAGGTATCAAGACACTAGCATCGAGGTTTAAAACGGCCTCATAGCGGTGCGCCGATACCGGATTGATGCAGCTGATCAACGAGATAAGACAGGGTTTCGCTTGGGCGTCGATGCGGAGTCCGCATCTTACCAGGCGTAGGCCTGCGGGGCGGCGCCGCCCGGACCCGGGAATATTTCATCCAAGCGCTTCATCACGGATTCATCGAGTTCGATCTCAAGCGAGCGCAGGGAGCTTTCGAATTGCTCCAGCGTACGCGGTCCGATAATCGGTCCGGTAACGGCGGGGTTCTTCAGCACCCAGGCAAGAGCGACGTTATCCTGCGGTTCGCCCAGCTCTTGGCAGAGAGCGGCAAACTGTTCCAGCTGCGCGCGGTGCTTCTCTACGCGCTCGGCATTGCCTCCGCTGCGCGAGCCCTCGATTTTTTTAAGGGCATTGCGTCCCAGCAGTCCCCCGTCCAGCGGACTCCAAGGAATCACGCCGAGACCCAACTGCTGTGAAGCGGGGAGCACTTCGAGTTCCGGCAACCGGCAGGTCAGGCTGTATTTGTGCTGCTCGGAAACGAGACCGAGGAAGTGACGGCTCTGGGCCGCGGCCTGCGCAACCGCAATCTGCCAGCCGGCAAAGTTGCTGGATCCGACATATCCGATTTTTCCTTGATGAACCGCAACCTCAAAAGCGCCCCACAGCTCGTCCCAAGTGACGGAAGGATCGACGTGATGCATTTGGTACAGCTCGATATGGTCGGTCTGCAGACGCTTCAGCGACCCTTCGAGATGACGGCGAAGTTTATAGCTCGACAGCCCGGCTTCATTGTTGGGGCCATCCAGAGGATCACTCATGGAACCGTAGAATTTAGTAGCCAAAACGACTTTTTCGCGGCGGCCTCCGCCTTGGTTAAACCAGCGTCCGATGATGGTTTCGGTCAGGCCGGAATTCTCGCCCCAGCCGTAGATGTTCGCCGTATCAAAGAAATTGACGCCGGCGTCAAGCGCTGCATCCATGATGCGGAAGGCTTCCTTTTCATCCGTGGCAGGACCGAAATTCATCGTCCCCAAACACAGACGACTTACTTTCATGCCGGATTTACCTAGAGCTGCGTACTTCATAATCGATGATCACTCCTTGGTCGTTTAGGGTATAAGGCAAATTCACCCCTATTGTAGCGTATTGGCAGAAAAATGTAACTAACGGCGTTCGGAAACGTTAATATGGTTGCACTGAAATCCGACTTGCGGCTCAGCTGTTCACGTCATTCGCCAAATTTAAAGAGCAAGAGCAGGGAGCAGAGAGCAGTACCAAGTAGCAGAAGCAAGTAACAGGGATAACGGTAAGTAACTGAAGCAAGAAGCCGAGCAGGAAGCAGAAGCAAGAAGCAAAAAGCGCAAGACCAGGAACAACCAAGAATCTCTTCAAAGTCGTTACCTTCAAGAGCCGCCCTAATTTTATGCTTTGGGCGGCTCTTCTTCTCCCATCACCCTTGTGGTCAGGGAGATATGCTCTCCTCCGGTGACCTGCCAATCGATTAGCTACGAAGCGGCGGAGGGGACGAATCGATTCCGGAAAAGCGGAGCGTTCGCCTTTGGAGCCGAATTTCAACCCCTGACATGCAATCCAGAAATTCGGCGACAACAGCGATTGGAGGAACGATACGTACTCGGAGCTTCCCACATTAATTCTTCGAAGCCCTCCCATAAACTGCTCTTGCTAAACTGCTCTCGCATAAAGCTGCTCTCGCTAAAGCCGCTCCTGTACAAGTAGACCACGCATAAAGCACCCACGATTAAGCTTTACTCGCCTTAGGCCTTACGTGCATTAAGTAGCTCTCGCGATATTAGCTCTTCGAGCTTCTGCACAACTTCTTCGCGCTGTCTCCCTGATCACATTCCCCCACTTATAGGCAAAACGAATTAAGTTCATAGTTTCTATATCTTGGTCAATCGAGGGGAAAGTATGTTACAACAGTAACTAGATGATTAAATACGACCAGTGTATATATAAATAAGGAGTGACAAAGGATGGCAGAAACGAAAAAAATCGCGGTAATCGCGGGAGACGGCATCGGTCCTGAGGTGGTGGCGGAAGCGGAGAAAATCATTAAGCGTACCGAAGAGGTATTCGGACTTTCATTCACGACGGAACATGCGTTGTTTGGCGGCATTGCGATCGACGAGAAAGGAACGCCGCTCCCGGAAGAAACGCTGAGCGTATGCAAAAGCGCCGATGCGGTATTGCTTGGTGCGGTAGGCGGACCGAAATGGGACAACAACTCGAAGGAGCTTCGTCCGGAAACCGGATTGCTCGGCATCCGCAAAGAGCTTGGCCTGTTTTCGAACCTGCGTCCGGCCGTCATTTTTGACTGCTTGAAGGATGCATCCACACTGAAGCCCGAGGTTCTGGAAGGAACCGACTTGATGGTTGTTCGTGAACTGACGGGAGGCATATACTTCGGCGAGAAGTTCAGACGCGAAGGTGCAGGCGGAGAAGAAGCGGTAGATACCTGCGTATACAATACCGCAGAGGTAGAGCGCATCGTGCATCAAGCCTTCGAGATTGCACAAAAGCGCCGGAAGAAGCTGGCTTCCGTCGATAAAGCGAACGTGCTGGAAACGTCCCGCTTGTGGCGCGAAACCGTAAACCGCATCGCCCCTGAATACCCGGACGTCGAGCTGGAGCACGTGCTGGTAGACAACTGCGCGATGCAGCTTCTGCGCCGCCCGTCCAGCTTTGATGTCATCGTAACCGAGAATATGTTCGGTGACATTCTGAGCGACGAAGCAGCCATGCTGACAGGATCCATCGGCATGCTGGCATCCGCATCCATGGGCGAAGGGGCTTTCGGTCTGTACGAGCCGGTACACGGCTCGGCTCCGGACATTGCCGGCCAAGGCTTGGCGAACCCGATCGCAACGATTCTTTCCGTAGCGCTTATGTATCGCCTCACGTTCGGATACGAGGATGCGGCCGACGCCATTGAACGCGCAGTTGCCGAGGTGCTTGATGCAGGACACCGGACGGCAGACATTGCCGTTGATAAGAGCAAGGCGCTCAGCACCACGGAGATGGGCGATTTGATTGCCGCGGCTATCCGTTAATAGAAGAAGCGTACGTTCAAGAAAACTTCTTATTTATAATAATTATAATAAAGTAACGTCTACAATCTTGACTTTGATTAGCCTCGATGATAACATTTCTATTAAATGTTCATAGAACATACCATGTAGAAAATACACGTATTTTCTTACATATGTTAAGGAGGAATTCAATCATGGCAGAACGTTTGGTTGGTAAAGCGGCTCCTGATTTCACAATGGAAACCGTATCAGGAGACGGTAAAGATTTTGGCAAAGTCAGCCTGTCCGACTACCGCGGCAAATGGCTCGTATTCTTCTTCTATCCGCTGGATTTCACTTTTGTATGCCCAACTGAAATCACGGCTCTCAGCGATGCTTACGATCAATTCAAAGCATTGGATACGGAAATCCTGGGTGTGAGTGTTGACTCGATTCACAGCCACAAAGCTTGGATCAACACAGCTAAAGAAGCTAACGGTCTGGGAGCATTGAACTTCCCGCTGGCTTCCGACATCACCAAGAACGTAGCTAGAGACTACGGCGTTCTGATCGAAGAAGAAGGCGTTGCTCTGCGCGGCCTGTACATCATCGATCCAGAAGGCGAATTGAAATATCAAGTTGTTAACCACAACGACGTTGGCCGCAGCGTTGAAGAAACGCTTCGCGTGCTTCAAGCACTGCAATCCGGCGGATTGTGCGCAATGAACTGGAAGCCGGGCGACAGCAACCTGTAATTCCATTTCATGAATAGCAACCCTCATTACCTGACATTACTTGCAGGTAATGGGGGTTTTTCACTCTGGTTGTATTGGATGAAATAGGGGAAGACTTTTGTTTAGGAAACCGCGCTTGCGTTAATATATATTAAATAAATAGGTTGGGCGGCTTATAATTAGGAAATGATGCCAAAATTTTAAATCAAGGTTTTTTTATGAAGGAATTAGCCTGCCTGAAAGCGAATACAATATTGAAACGATTGAGAATCCACACAAGGAGGGTGAACGATATGAGTTTTTGCTGTGGGGCTAGTATGATGGGTACAAAGGGTACACTGAAGCATTATCGCACTCAAGTACATAATGTTCCCCTACTGTCTTGTCCGGTCTGCCATCGCGTCGAGGTTCATCATCGGGTTGAGAATGAGTACGAGATATTGGCTGAATACGCCCATGGTGACGGTGCATCCCAGGTGGATTTTCAGGATTACGTGATGGAAGATGAGGATGCCATTTTTGAGAACGTGGTCAATCGGGAGTCGGAAGATCCGCTCACGGTTGTCCAGAGTCAGATTGATATGTCGCTGGATCTCCTGGTGGTTGCCAAATGGATGGAGGACGAGAAGTGGCAGGGCGAACTGAAAAGACGGCTTGCCGTGATGAGCCAGCGCCGGCTCCGTCTCCAGAAGCAGCCTTAATTAGGGATTAATAAAGCCTCGTGAATGCCCGGGGCTTTTTTAATGTTTCAAATCAAGCAAATTTGGGTAATGATTTACATTAGTTGTGCAATGACGGGTGTTATATCAATTCCATAAACCAAAATACATAAGTAATGACAATGGTATTTTTATGCAATTATCCATTTTTCGACAGGATTTCTGATTGACGTTTCTTTATTTCGATGACTATCATGGAAGGAAGCAGATTCGGGCTGCTTCTGATTCAGAGGCGGACAAGCTCATTTTTTTGCATGTATTTTGTCGGTTTGGTGAGTTCAACTTTTCAAGAAAAGGGGGAGCCATCTTGTTGAGTCAAATCCGTGAATCTGAGCTGCAGGCAATTCGTTCATTTCATTCCAGTCAGCTTATTAGGAACAAGTATGAGAACATACTGGAGAATCTCGACAGCGGGATTATCCTCTTTGATAGCGATGGAGTGTTGGCATTTGTTAACGTGCAGATGGCAAAACTGTTAGGCGTATCCCGCAAATCGCTGACAGGCTGTACGCTGACCCAGCTATTGCGTCATCCCCAGCTCTCCAGATTCAAGAAGAAAAAAATACTTCGCATTTTTCGGGAAACGGTATTCCATCGCCGAAGATTCCATGAGTTGGTTGATGAATTCGGCAGATCGTGGCTGATCACGATGACGTATGGGGACCAAATGGAAGGCGATTTCCTGATCAGCGTGAAAGATGTATCGGATTTCAAACGAATTGAGCAAACTGCTTATCAGAACGATAAACTGGCCATGCTGGGAAAAATCTCGGCTTCCATTGCCCATGAAATCCGAAACCCGCTGACATCCATTCGAGGCTTTATCCAGCTGTTGCGTCCGCATCTCGTAAGTTTGGGTAAGGACGAGTATGCCAGAATCATACTAACGGAGATCGATCGCGCAAACGATATTATATACGAATTTCTCAATTCCTCCAAACCCTCGGCTCCAGAGACCAAGATTGTATCCGTATCCTCATTATTGAAGGAAGTAGTTCTATTAACAGAGAGCGAAGCCTTGATGAAGGGATGCCAGATCAATCTTCATACCGATAAGACCCCACCTGCGTTTATTTCAGTTGATGTCAAGCAGATCAAACAGGTGATTCTGAATATTATTAAAAATGCCCTCGACGCCATAAATGAGCATCATGACGAGAACATTACCGGGATGATTGATATTTCAGCCCGTGACACGGGGAAACATATTAACATTTGCATTTCGGATAACGGGGGCGGCATGGATCAGAATACGCTGAACCACCTCTTCAATCCCTTTTTTACGACGAAAGAGAGCGGGACGGGACTTGGATTGTCCGTGAGCTACAGCATCATCCGAAACCATGGCGGCACCATTGCCGTGGATAGCCAGATTGGCGCCGGCACCGAGTTTGTGATCACGTTTCCCAAGTTGGATGTGTCGGAAGTCTAAGACGATATGTAACCGATTTGAATACAAGAGCAGCTGTTCCAATGGAATGGCTTTTTCTTTTTTAGGAGGAGAAGAGACATGAAATGGACATTTAAAAGCAATTTAACAGCCGGGCAAGTACAAGCGGATGCCATCGTCGTTCCCGTTACTAAAAAACAAGCGAAGGAAGGGGGGATTTCCGCAGCCTGGGATCCGCTATTAAAGCAGTTGGCGGAGAACCGTCTGTTCGACGGCACCGCCAACCGGTCATTCGTGTGGCCGGAGAGCAATTCGAGCGGATCACGCCTGTTAATATGGGTAGGCCGTCCCGAAGGTATCCTGACATCCGAGCAGCTGCGTATGGTTGCGGCTCAAGCAGCGAAGACGGCCGTAAAATCGGGAATACGCAGCGCGGCCATTCAAATTCCGCATACGTTGGTCAGCTTCACCGCCGAACAAACGCCCCGCGACGCCGCTCAGGCTTTAACCGAAGGTTTTATCCTGGGAAGCTACCGGAAACCGCATTATAAACGCGATGCTTCCGAACATACGGATTTAGAAGAAATCCTCTATTATATAGAAGGAAATGCGGAAGCGGAATTTGAAGCCGCGTGGAAGGAAGGCATGTCGCTGGGCCAAGCGATTGGAGAAGCAACCTGTCTGGCACGAGATTTGACGAACCTTCCCGGCAATAAATTGTTACCGGAAGACTTGGCCCAGAAGGCGCTTCATCTGGCGAAGCGGTACGGCTTCGAAGCACAGGTCCTGGATGAGGAAGCCATGGTCGAGAAAGGAATGGGCGGCCTCTTGGCCGTAGGGAAAGGCAGCATACATCCGCCGCGCATGATTACGATCCGTTATCAGGGACGGGAGACATGGGACGATGTGATCGGCCTGGTCGGCAAGGGGATCACATTTGATACCGGCGGCGTTTCGCTGAAGAGGGCAGCCGGAATGGAGGATATGATCAGCGATATGGGCGGGGCGGCTACAGTGCTTGGCGTTATGGAGGCTCTCGGGCGTATTCGTCCCATGGTGAATGTCGTGATGGTAATCCCGTCTGCGGAGAACGTGATGAGCGGCGGCGCCTTTAAACCCGGCGATATCGTGACGACGCTGAGCGGCCGTACCGTCGAAGTGCTGAACACGGATGCCGAGGGCCGCATCGTGCTCGCTGATGGAGTAACCCATGCCAAGCAGCTCGGCGCTTCGCGCCTGATTGATGTGGCCACGTTGACCGGGGCCGTCGTTTCGGCGCTTGGGGATATCGCCACCGGGGCCGTAACCAATGATGAAACCTTTTTGCAGGAGCTTATCGCTTCTTCACGGAGGGCCGGCGAAAAAATATGGCCGCTCCCATCCTATCCGGAGTTTTGGGATAAATTGAAGAGCGAGGTGGCGGATTTGCGAAATCAAACCGGGCGAGAAGGCGGCACGATCACGGGCGGTCTGTTTGTGGGCACGTTTGCTGACGGGCTGCCTTGGGTTCATTTCGACATTGCAGGTACGGCTTACTTGTCCAAGGAGCGGGGCGTGGATCCCAGAGGGGCAACCGGCGTGCTCGTTCGAACCATCAGCGACTGGATACTCAGAGAAGCCGAGGCCGTCAAGGATTGATGCACATGTTATGCTTTACTTTTCAACCGGCATTCAAGTATGATGAAGAGAAAATTGCCGAGAGGAGTTTAGCTTAGAATGATTAAGAGTAGTCAGACAAAGATTGTAGACTGTACCATTCGCGATGGCGGATTGGTGAACAACTGGGATTTTAGCGTAGAATTCGTGCAAAATTTATATGCAGGCCTGAATGAGGCTGGCGTGGACTATATGGAAATCGGTTATAAAAATTCGCCTAAGCTCCTAAAAGGCGCTGATCAAGCCGGCCCGTGGCGTTTTTTGGATGATGAATTCCTTCGAGAAGTTATTCCCCATAAAGGTAAAACCAAACTGTCCGCACTGGTCGATATCGGCCGGGTGGATGAGGATGATATTTTGCCGCGCGAGGAGAGCCTGCTGGATCTCATCCGCGTTGCATGTTACATCAAAGACGTGGATAAGGCGCTTGCGCTGGTTCAGACCTTCCATGATCGCGGTTACGAGACGACGCTGAACATTATGGCCCTCTCCAACGTGATGGAGAATGAGCTGTTGGAAGCCTTTGAGATGATCAGGGAGAGCGTCGTGGATGTGGTGTATATCGTCGATTCTTACGGAAGCCTGGATCATAAAGACATGGAATACCTGGTAAATAAGTTCAAGACGCATCTGCCGAACAAACGTCTTGGCGTTCATACCCATAACAATATGCAGCTGGCGTTCTCCAACACACTGGTGGCCGCCGACCTCGGCGTTGAGCTTCTGGATGCGTCCGTGTACGGCATGGGCCGCGCAGCCGGCAACTGTCCGACCGAGCTTCTGGTTACCCATTTGAAAGGCACGAAGTACGAGCTGCGCCCGGTACTGGACATTATTGAGCGCTTCATGATCCCTCTTCGCGAAAAAGAGGAGTGGGGTTACATCATGCCCTACATGATTACAGGCACACTGGACGAACATCCGCGCTCCGCCATGGCACTTCGCGCTTCGGACGATAAAGATAAAATTGTGGATTTTTACGATAAATTGACGACGCCGGAAGTGACGTTCGACAAAAAGAAGTAAGGATGGCTAGGGCGTCCTTGCATCTTATGTAAGTGTATGAAAGTGCAGCATCTTTCCCCATTCGGAAGGGTGCTGCTTGCTTTCTGGTGCCTATGATTCATTTTCCATAAAATACATGTTGAAATTGCGTGCCACGCATGGTATATTTATTTTTGTCTTCAAAAGACAATATGTTGATTATCGGGACGTAGCTCAGCTTGGTAGAGCACCTGGTTTGGGACCAGGGGGTCGCATGTTCAAATCGTGTCGTCCCGATTCGCTTATGATTTAGGACCTCGCCAATAGTAATCGGCATATGCTCCAAAGCATAGCGTTACTTTTGTAGGTGCATATGCGGGTGTAGTTCAATGGTAGAACTCCAGCCTTCCAAGCTGGTAGCGTGGGTTCGATTCCCATCACCCGCTTATAGTTACATTGAAACCCTTGGTATCAAGGGTTTTTTTGTTGCTTCATTGCATAACTGGCTGCAGAAGCTGCTTGTTATCTTAGACGGGGCAAAGTAGTAAATCCTTGAGAAATCAAGGAACTCTGAATGTTATAGGATGCAGGCTCTGCAGATAGCCCTTTTACATTTTAGAAATATCTGTTATAATGGCCATAATTTCATTCCAAGAATGCGAGGTAACCTAGTCCAATGAAGTAAGACACCCTTTTCTCTAAAACAACTGCATGTGGTTTTGCAGGCGTTTCTCTACGGCGGTAGAGGGAGAGATTTGGCGTGTCTGAACAATGTGACTGGGGTACCTCTTTTTGTTATGCCGGAAACGGTACTCTGATACGATACCAATCACATATACGGAACCGAGTGCTGCTTTTGTTGACGGGCGAAGGGTAAGGACATTTCATCTCAATACCCGTCAGGGCTGGCCTGGAATGAACAGCCGAAGAATTGAGCAGTGGCGCGCATTCGTCCCGTTATTCAGATCCAAACGATCCTCTCTCATGACAACCGCCGCAGGCCATCGCCTGCGGTTTTTGATGTTTTTCACAGAGAGAGGATGAGGCTATATGACAATGATTCTAAAAGCGAAGGATATCAGCATGGAACTTCAAGGAAAGCCGCTGTTAGAAGGCATTCAGCTGGAAGTGGCCGAAGGAGAGCGGATCGCGCTGTATGGGCGCAACGGTACAGGCAAAACAACGCTCCTCTCCATCCTGGACGGTGAGCTTGAGCCGACCTCCGGCGTTGTGGAGGCGATCCTTCCAAGAGAGCGCTGGGGCTGGCTGAGACAGCAGGATGAACCGGAGGAAGGCGATATGAGTGCGATCGATACGGTGCGCAGCCGCAGTCATCCTACGTTATGGGAGCTGAAGCTTCGGCTTGCGGGAATCGAGCAGCGGATGAATGGCGGCAGCGCAGCGGAAATGGAGCAGCTGCTAGAGTTATATGGCAATCTGCTGGAGCGTTATGAATCCCGGAACGGTTTCCAGTGGGAGACCGAGGTGGAGAAAGCGATGACGATGCTGGGCATCGGGCCGGAGGTGTGGCCGGTGTCCTATCGCGAGCTGAGCGGAGGCCAGAAAACGAAGGTGATGCTGTCGGCGCTCCTGGTGTCGGCCCCGAAATTTCTGCTGCTTGACGAGCCGACGAACCATCTGGACAGTGAAAGCCTGGTTTGGCTGGAGCAGTGGCTGGTGTCGACCTATAAAGGAACGGTGCTGTTTGTATCCCATGACAGGGAATTCATTGACCAGGTGGCGACAGCGGTCTGTGAGCTGACGTCGGAGGAACTCCGGCGTTACCGGGGAGGATACACGGATTACCGGCGCGAAAAGGAACGCGAGCAACGCGAGCAGGAGACGCTCTATCGCAAGCAGGAGCTGGCCCGCAAGGCGCTTGAGGAGTCGATCCGAAGATACGAGGAATGGTTCCATAAAGCGCATAACGCGGCCGGGGACGTGAATGAAGTCAAGATCACCGCCAGTTTCTACAAGGCCAAAGCGAAGAAGAACATCTCCAGATACCATGCCAAGGAAAAAGCACTGGAACGGCTGGAAGCCGAGCGGGTGGATAAGCCGCGCAGCGGGCCCAAGCTGAACATGGAGCTGGAAGGGGAGGCATTCGGCGGCCGAACCCTGGTCCAAGTGAAGGACATCTGTTTTGGATACGGAGATCAACGGCTTTTTAATAAACTCACCTTCTATCTAAACCGCGGGGACCGGCTCGCCATAAGAGGCCCCAACGGAAGCGGAAAAACGACGCTGCTCAAGCTGCTGCTGGGGGAGATCGATCCGCAGGAAGGCCGGATTACCCGGAATCCTTCCGTCAAGATCGGCTATTTTTCGCAGGAGCTTGAGGGGCTTGAACCGGAAACCACGCTGCTGGACAGTCTTCTTGTCATTCCCGGCATGACGGAGAGCCGTGCGCGTACCCTGCTGGGATCGTTTCTCTTCAGGAGAGACGACGTGTTTAAGAAGATGGGACAGCTCAGCATGGGGGAGAAGTGCAGAACGGCTTTTCTCAAGCTGTATTTCAGCGGGGCGCATCTCCTCGTACTGGATGAACCCTCGAATTACCTGGACGTGGATACCCGAGAGGTGATTGAACAGGTGCTCGTAAGCTTTCCGGGGGCCATCGCGCTTGTATCGCATGACCGGTATTTGGTGCGCAAAATCGCGAACCGGCTGCTTACGCTGAAGCCTGGGGAAGCTCCCGCATGGTTCGAGGGAAGCGTCGGCGAGGAGGAGGAACAGGCTGCGCGAACCGGGGTGATCAAGGGAGATACGGAGAAGGACAATCGCCGAATGGCGCTTGAGTACCGGATTCAGGAATTGCTGGGGTTATCCGCTGATGGACTTGAGGCCGGGGATGAGGCAAGCTGGCTTGCCGAAATTAGAGAGCTGCGGGCCGAGCTTGCCGGGCTTTTGTCGGATTAAGTCCAAGGATCTCGATTAATATCGGCCCGATGAGGTTAAAATGGGGAAATGAAACTTGCCATATGCCGAAAGGTTGCATATAATAAACCCTATATATTTGCATAAGTTCTAAATGCATGGATGGAGAAAAGTAGCCAGTGCCTCTTTACAGGGAAGGGATGCCGTGGATTGAGAGTGTCCCTCAAAGAATCAGGCTGGTGAAGTTCGCTCCGGAGCAGTTCCCTGAACACGGCAGCCCGCCGGTTGAGTAGGGGATAACGGGTCCGATTCGTTACGTCGGTCAAGTGAGCATGATGAGGCATACTCGTGCCCAAGGCTTTTACCGTCTTGGTTAGGGTATGATGCATGTTAACAAGGGTGGTACCACGGTCTCTTCGTCCCTTTTCGGGAGGAGAGGCCTTTTTTGTTTTCAGAACAATGATGGAGTTTACAAAGGGGTGTGCGAATAGCCATGAAGGAAAAATTGGAAGCTTTAAAGCAGGAAGCATTGGCTCAATTGCAGGATGTTACCGATCCGCAGCAGCTGAATGATTTGCGTGTGAAATACCTTGGCAAAAAAGGGGCCCTGACGGAAATCCTGCGCGGCATGGGAGCGCTCAGTGCAGAGGAGCGTCCCGTTATCGGCCAGGTGGCCAATGACGTTCGCGGCGCGATCGAGGAAGTCATCTCCGGCAAGCAGGAAGCGTTCCTGCAGCAGGAAACCGAAGAGCGTCTGCGCGCAGAGAAAGTGGACGTGACCCTTCCGGGACGCAAGCTCAGCCAAGGTGCGGTGCATCCGCTCAGCAAGGTGATCCAGGATATCGAGGATATTTTCATCGGGATGGGATACCGCGTAGCGGAAGGACCCGAGGTGGAGACGGACTATTTCAATTTCGAGGCGCTCAATCTGCCGAAGAACCACCCGGCACGCGACATGCAGGATTCCTTCTATTTGACGGAAGATCTGCTGATGCGGACCCAGACTTCCCCGGTGCAAGCCCGGACGATGCTGTCGATGCAAGGAAAAGCGCCGGTCAAAATCATCTGTCCCGGGCGCGTATTCCGCCGGGACGACGATGACGCGACCCATTCGTTCCAGTTCCATCAAATCGAGGGTCTCGTGATCGGCGAGAACATTCGCATGAGCGATTTGAAAGGGACGCTGCTGCAATTCGTTCAGGAAATGTTCGGCGATAACACGCAGATCCGTCTGCGTCCAAGCTTCTTCCCATTCACGGAGCCCAGCGCGGAAGTGGACGTATCCTGTGTCAAATGCGGCGGCAGCGGCTGTCGCGTATGCAAGCAAACGGGCTGGCTAGAGATTTTAGGCTGCGGCATGGTTCATCCGAAGGTGCTCGAAATGGGCGGTTATGACCCTGAGAAGTACAGCGGATTTGCTTTCGGTATGGGGGTTGAGCGGATTGCCATGCTGAAATACGGCGTGGATGACATCCGCCACTTCTTCAACAACGATACGGCATTCTTGAATCAGTTCACGCGGATCTAATTTTAACGATAAAGGGAAGTGAATAGACAATGAGAGTTTCAACCGATTGGTTGTCCGATTATATTTCGCTCGAAGGCGTAACCTCAGAGGATTTGGCAAGCCGTATTACATCGGCCGGCATTGAAATCGATGTGATCGAGAAACGGAATCAAGGCATTAACAACGTGGTCGTAGGCTACGTCAAGAGCAAGGAGAAGCATCCCGATGCGGATAAGCTAAACGTGTGTGTCGTCGATGCAGGCCAGGAAGAAGATCTCCAGATCGTATGCGGAGCAAAAAACGTGGATGCTGGCCAGAAGGTGCCGGTAGCGCTTGTGGGCGCGAAGCTGCCGGGCGGGCTGGATATCAAAAAAGCCAAGCTGCGCGGCGTGCTGTCCCAAGGTATGATTTGCTCGGCCAAGGAACTGGGCATGAATGACAAACTGCTGCCCAAAGAGCTGCAGGAGGGGATTTTGGTGCTTCCGGCTGACACGGAGATCGGCAAACCGATTGTGGATGTGCTGGGCCTGAACGATGAGATTCTGGAGCTGGACCTGACGCCGAACCGTTCCGACTGCCTCAGCATGCTGGGCACGGCTTACGAAGTGAGCGCCATCCTCGGCCGCGAGCTGAGCCTGCCGAACCCGGAGAAGGAGATGCTGGAGGTTCATGATGCAGCAGCCGATCATATCTCGGTTACGATCGGAGCGGATGAGCAGTGCAGCCATTATGCTGCACGCTATATCACGGGCGTAACGATAGCTCCTTCCCCGCTGTGGATGCAGAACCGGTTGATGGCAGCCGGCGTGCGTCCGATCAATAACATTGTGGATATTACCAATTATGTGATGCTGGAATACGGCCAGCCGCTGCATGCTTTTGATGCGGATCAGCTGAAAGACGGGGCGGTTCACGTGCGCTTGGCTGAGGCCGGCGAGACGATGGTGACGCTGGATGGCGCGGAGCGGCGCCTGGAGCCGCATATGCTGGTGATTACGGCAGGCGGCAAGCCGGTGGCCTTGGCTGGCGTTATGGGCGGACTGGACTCCGAAGTAACGGACGGAACGGTGAATATTTTCCTGGAGTCCGCTAAATTCGATGGCGGCACCGTCCGCAAAACCTCCCGTCAGCTGGGACTTCGCTCAGAGGCAAGCTCCCGCTTCGAGAAGGAAGTGGACCCGGCGGCAGTGATCCCTGCTTTGAACCGAGCGGCTGCACTGATGGCGAAATATGCCGGCGGGTCCGTGCATCAAGGAATCGTCGAAGCAGGAAGTGCGCAAACCGAGCCGTCCGTGATTACGTTGTCGCTGGAGAAGCTCAATCGTTATCTGGGCACGGAGCTGTCTTTGCTTGAGGTCAAAACGATCTTCTCCCGACTGCATTTCCCTAGCGGGGATGCGGGCCAGGGATTGGTGGATATTCAAGTGCCTTCCCGCCGCGGCGATATTACGCTCGATGTGGACCTAATCGAAGAGGTTGCCCGCCTGTATGGCTACGACAACATACCGACCACGGCGATTGAAGGACCGACGACGCCGGGTTCGTTGACGGAAGCGCAGGCCATCCGCCGCTCGCTTCGCCGCCTGCTGACGCACAGCGGATTCCAGGAGGTTCTGGGTTATTCCTTCATTCATCCGCAGCAAGCGGAAGTGTTCACTTCCCTATCGGAAGGCGGGAAGGCGGTTATGCTGGCGATGCCGATGAGCGAGGACCGCAGCGTGCTGCGTACCAGCTTGCTGCCGCAGCTGCTGGATATCGCGGTGTATAACCATAACCGCAAGCAGCCGGACCTGGCTCTGTTTGAAATAGGGAACCTGTTCCACACGCAGGAGGAGACGTTGACCAAGCAGCCGCAGGAGCGTCCGGTTCTCGGTCTGCTGCTGTCAGGACGCAAAGGCAGCAAGCAGTGGAACGTCCAGCCGGCCAAAGTGGACTTCTTCGATTTGAAGGGTGCGCTTGAAACGGTGCTTGATTATCTTGGCATTCGCGCTGACGACATTGCTTACGAAGCGAACGGGCCGGCAGGCTTCCATCCGGGACGTTCCGCTTCCGTTTACGTAGGTCAGGGCGAGAACAAACATCTGCTCGGCGTGCTCGGACAAATTCATCCAAAGACGCAGCAGGAGCTGGATTTGGAAGATACCTATGCCGCCGAGATCCTGCTTGAGCCGCTCTATGATCTGACCAATGCCCGCGTCGCTTACCGCGATCTGCCTAGATTCCCGGGCATGGAGCGCGATCTTGCCATCGTGGTGAATGAGGAAGTAGAAGCCGGCTCTCTGATTCAAGTCATCCGAGAGAATGCCGGTGAGCTTCTGCAGCAGATTCAGGTGTTTGACGTCTTCACGGGCAGCAAGCTGGGAGAAGGCAAGAAGAGTGTTGCGATCTCCTTGACGTACCGCCATCAGGAGCGGACGCTGACCGATGAAGAGGTTGCCGGGGTTACGGAAAAAGCAGTCGCTGCTCTTCAGCAAACTTTTGGCGCAGAATTAAGAAAATAGCAGGAATTGTGAACGTCCGCATCGAATCCATTACATCAGAGATTCGATGCGGGCTTTTTTGCTCTAAATTGAATTGGGATTTGCATCGGAAGGCCCGCAGGGTTCATAATTATAAGCACAAAACTGTGTTATCATATACCACACTTCGGTCTGTACTCTAGAGGTTCGTCTGTAGATGTTATCTCATATATAATGGATGCAGAGGATAGACCATTTCAGACATCATAGAATTTACACATAATAGAAGGAGGGCACAATTTTGACTACATCTGACCGTAAAAGCGTTACCGTAGACATCTACGGAACTTCCTATAAACTCGTTGGAAACAGCAGTGATTATACCAGACAGGTAGCCAATTACGTGGATGATCGCATGCGTACCATATCCAAGGCGCACTCCCGGTTGGATACCCCGCGCATTGCCGTCCTTGCCGCGGTACATATGGCTGAAGAAGCTTTGCAGAAGCTGGAGTATCAGAACGAGGCCAAGCAGATGACGGCGGAGCGGAATGAGCTGCGAACGGAACTGGCCAAGGTGCAGGGACTCCAAATCGAGCAGCAGGAGAGACATCGTCAGCAGCTGGAGCAGCTGGAGCACAAGCTGGCGGAGCAGACAACGCTGGCTGAAGAATACAGGAAATCCAAGGAGAACCTGACGGCGGAGTCGGAGCGTACGAAGGAGCTGCTCCAGAAGGAATCCGACCGGGTGGCGGAACTTTTGAAGGAGAAGCAGCAGCTTGAGGTGCGTCTTAAGGAGCAGCGCGAGAAGCTGGAGGGCGGCCACAAGCAGGCGGTGGAAGATATGAAACGCCGTTATGAAGGGCAAATTTCACAGTCCGCGCTCACGCATAAGCAGGCCGTCGAGAAGCTGGAACAGAGTTTGCGGACTTCTGCGAAGCAGGCTGAAGAGAAGCTGGCTGAACAGTTGAAGAAACAGGAGAGCACTTATAAACAAGAGGCGCTTCTGAAAGAACAGCAGCACTCGAAGACGGTGCAGGATCTGAAGCAACAGCATTCGAAGACGGTGCAGGATTTGGAGCAGAAGTACACGAAGACGGTGCAGGATCTGGAGCAGAAGTATACAAATACGGTGCAGGATCTGAAGCTGGAGCACTCGAAAACCGTGCAGGATTTGGAGCAGCAGAACTCGAAGACCGTGCAGGATCTGGAGAAACAGCTTGCGGAGCAGCGCAATCGCGGCGGCCAGTTGCACTCGCGGTTGTCGACCGCGGAGAAGGAACTGAACACGGTGAAAGCGGAATCGGACAAGCTGAAGGAAGAGCTCCATTCGTCCAGGCAGCAAGCTGAAACTTCCTCGCAGGAACTGCGTTCCTTCCGTACGAAGGCGGAAGGGCTGGCGAAGGAACTCGAGGCCCTGAAGCAGGAATCCGGCAAGGCGGAGGAAGAGCGTCGACGTCTGCAGAAGCTTGTGGTGGATGCGAATCAGACCTCCCGCAAGCAGCAGGAAGAGCTGCAGCGTCTAAGCGGCGAGCTGCAATCCTGGCGGACGCTGGCCGATCAGCGCAAGGAGGAGACCGGTGAGCTCGAGATGAGAATCGTCGAGCTGATGGAATTGAACGAAAGCCTGGAAGAGGGAATGAAGGGGCTTCAGGATGAAATCCATGTCATGAAGGACGAAGCGGACCGGATCCTTTCCGAGCGCCGAAGCGCCCAGGAGGAATTGAAGGAGCTCCAGCTCCGCAACGAAGAGCTGGAGAAACTCACCCAGGACGCGGGAATCCGCGAGGAAGAGACCGGCAAACTCTACGCCATGCTGGAAGAAGAATACGATACGGTGTCGAATCAGCTCGATGAGCTTCGCAAGAAGGCGACCGCCAGCGAAGAGCGTGCAAGCGAACTTGCCGAGCAGTTGAGAGAGTCCGAAGAGCGCGCCGTTCAATGGCAGGACCAATACCAGCAATGGATGGCGGAACGGGAACAGCTGGCTGCAGACAGCGAGAAGCTGGCCGCAGAGCGCGATGAATGGAAACGAACCAAGCTTGCGCTGGAAGAAGAGCTTCAGTCCTGGCAGCAGGAGATTGCATCCGCGCGTCAGGTCTGCGACCGTCTGGAAGGCGAGAAAAGCGAAGCGGCACAGCAGTATTCCGAGCTTGGCGAACAGTACGAGCTGGTCATGCACCAGTATCGGCTGCTGCAGGCAGAACAGGAATTGAAGGCGGAGCAAGCCGCGCAGCTTGAAGAAGAACACCGCAAGCTGAAGGAAGAGTATGCGAAGCTCCAAGTTGAATATAATGAATGGATCGAGTTGATTGAGCAGGATCAGCGTTAGGCCATGACGAAGATGTGAACCTGAAAAAACCTCCGGATCAGAGAGAGGAAACTCTGGCGATCCGGAGGTTTTCATTTTGCATAGCAAGCCGCGCTATTCTTCGACGATCAGTTTGGATATCATTTTGCTGTGACCGGCTCCGCACATAATGGAGCACGAAACCTCGAATTCTCCTGCCTTGTCAGGCGTAACGACGGTTGAGTTGTTCTTTCGGTCCAGCTGCAGGCCAAGCGCAGGAATCATAACGCCGTGGTTGCCGTCTTCGTTCTCATAAGTAATCTTGACGGGCACCCCTTTTTTGAGGTGATATTCGGCTTGGTCAAATTGGAAGTTGGAGCCTTTAATCAGGAGTTCCGCTTCCGGTGCTACGCCGGTATCCGTGATCCCCGAATTGCCCTCGGACCCTTGTTGGTTTCCGCCGCAGGCTGCCAATACAAAAAGGAGCATACATGAAACAAGTAGTGCTATGCCTTTTTTCACTATAATCTCTCCTGACTATGAAATAATTGTGAAAATTAATTTCCAATCTTTATGATAGCTCAGAACGGGAGTGGACGCACGCGCCTGTTATGAAAAATTGGTGAACGTGAAGCGTTTGCAACGAATTGTATGGATTTACGTTATAATGTAGGGGAAACATAGTCAAAGAGGACGGGAGCATGCTCGAACACGGACAACCCCCTGTCATTTAGCAACAGGGGGCTGATGTGGGGAATGCATCGATGGATTTAACCGCGAACCTGGGATCGTTTAGGAACAGGGCTCCGTCAGGATCCTTTGACAGAAGCGAGCGGGCGGCCTTCTATCTTATTCTTTGCGGTTTTTGCCTGCTTCAAACGGGGTGGAGATCGGAATGAACAGATCGATGATCCCGATGACCAGTGCAGCCAGCAGAGCGCCCAGAATGGAGACGCTAACGCCTCCGACGATGAACTGGGCCAGGTAAATGACAAGCGCGCTCACAATGAAGCCCACGATGCCGCGTCCAAACGGCGTGACTTTTTTGCCGAAGATGCCCTCGATAGCCCAGCCAAACAGGGCGATGACGAGTGCAAGCAGCAGGGCGCTTCCGAATCCGCCGACGGAGAATTGAGGGACGATCCATCCGACGACCATAAGGACGAGAGCGGCTACGATAAATCGAACGACATGCCCGAGAAATTGCATGGTACCTGCCTCCTTAGAATAAGACTGGAATGTTACGCAGAATTTATTTTGTTCAATCGGACGTTAGGTTATGTGTGGAAGGATTTTGGATTCCATGGCGATTTCGCATAGCGTTCGATATAATATAGGCATTGATTGAGAGGAGTTGTGAACTTCTTGAACGACAAGATTTTGCACACTTTAGAATATCGGAAAATTTTAAATACATTGACGCAATATACCCAAACCTCCATGGGAAGTTTGAGGGCGGAAAAGTTAATGCCAGAGACCGACCTCGAAGCCGTGAAGGATCTGCTCGCGGCCACCGACCAGGCTTACACCGTAGACAGGCTTAAGGGCAACCCGTCCTTCCGCGGCATTACCGACATCAACGATGCTTTGAAGCGGGCCCGAATCGGAGGCACGCTGAATCCGCATGAATTGCTTGCCACGTCGAACACGATTCACGGGTCGCGACGAATCAAACGGTTTATCGCTGCGATTCATGAGGATGAGAAGATTGATATTCTCTTTAATTTAAGCGATCTTATTTCGGAGCAGAAGCCCCTGGAGGATGCCATTCGGCTCTGCATTGATGAAACGGCCGAGGTGCTGGACTCCGCAAGCGCGGAGCTGTCGCAAATCCGGAGGGAGCTGCGAGGCGGAGAGGTACGCATCCGTGAGAAGCTGGAATCCATGATCCGTTCGCAATCGGTGGCGAAGATGCTGCAGGACCAGCTGATAACGATACGCGGCGACCGATTCGTCATTCCCGTCAAAGCGGAGTATCGCTCCCACTTTGGCGGTATCGTGCACGACCAGTCCGGCTCGGGTGCGACGCTGTTCATCGAACCGGAGTCCATCGTGGCGATGAACAACAAGCTGCGCGAGACCCGGATGCGGGAAGAGCGGGAGATCGAAGTGATTCTGCAGAAGCTGACCGCCCAGGTCGGCGAGCAGGCTGAACTGCTATCCATAGACGTCGATCTGATCGGGCAGCTCGATTTTATTTTTGCCAAAGCCCGTTTAGCTCATGTGATGAAGGCTTCGCTCCCACGGATGAACGACAGAGGATATATTAAGCTGCGCAGAGGCAGACATCCCCTAATACCGGCGGACCAGGTCGTGCCGCTGGACGTGGAACTGGGCAATTCCTATACCTCCATCATCGTCACGGGCCCGAATACCGGCGGTAAGACGGTTACGCTCAAAACGATCGGTTTGTTAAACCTGATGGCGATGTCCGGACTGTTTATCCCGGCCGAAGAAGGCAGCCAGATGTGCGTATTCGATGCGATCTACGCGGATATTGGCGACGAGCAAAGCATAGAGCAGAGCTTGAGTACCTTCTCCAGTCATATGACCAACATCATCCGCATCTTAAGCCAGATGACGCCGAAGAGCCTGGTCCTGCTCGATGAAGTGGGGGCGGGGACCGACCCGGCGGAAGGTTCGGCTCTGGCGATTTCCATTCTGGAGCATATCCACCGCATGGGCTGCCGCATGATCGCGACGACGCACTATTCCGAATTGAAGGCATACGCCTATGAACGCAAAGGCGTGATCAATGCCAGCATGGAGTTCGATATCAATACCCTAAGTCCGACTTATCGGCTGCTGGTGGGCGTTCCTGGACGCAGTAACGCGTTTGCTATTGCAGAACGTCTGGGATTGCCGGGATCCATTCTGGAATTTGCCCGCGGGGAAGTGAAGGAAGAGGATCAGCGGGTGGAGCATATGATTGCATCCCTCGAGGAGAACCGGCATACCGCTGAAGTGGAGCGTGAGAAGGCGGAACAGGTCCGGAAGGAAATGGAGGAACTGCGTCAACGTCACCAGCAGGAGCTTCAGAAGCTCGAGGAGCAGAAAGACAAACTCGTTGATAAGGCTCGGGCGGAAGCAAGACAGATCGTGGACAAGGCGCGGAGCGAAGCCGAGGAGATCATTGCGAACCTGCGCAAGATTGCCCAGGAGGAAGGGGCTTCCGTTAAGGAGCACAAGCTGATCGCGGCCAGAAAGCGCCTGGATGACGCCGAGCCGCAGCAGGGCAAGAAAACGGGCGGCCAGCGTTCTGCGAAGCAGCAGCGCAGCATCGAGCCAGGGGATGAGGTTCGGGTATACAGCCTGAATCAGAAGGGGCACGTCGTGGAGATGTCCGGCTCGAAGGAAGCCGTCGTTCAGCTTGGCATTATGAAGATGAAGGTCGCGCTGGACGATTTGGAGCTGCTGTCGAATCCGGCGGCCAATGCCAAGCAGGCACCGAAACAGCATGCCACCGTCCTGAAGCGGACCCGCGATGCCAACATCCGGAATGAGCTGGATTTAAGGGGAGCGAACCTGGAAGAAGCGTTGATCGAGGTGGACCGGTTCATTGATGAGGCGTTTTTGGGGAATCTGGGACAGATCTACATCATTCACGGCAAGGGAACCGGCATTTTGCGAACCGGCATTCAGGATTATTTGCGCAAGCACAAACATGTCAAGAGCCATCGTTTAGGCAATTACGGCGAAGGCGGCAATGGCGTTACGATTGCCGAGTTGAAATAAGAAATCAGGAACCGTTTTCTCCTTCAATCGTATAACATATCATCAATAGGGTTCAGAACGACGGGATGCGAAAGGTGCCGCATCCCGTTTATCAGGGAGGAAATAAGGGAATGACGGAAGCGATTGATCATTTGCTGACCCATCCGCTTGGGGTGCTCGTCGGCTATTTCTCGGTTGCGATACTTGCACTTATTGTTTACTTGTATTGCTTTGAATTGGTTACCAAGTACAATTGCTGGGATGAAATACGCAAAGGAAATGTTGCCGCGGCCATGGCGACCGGCGGCAAGGTCTTTGGCATCTGTAACGTGATGAGGTATAGCATCACGGCTAATACGTCCATTTACGGCATGATTAAATGGTCGTTCTTCGGGTTTATACTGCTTTTATTGGCTTATTGGCTGCTTGAATTCTTGACGCCTGTGTTTTCGGTCGATGAAGAGATTGGCAAGGATAACCGGGCAGTGGGCTTGATCGTGCTTCTTATCACCGTATCTTTGTCTTACATTATTGGAGCGAGCATTACTTAAGGGCTTCGGGAGGAAAAGAACGATGAAATATTTACCGCGGATATTGTTTGCGGCCGCCATGATTTTTTTCGTGGCAGGTATTGTATACTTAATGTCTCAATAAAAATAACGTAAACAGGGCCTTTCATGGCCGTTTGAATAAAGAAAGGGATGAATGACCGATGGAACCGACGGTTTGCCCATGGTGCCAAAGTGAGATTGTATGGGATGAGGAGATAGGTCCCGAGGATACCTGTCCTCACTGCGCGAATGAGCTTAAAGGCTACCGCACATTGAATATCGCATTGCAAGATGAAGATGAAGGGGACGTCGGGGAGGAGTATGAAGAGGCTTATGAGCCTTCCGACGAGGAGGCGCGCGATCTTCAACGCATCTGGGGCTCCGACCATGAATCGCTGTCATCGCTTCGCACCGTGGATAAGTACGGGGAAGATCACGATCTTTTTGCATTCGAGGAGACGGTGGAGGGGATCCTGGACCAACAAGAGGAAGTGCCCGAGTGTCTGCATTGCCGAGAGTATATGCTTCATGCAGGAACGCAGCGCGTGAGCGGAGAAGGCTTCCAGCCGGTTCACGCACCCTTGATCCAAGCTCCCATTCTGCAGCCTCCGTATGATCTGAACGTTTATGTATGTCCCGGATGTTTCCATGTGCAGTACAATTTGTCAGAGAACGACCGGCTTCGGATGATCAAGAGTTTCATCCATAAAAAGGAATAGAGTTGCGGAGCGGCGCTGTTGCCGACCCCGCGGATGACTTAAGGAAACTGCCGGCGGCGGTTTCCTTTTTTTTGTTCATGAAGTGGAGCGCGAAGGGGTAAAATACCTTGGACTTCAAGTGAAAGGGCAAGGGAGGAACTGTATATGAAGTTGACAAAGGACCCCCAGGCTATGCTTCTGTTATCGGTTCATGGGTTGTTTATTCTATCGAGCGCATTGTCGGGTACGTTCCTCAATGTATACTTATGGAAAAGCCGCCAGGATTATACCATGCTCGGCTGGTTCACGATTGCGCAGCAGGTGGCGCTTGGCCTGACGTTCTGGGCAGCCGGCAAATGGGTGAAGGAGCACAACAAAATGAATGCGCTTCGCCTGGGAATTGCCGCGTCCGGCTTGTTTTATCTATGCGTGCTGTGGGCAGGGAGGGACGCCGTCCATTACATTTGGCCACTCGGCCTGCTGTTCGGGGTATCTTTAGGATTGTTCTGGTTGGCCTTTAATGTGGTTTACTTCGAGGTTTCGAGTGCGGAGAACCGGGACTGGTTTAATGGCTGGATCGGGCTCCTGGGCTCCATAACGGGGATTATCGGTCCGTGGCTGGCAGGCTGGATCATCACGCTGATGCATGGGGATCAGGGCTATCG
>Ga0209784_100271_pt1 | contig 30057 bp, 24 predicted proteins | sample AraplaCvi_mLB_r2_2_FD_184284 | JGI IMG/M metagenome (GOLD analysis project Ga0209784, IMG submission 184284) | Arabidopsis root microbial communities from North Carolina, USA - plate scrape CL_Cvi_mLB_r2 (SPAdes) (version 2) | ecosystem: Host-associated > Plants > Roots > Endosphere | place: USA...
TTTATAAGGACCATACCATCGTCTCCGATCTGACTCGTGTCCGGGCGTACGCCAGAATGCTGGCCTCTGTTGGGATTAACGGAATCACGATCAATAATGTGAATGTGCATCAGACCGAGACGAAGCTGATCACGCCGCAATTGCTACCGGATGTGGCACGCGTAGCAGATGTGTTCCGCGATTACGGCATCGTCCTCTATCTCAGCGTGAACTTTGCTGCACCGATCGAGCTGGGGGATATGTCCACGGCTGACCCGTTAGAACCGGCCGTTCAGAATTGGTGGAAGCAGAAAGCGGCCGATATTTATCAAACCATTCCTGACTTTGGCGGATTTCTGGTCAAGGCCGACTCGGAGAACCGTCCTGGCCCGTTTACTTATGGACGCCATCATGCGGATGGAGCCAATATGCTGGCAGAAGCGCTGGAGCCTTACGGCGGACTCGTTTTATGGAGATGCTTCGTGTACGATTGCCATCAGGATTGGCGGGATCGCCAGACGGACCGCGCCCGCGCAGCCTATGATCATTTCAAACCGCTGGACGGCAAATTCAAGGACAATGTGATTCTGCAGATCAAGAACGGTCCGATGGACTTTCAGGTCAGAGAGCCGGTATCGCCATTGTTTGGAGCGATGGAACGAACGAATCAGCTGCTGGAATTCCAGATTACGCAGGAGTACACGGGTCAGCAGAGACACATATGTTATTTGATTCCGCAATGGAAAGAGGTGCTGGAATTCGATACGCTGTGCCAAGGAGAGGGCAGCAAGGTAAAAGATATTGTAGCTGGACAAGTACATCCCTATCAACACAGCGGCATAACAGCCGTGTCTAATATTGGGGATGACCTCAACTGGACCGGTCACTACCTTGCCCAGTCCAACCTTTACGGCTATGGCCGCTTGCTGTGGAATCCGGAGCTGACGGCGGAGGAAATCGGCGAGGAATGGACCCGGATGACCTTTGGATCCGATCCGGCGGTGACGAAGACCGTGGTGGACATTCTGATGGAATCGTGGCCGGCCTACGAGAATTATACCTCCCCGCTTGGCGTGGGCTGGATGGTCGTGCCTCATGTTCACTATGGCCCTGACGTGGACGGCTATGAATACTCCAAATGGGGAACGTATCATTTCGCGGGCCGCGACGGGATCGGCGTTGACAGGACGCAGGCGACGGGAACGGGGTACGCCGGCCAATATATTGGCACCAATGCGTCGATGTATGAGCGATTGGAGACTTGCCCGGATGAATTGCTGCTATTTTTCCACCATGTTCCGTATACCCATGTGTTAAAGTCCGGCAAGACGGTCATTCAGCATATTTATGACACTCATTTTGCAGGAGTCGAGCAGGTGGAGCAGTGGCTCGCAAGCTGGGATGCCTTGGAGCCTAAGCTTGATCGGCAGTGCTACCTGCATGTTAAACAGCGATTGCTGGAGCAGCTAGAGAGCGCGAAGGAATGGCGCGATGTCATCAATACGTATTTTTATCGAAAATCGGGGATAGCAGATGAGCATCATCGAGTGATTTATTTGTAGGGGGAAGGGCCTTGAATTTCAACCTTGGTTGGAATTCGGGGTCTTTTTTGTTGTGGGTTTAGGAGATGGTGGGAAGCAGATTTTGTGAAAATAATTGTGCTTTCGTCACATTTCCGTTTTCAGGGAAAGAGTAGTCTTTGTTCGAGCGACTCTTTGATATGATACAAATATGGATACATATTTAGCCATGTAAAGGATGAGAATCTATGCCGGTTTAGAATAAGACAGTGTTGATGTTGACGACAACGCTTAATGTCAAACTGATTACATAAAACTTAGCGAACGATTCAAGGGGTTCTGGAAGATTATCAATAAGAAAAATGGGTGTTTATGAAGATACTTAATAACATTGATTCGACTCATACAGTTGAAATTAAAAGACCTGAGTAGGAATGTTGATAATAAGCTTCATGGGAAGATAAATATTGCCACAGAAGGTGGTGATTGGGAGGAGAGTGTATAGCTTGGGGGTAGGTAAACCACTGTGAAGTATGATTAGCAACATATATTTTTGTGTGAAGCACTATGTCTGCCATCCTACAAATAATTCTTACCGAAGAAGCGATTTTTATGTATTGCGCGATTTAAGCAAGTAAGTAGTCAATAGAAGTCAAAATGATTGAGAACTGTCCACAAACACTACGACTGATTTTTCGTTTGATGAGGATATAAGTCGTATTCGAGAAACATACAAGTAAGCAGATATGTTAAACTGGGGGATTTTGTAATGGACGCAGGAAAACGTACTATCAACGAAATTTTCAACGGAAGCCGAGTACTTGAGATTCCGTTCTTTCAACGTGCCTATGTATGGGGGGAAACCCAGTGGGAACGTCTGCTCGAAGACGTTGAGAACGTAAGCCGGACAAGAACACCGTACTTTATGGGGTCGGTGATACTGAAGCAACAACTTACTGACACATCAAGCACTGTTGGGGATGTTCGTACTGTAATCGACGGTCAGCAGAGGCTCACTACGTTGAGTATTCTGCTTAAAGTGCTGTGCCTTAAGAACAACAGCTTAAAGAAGTTCGACAAACGTTTTCGACTTGATGATGAAAGCAATGTCCTAAAACACAATCACAACGATATTGAGGCGTATAACACGATTATGGATTTGAATAGTATTCAGACAACTAACCGTAAAGACAACATCTCCCTTGCGTATCAATACTTTGCGGACAACCTAGACCCGAGCAAGATAGATTTCGATATAGTATGCCATGCTATTTTGATTGTCGGCATTGATCTTGCTTCTGATGAAGATGAGCAGCAGATTTTTGATACTATCAACTCGCTCGGGGTTCGTCTGACTACAGCTGAACTATTGAAGAATTACTTCTTTGGCCGAAACGATATTGCGGAATACGAGAAGTACTGGCTTAATGTTTTTGAGAAAGACGATGAAACTAAGGAATATTGGGATAGAGAGGTTACAACCGGTAGGCTGAAGAGGACATTTACCGATCTGTTTTTCTTCTCATTTCTCCAAATAAAAATACAAGACCCCACGTTTAAAGTTAATACTGATGACAAATTGGCGTTCTCGAAAGTAGATAAACTGTTCGATTCCTATAAACGTTTCATTAAGGAATACTGCGGAGGTGACAAGCTTTCTGTTCTTGAGGAAATCCGTGAATATGCCGCTGTCTTCAAAAAAGCGATTAACGCAGATATTATTGATAATGAACTATCATCAGCAGCGGGAATCGAACGTCTCAATGCAATTATCTTCGCTTTGGACACCGCCACTCTAATTCCTTATGTTTTGTTCGTTGAACGTAACGTGCCTAATATAACAGTGCGGAACGATCTGTATAGTTACCTAGAATCATATATAATGCGACGACTAGTAACGAGGGAGACTACGAAAAATTATAACCAGCTATTCTCTGATCGCTTAATACTGAATCGCGTATTCTCAAAAGATGAGTTTATTAGCTACCTTAGTAGTCAGGATGACAAAATTAACCGTATGCCTACCGACGATAATATCAAGACGGCCTTCAACGAGTCGTTGTTGACGAACAAGTATGCGGCAGGAGTTCTTTACTTAATAGAATCTAAAATCCGTGATCGCCGCCGCCACTCCACACAGTTGCTCGGCATCAGCAAATATAGCCTTGAGCATATAATGCCTAAGAAATGGCGTAATAACTGGTTTTTTATAGGGGATAAAGCGGCCGCAGACTTCCGTGACAGAAAATTACTCACGCTTGGGAATCTTACGATTATCACTCAAGCATTGAACGCCTCCATCCGTGACTCTGACTGGGCGACAAAGAAAAACGGTAAGGGTGATAAAGGCGGACTAAGAAAATATGCGGAAGGAATCGAAACATTCTCAACCTATCTTAACGAAGATGCTTGGGATGAAAAATTCAGGATCGAGCAACTTACCTAGCGAATAAAGCACTTGAAACTTGGGGCATCTAGATTCAGCTTAGGCATGGGTGGGGAAATGGAGATCAGTCCTAGCGAAGGTTATATGTCGTTGTTAGTCAAAATAAAGTTGTTTGCTCTTTACTGGGCAGACAACTTTTTTGGTTAGAATTGAGCACAACCTCCCATACGTAAAATGTAATTTGTAAAAATTAAAAAATAAATATTGCCATTTCAATATCAATCAGATAGAATGGAAACATCAATAAAAAATTAATTTAAGAAAGGCACGAATTCATATGAATAAATTAAAGGATATGGTAGAGTTTGTAAGTGGTTCGCCACAATTTAGAATTATAGAAACATCTGATATTTCGGCGCCACAGTATACCTATTATGGTCAATCCGATCTTGAAGCAGATTTGGTTGATATGGATTCTAATGGTAGTGACGGCAAACAAGTGCGAACTTTTGATAAGGTCAATACACTATGTCAAGGTGATGTTGTTTTCAGTTTGATATCGGGAAAGTCTGCTATCGTTGGTGTGAAGCATCGGGGGTATCTCTACACACAAAACTACGTCAAGTTAGTGGCGGGTGACAAGGTTGATTCAAAATATCTTGCCTTCTTGCTTAATGAAGATCCATTCATCAAGAAACAGTTTCAAAAGGAATTGCAAGGTTCTCAAGTTCTAAAATATACGCTGAAACAAGTGAAAGAACTTGAGTTACCCGATTTGCCACCAATAGATAGACAGCGGATAATCGGTGATCTTTATTTCTACCAACTGAGACTAGAAGCGTTAAAAAAAAGAGCGGCAAATTTGGAAATTCACATATTATTAGAAAAGCTTAGGGAGGCAATCCATAAATGACCGAGAATCAATTTGAAACGGAGTTAATTCAATACCTTACAAGTGGCACCATTACCAAACAAGAACATCTTGAAGGAATAGGCAGCTTTGTTGCCAAAGAATCAAATGTTGATTACATAGTGAAAACTAAACTGTGGAAATATGAACCACATATTAAAACGACAGAACAGCTCTGGGATAACTTCAAGGCCATCCTGGAACAACACAATCAGAACACCTTGGAACATCCTTTAAGTGTTGTGGAATTTAATCAAGTAAAGAAGATTATCTCGGATATTAAGACCCCTTATGAAGCAGGGCAGTTTCTGTACGGCCTTAACGGAGTGTCGCAAATCGAGATCGATTTGGACGATGGACGTCATGTGTTTCTTACTGTTTTTGATCAGAAGCAAATCGGCGCTGGAGATACTGTGTATCAAGTGGTCAATCAAATTGAACGGCCAGCCGTAATCACAGGGAAACTAAATCGCCGCTTTGACACGACGCTTCTGATTAACGGTCTGCCCATCATTCAAATTGAGGAAAAGACGGACACGCGTGATGTCAATGAAGCTCTCAATCAAATGAAGCAATATGCGGATGAACATCAATATCGTGATATTTTCTCAACCTTGCAGATTTTGGTGGCGATCACGCCAAACAATGTAAAGTACATGGCAAATACGACGCCAGATAAATTTAATAAAGACTTCGCTTTTAACTGGCAGCGCAAGAGTGACAATACCATCGTACGCAGCTGGAAAGAATTTGCGGATTCCATGCTTTCGATTCCAATGGCGCATCAAATGGCTACCAACTATATGATTTTGGACGGAACAAAAAATAAAAACACGTTGAAAGTAATGCGTCCCTATCAAGTGTACGCGACACAAAATGTGATCGAGAGATTGAAACGTGCTGATTTTGAATACGGCATAAATAAAATCGGCTACATATGGCATACCACCGGATCAGGTAAGACGATTACAAGCTTCAAGACGGCCTGGCTTGCAAGCCGTCTGCCGAAAGTAGATAAGGTTGTTTTTGTGGTGGATCGAATTGCCTTGACCAAACAAACGAATGAAAATTATAGAGCCTATGACCCGGATGCGACAGAAGACACATTTGGCAGTGTTCAAGACACCAATAACACAACCGATTTGAGTCGTAAGCTGAAAAGTAAAGACAACAGCATCATTGTGACGTCCGTTCAAAAGCTGGATACGTTAGTGAAACGTAAATCTTTTCAAGCTCCGGACAAGAATATCGTGTTTATCGTGGATGAAGCACATCGTTCCACAGGCGGCGACTCCTTCAAAAATATCCAGAAAGCCTTTAAGAGATCGGCCTGGGTGGGTTATACCGGAACGCCAATGTTTGATGAGACAACGACGGGGCTTCGAACGGAAGATATTTTTGGCCCGTTATTACATGCATATACCATTCGTGAGGCGATTGCGGACCGGAATGTGTTAGGCTTCAAGGTTGATTTTGAGACAACGATTGACGAACAACAGATGAAGGAAGTATATCTTCCTGCATTTTACCGTGAACGATATCCAAAATGGTCGGAGGAGCAAATTCAACAAAAAATCAACCATCTCTCCCAGGAAGATATGGATGATGCGGTTGAGCCCAGCTTCTATGATGAAAACCCGGATCATGTCAAACTGGTCGTGGAGGATATTTACAAACATTGGCGCAACCGTTCTAATGAAGGCAAGTACAATGCTTTGTTTACGACGCATGTGGGCGGCGGGAAGGCAAGCACGCCAATGGCGATGATGTATTTTAAGGAGTTTCAGCGTGTTAATGAAGAAAATAAGAAGAACGGCGGACAGACTCTAAAAGTTGCCGTGACGTTCAGTCAAAATACATCGAATAATGAAAGCATGCTTGCTACAAATCAAGGTTTGTATGAGGCCATCCAAGCTTATAATGCTGAATTCGGTACAGCTTTCGGGATGGATGACGTTTCGGGCTACACCCAGGACGTGACTTCGCGCTTGAATAAATCTGCTTCCGATGGTAAGTTCCTCGATTTGGTGATCGTGGTGGATCAATTATTAACAGGATTTGATGCGCCTGAGCTGAACACGCTTTATGTGGATCGAACCCTAAAAAGTGCTGGGTTAATCCAGGCTTATTCACGAACGAACCGGATTGCGGATATGCAAGATAAACCTTGGGGACGTATCGTCAATTACCGCTGGCCGGCGCACAACGAGAAGTTGATGAATAAAGCGCTCGCAGTTTATGCCAATAAAAATTCAGCTATTTTGTCTGATGATGAACAACGCGATTCTAATGAAAAAGACGGGATCATTGCCAAACCGTTTGAAGATGTGTTTAACGAAGTGAAACAAGTTGTTGAAAAATTAAGCAGCATGACGATGGAGTTTCAACAGTTGCCGCCATCTGAAAAGAAAAAGGATGAGATGCTCGATTTGCTTCGTGAGTATAACAGAGGAATGGCCAAATTAAAGCAATATGATCCTGAAGAAGTGGATGGCGAAAAAGTTGGATTTAACTATGACGATCCAGATGAGTTACTAGACAAGTTAGGGATGACTTCCGAGCAAGAAGTCATGCTGACCACGGTCTTAACCAATGAACTAAAGTCCCATATTGCTAAAGAGAAGAAGATTCCTCTTTACCAAATCGAACTGCGGATGACTCACGTGAAGGATGTTAAAGTGGACTATGATTATCTTACTGAACTCGTTGAACAATTACTGAACCAGGTTCACGAAGGTAAGAAGGAAGAAGCCAAAGAGACGCAGGATAAAATCAACCAATTTGCCAATGGATTGGATGATCGCAACTATGCGGCCAAGATTATGAATGCAGCGGATGCAATTATCAAAGGTCATTTTCCCCCAGCAGACTCTGACTTCAAGTATCCTGCAAGGCTAAATGACAGTGAACAGATCATCCAGCAAGCAAACAATGTTAGCTTGGATCGAATGTTCCTTGACTTCCGAGTGAAGTGGGGGATCACGGAAATTATCACAAGTGCCGGGATGCGTGAGTTGTTCAGCCGCCATCGCTACGGCATGCAAGACTTGGATGATACCGGTCAAATCCGTGACATCATCGCTCAAGCAAGCTCTAACTATATGACACTTGCGCTTGACGAAGGAGTGCAATCATTGCCTAAAATGAAATATCGAAACGGATTGCGCGATGCGATTTACAAACTGGCGGATGAATTGGCGGAGAGGTAATTAAAAAGTGGTTAGTTCAGAAATTGCACATACTACAAGGAAACACTAAAAAGATTTAAATTAAGGGCATACAAGGAGAGCGGAAATGAGCGAAAAGAAAGAAAAAGTACCTAAATTAAGATTTCCTGGGTTCACTGATGCTTGGGAACAGCGTGAGTTGGGGGATTTGATCTTTAAAATGTTTGGGGGAGCTTCAATTACTCCAGATGATTACAGGGATTGCGGTGTTGCAACTGTACCCAAAGGTGCTGTTAATTCCAGTGGAATTGCGGATTTATCAGGTAGTAAATATGTTGATGAAGCATTTTACAACAAGAATTCAAATGCGAGTGTCTATCAAAATGAATTGGTCACGTCTTTAAGAGATTTGGTTCCAACAGCGCCAAACATGGGGAGAATTGTTAAGCTGAAAGGTCCTAACGAGAAATATTTAATGCCACAAGGAGTATATCGATTAATTATCAATTCCGATGTAGATGAAAACTTTTTAATTTCATTTTCGAATACTGATAAATTTCGGAAGGTTATTTTTCAAGAAAAAAATGGGTCAACACAAGTTCATATTAGAAATTCTGAGTACTTAGGAATTCCAATTGCTAGACCTTCTAAAGAAGAACAGCAACAAATCGGTTCATTCTTCAAACAACTCGACAACCTCATCACCCTTCATCAGCGTAAGTTAAATAACATGAAAAATATGAAGGCTGGCTTGCTCCAAAAAATGTTTCCGAAAGATGGCGAAGATTTTCCTGAAGTTCGTTTTCCTGGATTTACTGACGCTTGGGAACAGCGCAAGCTTAAGGAAATTTCGGATAAAGTGATTGAAAAGAACAAAGACAACTTGTTTTCTGAGACATTAACAAACTCAGCCGAATTTGGAATTATAAATCAACGTGATTTCTTTGATAAGGATATTTCTAACGAGAAGAATTTAGATGGCTATTATGTAGTTCATGAAGATGACTTTGTGTATAATCCACGTATTTCAAACCTTGCACCAGTTGGACCGATTAAGCGTAACAAACTCGGTCGTACAGGGGTTATGTCGCCACTTTACTATGTGTTTAGAACTCGCGATATTGATAAATCGTATTTGGAATATTTCTTCGATTCAACTGGTTGGCATAATTTCATGAAGTTAAATGGTGACTCTGGTGCTCGTTCTGACAGATTTGCGATAAAAGATTCTGTATTTATAGAAATGCCGATTCCGTATCCTTGTCTGGATGAACAAATAAAAATAGGAGAGTTCTTCAAGATTCTCGACCACCTCATCACCCTTCATCAGCGTAAGCTGGAACACTTGCAAGAACAGAAGAAAGCACTTCTACAACAAATGTTTGTTTGATAGGAGGATTAAGTTATGGCTTTAGACAACAAGCTAGGAATTACCGATTCTTCGGAACTTGCTCGTGTGGAGGAAAAAGTCAGCAAGCAAAAAGCTCTTGAAATGTTTGAAACGGGTCTGTTAAATACATTTGAGGTCGGAACATTTAAGTCGTTATCCGGAATTCACAAGCATCTGTTCGAAGACATTTATGGCTTCGCCGGAAAAGTGGCGTGATGTAAATATTGCAAAGGGCGGTTTTTGTTTCGTGCCCGTTATGTACCTTCAAGCTGCACTTGATAATATTACAAAAATGCCGCAATCCACCTTTGACGAAATCATAGAAAAATATGTTAAGATGAATGTGGCTCGCCCCTTCAGAGAAGGTAACGGGAGAAGCATGAGGATATGGCTTGATACGATATTAAAAAAGGAACTGAGGCAAGTTGTTGATTGGAGTAAGGTCGATAAAGATGATTATCTGCTTGCCATGGAAAGAAGCCCTGTTAATGACATTGAAATCAAGGTTTCTCCTTAAAGCAGCGCTTACCGATAACATCAATGACCGTGAACTTTATATGAAGGGCATCGCCGCGGATGAGGGTTTATAAGACGGAAAACCTCAAAAATGAGCAGTAAATGTGACGATTGTATATCTAGGAGGATAACAACATTATGAGTAATAAACTACAAAGCATTACAACAAAACTATGGGCGATGGCAAACGAGCTTCGTGGAAGCATGGATGCTGCAGAATACAAGAACTACATTTTAGCCTTTATGTTCTATCGTTATCTGTCCGAGCATCAGGAACGATACTTAGTTGAAAATAATATTCTTGATGTTGCCGAAGGTGAGTCGATCAATCAGGCTTATTTAGAGCAAGCGAAGGGTGACGACTTGAAGGACTACTTGGAGGATATTTCCTCAAGTTTGGGGTATGCCATTGCGCCGCTTGATACATGGGCATCCTTAGTTGATAAGATTGATAACAGTATGGTGATCCCAAGTGATTATCAAACTATGTTTGACAACTTCAATAAGAACGCTGAATTAAACAAAGAGGCCGTGAATGATTTTCGTGGTGTGTTTAACGACATCAACCTTGGAGACTCTCGTCTTGGTTCTTCTACAAATGAACGTGCGAAATCACTGAACCGGATCGTAAAGGTGGTTGATGGTATTGATTACAAAGGTGAAGATGGCCAAGATATTCTTGGCGCGATCTATGAATATCTGATTGGTCAATTTGCAGCAAGTGCAGGTAAAAAAGGTGGAGAGTTCTACACACCTCATGAAGTTTCTAAAATTCTGGCTAAAATCGTCACGGATGGTGTGGAAGAATCGGACAAGACTTTTGCAGTGTATGACCCGACTTGTGGATCTGGATCCTTGCTGTTAACCGTTCAAGGGGAGCTGCCTGGTGGAGATAAGCCAGGGGCGATTAAATTCTTTGGTCAAGAAAAGAATACGACAACCTACAACTTGGCTCGCATGAACCTGATGATGCATGGCGTTTCATTTAACAACATGACGCTGTCTAATGCGGACACGCTTGAAAGCGATTGGCCTGACGGACCGGATGAAAAGGGAATCGACCGCCCGCGCTCTTTTGACGCTGTGGTTGCAAATCCTCCCTATTCCGCTCATTGGGACAATAGCGAAACGAAATTGAAAGACCCACGTTTTAGCGAATATGGCAAACTCGCTCCAAAAACCAAGGCCGATTATGCCTTCATTTTACACAGCTTGTATCATCTAAATGATACGGGAACCATGGCGATTGTATTACCGCACGGTGTCTTGTTCCGTGGTGCAGCAGAAGGCGGGATTCGCCAAACCATTATTAAAAAAAACTACCTTGATACTGTTATAGGTCTGCCTGCCAACTTGTTTTACGGTGTAAGCATCCCGACTACGATTCTGGTATTCAAGAAAAATCGTAAAACAAAAGACATCTTGTTTATCGATGCAAGCAAAGAATTTGAAAAAGGCAAGAATCAGAATAAACTTACGGATAACAACATCAATAAAATCATTGAAACTTACCGGAATCGTGTGGATGTTGATAAATACGCTCATGTGGCATCACTTGAGGAAATTAAAGAAAACGAGTATAACTTAAATATTCCTCGCTATGTGGATACATCTGAAGAAGAGCAAACCGTCGATCTTGATGAAGTGATTAAGCAGTTAGAGCAAGACAAACAAGAAATCGCTGAACTTGAGGCAAAGATCAATGAACAGTTGAGAATCTTGGGGATTAGTGTGTAAAGGTTGGAGAAAAAGGGTCAAGGATATTATTTCTTGGCTCTTTTTTAGGCTTATTTTTATATAATATCGTTTGAGTAGAAGCTATAAAAACTAAAAAATATCCTTCCAATACTATAGAATTCAATGGTAGATACCTATAATTATGAAAACTGTAAACTGGAACGATTGAAATTTATTTTTATTTATTGAGGGTATGATAATGCTTTAGATTAGAATAATAACTAATTGAGCATTGTATTAAACCCGAATTTTTCATAACCGATATTAATCTTAGCAACTTAACTTCTCTTGTTATTTTGTACGATGCTGCCAAGTAAATGTACTACTGTTTTGAAATTACTAGCCAAATTTATCGGAGGTTCTAATGCTACCAGAACAACTTCCATCCATCTTTCGTGTGAAACAAAAATCCTACAAAATGGTTTTGATCCTTTCACTCATCGAATATTACGAACAATCCCGATCTTTATCTTTCCCGCTCAGTTCAATCGCTGAGCGGTTTTTAGCATACTTCCAAGAAAATAGTAGGCTAGGCAAAAGAGTAGATTCACGTCCCCCGGGCAAGGCTATTCAATGGGATGAGTTCACCTTGTCCCAAACTATATCCTTGCTTAAGACACCACTGGAGGCGCTATCGGCCATCCTAGAGGTTGATCAAGATCAGCAAACGATAACATTTCGTCCTGATATAGCCGACAAATTAGATGACAACGTTATTCAAGAGTTAAAGGAGTACGCTTTGAAAGAGTTACAGAATTATAACGATAAGCTGGGGAAACCAGCATTTTCCCTTCAAAATGCTCTGTTTGAAATCATGAGTAGTTACATATCGGCTAAAAGCCAAGCATTTGCGGGTCATCCGTTAGGCGCTCTTTTCAGACAGGCGATTCCCGAGCATATAAGGTCACTTTCTTTTATAGACCCCAACTACAAGATCCAAGGTTCAGTTGGTCAAGGGAACTGGGCGAACATCCCTTGGATCGCGGTGATGGATAAGCGCATTACGGATACAACGCAGCATGGCGAATATATCGTTTATCTATTTTCGGAGGATATGGAGTCTGTCTATCTTACATTAGCCCAAGGGGTTACTGTACCGAAGGATGAGCTTGGTAAGAAAGAAGGGTACCAGTACCTCGAGAACAAAGCTGCCGAAATTCGAGAACTCATCCCGCTGGAGGGGATGCAAAAGGACGATGGGATTAATTTAACGTCAAAAAGCGGCCTCGGTCGCGATTACCAAGTCTCCACGATTGCGTATATCCGCTATGACCATGAGACTATTCCAGATGATGATCAGTTGCAGTCCGATCTAGAGAATGTGGTATCGAACTATAAGATGTATGTGGAGCATGTTTTTCAGAAAAAGAACGTAGATAAAGAAGTACCAGTGCCTGAAGAGAAGGAGAGCCCAATCTTGAGTTCATTAACCGTGTTAGAACAGTTAGAGAAGGTCAAGTCGTTTATCTCCCACCGGGGTTTTCATTATCCCCAAGGCCTTATCGAGAACCTATATCTCTCCCTAAAGACAAAACCATTTGTCATCCTGGCAGGGGTATCAGGTACTGGCAAAACCAAGCTCGTGAAGCTATTTGCTGAATCGCTAGGGGCCACCGCGGACAATGGGCAGTTGATGTTGATTCCGGTGCGCCCTGACTGGAGTGATCCTTCGGATTTGCTGGGGTACAAAGACTTGTCGGGGGCGTTCCGACCTGGACGCTTGGCAGAGGTGCTTGTAGAGGCGTCTCAACCGGAGAATCAGCACAAGCCTTATTTTATCTGCCTGGATGAGATGAACTTGGCACGGGTGGAGTATTACTTTAGCGATGTGCTCAGTATCATTGAGACGCAGGAATGGAGACAAGACCGAATTGTTACTTCCAAGCTTATCAACCGGGAGTCCTTGCTGCCGCAGGACCAATTACTGTATGGAGACTTATCCATACCGGATAATGTTTATTTGATAGGCACGGTGAACATGGACGAGACGACACATCCTTTTAGCAAAAAGGTGCTCGATCGCGCGAACACCATTGAGTTTAACTATATCAATTTACAGCAATACCCGAGCTTAGCCCTTCATGAGAAGGAAGCAACAGATCTACCGGTCCATAACTCATTTTTACGAAGCGAGTATTTGCAATTGATCGATGTGTATTCCGAACATACAGAACTAGTACATGCCACAACGGAGAAGCTGGTGAAAATCAATCACATCTTAGAAGAGATCCATTCCCATGTTGGGTTCCGGATTCGGGATTCGATTTGCTTTTACATGGTTTACAATCAGCGCTTTGTACTGCTATCGGATGATGAGGCTTTTGACTTGCAACTACTGCAGAAAATCCTACCACGCGTCCAAGGCAGTAGTTTATCGGTGAAGCGGGTGCTCCTCAAGCTACTGCAAGGGGCATTAGGAAGAACGTTACACGTGTCGGATCTAATGGATGATGCATCGGAGATCTATCTGAAGTGGAACGACAACCAAGAAGAGAACAAGGCGAAGCATCCGCTAAGCGCTCGGAAAATCGCCTTTATGCTGCGGAGGTTAGAAGAAGATGGATTCACCTCTTACTGGCTCTCTTAATCAGAGCGTGGAACTACTGCGAGTTGAGACCAATCTGTTCAACCTCTACATTCAAGGCAAACCGTATCATCCAACGGTGGAGTCTATGCAGCTTCATCGACACTATGATGGTGAATGGATCGATACAAGCCTCCAGGTTCATTCCCTTTCGAGTGAATTAAAGATCGAACAGATTTCAATGTTTTCTCCGGAGACAGGGGGGCTTGTTTCATGGCAGATGGGGGAGAAGAGCTGGCCAATATTTTTCGAAACCCAGTCGTATGAGCTTGTTGTTGAGAAGAAGCAGCCACTGGCTCTTTCCTTCCACCATGAGAATGCAAGTGTCAGGCAGGCAATTAAGCCATTAGGGCAGTCGATCCTGTCGGGGATCCTGAACTTTCAGAATGAGGTTGGTCTAACGGATTTGGAGCTTCGTCTGGGTGGTCAGGCTATTTTTCAACTTCAACTAGAGATTTTCCCATCGAAGATGGATTACAAAGAGGATTATCAAGCGATCCTTAGCGACGTGAACCGGCAGATTTATAATTTGTCATTCGATTTCCTTCGTAAAACGTACCATCTCACCGGTTTAAAGGAAACGAAGAATCAGAGTCTGACGGAGTTTTTTGCGATTTTACAGCATGTGTTTGAACAGCTTGTCCAGGCCGTAGAACGAATCCAAACTTCGCCTAACTATAAGTTGGTGAAAGAGATGCGGAAGGTCGAGGCAGCTAGAGTCAAGAAGAGTGGTAAAGAAAACATAGCTTACCTGACGAAACACCCACATTTACTTCGGCAGGATGACCGAATCGGGTTTATACCGATTAACGGACATTCTTTGTATCCTAGTCATGCCTTGGAGACGAAGAGGCAAATCCAATATGATACGATGGAGAATCGGTTTGTGCGGTGGGTGCTAGAACGCATATCAAGCAAATTAAAAGAATTGAAGGTCAGACTGTCCGGAAAATCCCGTATGCAAGATCATCTTCTTATGAAGCGAATAGGATCTATGCAGAATCAACTACAGCGGTTGTTAAGCCTTGACTTTCTAAATGTTGGAGGGATGAAGCAGCTATCGGTGTCCCTGGTATTGCAAATGGCACCTGGATACCGGGAAGTATACCGGAATTATCTAATGCTTATGAAAGGACTATCCATCCAAAGTGACTTGTTCAGGCTCTCGATGAAGGACTTAGCGCAGCTGTATGAGTATTGGTGTTTCTTGAAAATTCATGATCTTCTCAGTCGGAAATATGAGCTTCTTAAACAAGATATTATTAAGGTGCAGCGTACGGGGATTTTTGTCACATTGGATAAGTCGGCGAAGGCCAAAATGGTGTATCGAAACCCAAGTAACGGGGAAGTCTTTACGCTCTATTACAACGCACTACCGAAAGGTGATCGGAGCGCTACCCTCGGCCAGAAGCCTGATAATGTGCTGACGTTGAAGAAGAACGAGGCCGCGGTGGAGTATAAGTATATATTCGATGCCAAGTATCGGTTGAATCCTGCATACGAGGGAACTCCTTATTATGAGAGATATAAGCAGCCAGGTCCCGAGGAAGAGGATATCAACACGATGCATCGGTACCGGGATGCAATTGTGTATGCTGAAGGGCAAGGACAAGAGTATGAGCGGAGCATGTTTGGCGCCTATGTGCTATTTCCGTATCATGATGAGGATAAATTTCAGGAGCATCGTTTCTATAAAAGCATAGAGCTCGTTAATGTGGGGGCTTTTCCATTTCTACCGAAATCGACCGATCTGATGGAGGCTTTCTTAGATGAGATCATTAGAGACAGTCCGGAAAAAGCATACGAACGTTCGACAAGACCACGAGGCACGAGGAGCTACTACCAGGATAAGTTGGCTGGCAAAAACATGCTTGTCGGTTCGTTAAGGGAGCCTTCCCAGCTGGAGCAGGCACTCAAGCTGAACTTTTATCATATGCCACTAGAGAACGTGACAGATCACAAGATTCTCACACAGATTGAATACATCGCTCTGTATCAATCGAAGGGGAAATTCGCCTCTACGGGAGAGACGGGGATCCATTGGTACGGACGTGTTGTAGATTGGAAGGTGCTGCGTCGCAAAGAAATTACCGAACGACCGGCAAGACGCGGCTCTGAAGAGAAGTTATATGTCAAATTTATAATCGATCAGTGGATCAAACGGGATAAACCGATCGTCTCCGGCGGGAGAGGTATCTATACCGCTTTGTATACATCGAAGTATATGTTTGACCGGGCTCTGGAAATCGCGGAACTGAAACTTGAGACGGAAGAGGACCTGATAAAGTGGCGCGAACAGAGACGTATAGGTACGGTCAAGGTGGAGCTGGATCATGATCAGGTGGATTTAGCGAAGCGGGTGTTGGGGATTCGCGGGAAGCAATTATAGATTAGGAAGGAAGTATACTAAATTAATATTTTCAAAACAATTATATCATATTTATTACTGATTCTATTTATCCCTATCTGTATTTTACTTTGGAAGTTATGTTTTGATTTAATCAATACTGTTGATTCTGGAATATTTATGAGGTATGCCACAGAGAGCAAATATGGTGAAGATATTTTTTTCTTTAATGAAGAAGTAGATGCTAGAACAGGTATTCTTGACAGTCTAGATAATGTATTAGGTGACCAAGAAGACATGCCATCAAATTATCAGACATTGTCTATGCGTTTACTATCTAAGAAAAGCTTATTAATTGATGAGCTTCAAAACAATGAGAAGTATGTCGAATATTTAATGCAAAATGACTTGGAAATAAAAGATGTAATTTCATTTTTGGAGAATATCTCAAATTTAGATCAAACTCTTTTGAATGGTTGTCTTTTTCTAGTAGCGTTAGTTTGCATTCTATTCTATTATTTCGTGTTAAGCTATAGAATAAGATTGTATATTTTGGCTGCAAGTATCTATGTTTTTTCAATATTAAATGCTTTTACACGTAACATTGTTGCTGATTTATTTTATTCACCCGTGAAAGGGTATATTTCTTTGTTAGGTGACAGTTTAGAGTACAGTGATTATATATTATCGGTTAATAGTCTTATACCGGCAACAAAGGAGGCTTTTTTATCATTTATTATTATTGACACCATTACTCAATTTTATAGAGATAAAAAAACTATGAAAACAAATACTATGATTAAAAAGATTTACTATTCTATACCAGCAACACTCAAAGAATTAAGAAGTATAGATAGAATGGGAGCTAATTTAAGGGTTTCAAACCTCAGAATTGATTTGAAATATTTTTTAACCTATTGCACAAAAAACAAGAAGGATCCTTATTTAAAAGAAATAAAGATCCTTATCGAACAAAATTATTTTGACTTCCTTAATAAAGAGAAGTCTATAAGCATTAATGAAACAATAAAATTATTGAAAATGATTAATGATAAAATGCAGCAATCTCCGAAGATTGTAGATATTATTGGAGCTTAAAGCAATCAACTTATATACTCATCGAATTAGGGACATAGAAAATCAAAAGGAAAAATGGAGAAAGTTTATCAAATATAAAGATTAAGTTTGAGGATGTTTCAATCTACGGATGGCCTATTTCTTTTTTGTTCCATACTAAGACAATCCGTTACGACCTACCCGATCACCGTGACAAGCAGCAGGCCGAATTGGATCAGAGCATCTGTAACTTCAACAGGCACCAATTTCCTTCCGGGAGATTAGCCTTTCGCCCCACTACCCATTCTGTTGTTGTGGTTTGTTATACAAAAACTATGTATCCAGTTTCATCTCCCTCTCATAATCCTCAATCAAAGCCGAAGGCTTAATATGAAGCGCCCTTGCTAATGCGGTAATCGTTAGTAAAGAGGGCGCTTTTTCGCCGTTCTCCAGTTCACTGATATAGGATCGGTCAACACGGGAAAAGAGGCTCAGTTGGTCTTGAGTAAGCTTCTTCTCTTTCCGAAGGTTTCGTAGAGCTCTGCCGAAGGCAAGCAATTCTATGGATTTCTCACTATTGGTCACGTTCGATAACCCCTTATTTGATCGTTAAACTAATCTTATGTGGTTCTATAAGGGAATTTCCGTAGGCTATTGCCTACAAAATGGTTAGAATGGTACAATACAGATACTGGAAAACGATGATTCAGATTACTAGATCATGTTCTTTAGTGAAAGGGTGTGAAGGGAATATGAAATCAATGGTAACCAGTGATACCTATTTAAATGCGAGTCCGTCCTCTCAACATAAGGGTGGAGGATGTTTTTACCAGGATATGATTCTTCTTCATACCAGCTGCTCTCAAGAATATATGAAATTATCAATGCATTTCTTGAAGAAGAATCTACTATACGTCAGTTTATTGTTGTGCAACAAGGCATTAAAATCCATGTTAAACGCATTATATATAAAAGAGGAGGGGAGGCAGCCTATTTCAAATATTATACTAGAAGATATGCTGCGGATATTCCCCAAAGTCTCCGGGATGAGCACGGAGTCGTTAATATTTATACAATCCTTATTCTTTTTATCACAGGAAAGCTCTCTAATCAGTAAAATGCAGCCTACACATCTAATGAATCTGATCAAGAGAGCGGATGAACTCCTTCTCCAAATATCCTACCTGCTAGAATTGCCCTATGAATCATACTACTCCGTTATAGAAAATAAAAATGAAGGATAAAAATTTTTATAAGATGAGCACTTATAAAGTACTACAATCTACTTGAGAAAGATATCCAAGGAGGTGGTTTTATGCCTCAAGTTAAAACATGGGGCAACCGTCTAGGCATCTCAAAGGCACTGGCGATTAAGCTAGGACTTGAGGCGGGATCAGAAAACGATCTTGACGCTGGAGATGATTATCCCGTCATTAAACCACGGGCGGAAATATTGAAAGATCAACTTTCAAAAATATCGCCCGACCATCTCCATCCCGAGATTCAAACGGGTGAGATGCAAGGACGAGAATCATGGTAAAAGTACATTACATTCCTGATCGTTCCAACCTGATATGTTTGTTTCTATTATTTCTGGTTCTTGTAGGATGCATGGAGGACAAGAACATGTTTCATGTTGAGGGGCCTATTGAAGAAATTAATCAACCATCATCGCGGGTTTATGTAGACGGATTCTGGCTTCCCGTTAAAAACGTGGAAAATTACAAGGTAGGTGACGTTATCGAAGCTGAAGTTGAAAGTAATGCAGAAGGCGATCAATATGATCCTGAAAAAATAAAGGTTAATAAAATGGAGCTAAATGAACATTTCGTGAAATGATCTGAGGACCCCCCGAAGAAGCAATCCATTTAGCCCTCATAACGAGTTGCAATTGTCAGTCGTTCACAGCAAGAATTACAAGAAGATGGTTAATCGATGAATGTAAAAAACAGCAATAACAGGAATAAACGAACTTTATGTGGTTTAGTGCCGAAAAAAAGGACACCAGGTCCCCAACAGACCTTGTGTCCTCGAATGGTTCCACTCTAAGCTTTTTCCACACTTCGCTCCTCTTCGCTCACCTTCATCGGCTTCACTTCAACGTCCTTACATATTTAAAAGTTTTAGAAAGTGGAGTAGACACCCATTGATAATTCTTTAAATCAGTAATATAGTCCCTATTTTTGAAAATCTCTTCTGCAACTCTATTTGGATGTAGATCTGAAGTTAAGAAGTGTATTTGATCTTCTGGTGTAGGAAAAATGTCTGAAAAGGATTTAATGTATCGTTCACAGTAATCCTTTAAGATATTTTGATTTGATTCATCGAGTATATCCTTATTGCTTATTTTAAATCCTAAGGTAGAACTTACATGGGAGCTTTCTAATCCATTATGGTTTGATATCACTAATAAAATGATATTCTCTTTTGGAATACTTAGGGAAGATGCTATTTTAATTATTTGAAGCATGTCTTTTCTCCAATGGTCGGCTCTATGGAAGCCAAGGTCTGTATATATCCGTATTAGAGCTTTTGGAGCTTCATTTTTTGAAAGTACTAATACAGCACTTGAATGCTCTGTTATTGTAAAATCAGGGAGATACTTTTTAAGAAAACTAATTTGCATAGGAATTAAACTTTGAGACACCTTGACAGCGCTTTTCCTTTGGAGACCTTTATCATATTTACGTTGAGTTTCATCTAAGTAAATGTCTGTTGTTCTAATAAACAATTCTTCTTCAGGAGTCATAGTTGAATGGGTAATAAAATTTTTATCCGAGTTTCCCGGCTTTGCTTTGGTATCCTCAACGTCAGGTTTAACTACATTGTTTGACGAGTTTAGTCCCCTTGCTATTGTCTCGAGTGCAGTAGCGATGCGGTCAAGCTGATATTCTATTTTTTTCATTTAATAAGCACCTCCCAATTCAAATCAGCAAACCCTTGCAAAATCGAATATACTACAGCTAAATGTTATTAGCAACAGTAAAATGAAAATAATACATGTTAAATAATATTTGCAAGGAATTTGCAAGAGTTTAAAATCTAAAGGGAGGATTAATGTAAACTATCATCAGGTTAGTGACGCAGCTAAGTCATTTGCAACGGCATTATTTGTGTGTACAGGGTTTGATATTTCGGTCTAATACGGACCTAATCAACCGGAATACGATTTAGTTTGCTGGGTAAGGTCCCCCCCCTTACCACAAGCTCACGCGAAATAGAGAGAAGGCTAAGAAATAATTCTCGTGAATCTTGTTAGCACTCTCCAAATAGGAGTGCTAACAAGATATAGAGAGATTTCATATATGTTAGTGGCGAAATTCGGACAAATTCGGACCAAAAAAGGCTAAAATCGTCAGATAACGACTTTAGCCTTTTTGACTTTGGGTATGGCAATACATACAATGAAAATGGGACAGAAGTATTTTTATGTCCGCTCGGTAGGTCTCTCAATGTGGGGACATTGAGATTACATACTTAATATAAATATCCGTTTCCTTCACGATGAATTTATACTAACAGATTTCAGTCATATTAGGCAAGGCTAAAATAGTATCGTTATGAAATATTCATTTTATGTTCGCCTTTCGTTCGGAAATGAGAAACGGTTTTTGTAAGAGCGGCAAAAAGTTAGGGGGTACATAAAGAGGATTACTTCCTGTCCACTAAACAGGAGAGGATGATTGTGATATATGTCTATTTATGAAGCAATTTACAAATCGGCTGAAACTGAAGAAATGGTTACGGTCAGTAATATTGAACAACACGGAAATTTCACTGAAGTGAAAAAGAATTTGTATTGTACCTATCATGGGTGTACTGCTAGGTTATCATACGTACCAAAAGGAAAAGTAAGGGCTCATTTCAAAACTTGGCCTAAAGAAGATCATATTCAGGAATGTGTGGACTATTTCGAGAGGGAATCGACAGCTAACAAGCAAAAATCAATGGCTACTTCTACTATGGAATTAAGCGAAAAACATGTTAAAAATGTGCTTGATAATTTGAAGAAAAAGAGGAGAGAACAAGAGTTGGGGAACGGCAAACCGAAATCTGGTAACAAGAAAAAGCCCAGACCCACAGTAGATTCAAATTCTGGTGAGAATACTGTTCTTAACATTGTTCCTACAACAGGCCCGAATGCTGATTTGGCAAGTGGAGAAAAAAATGTTAGAGAGCCTTCCGTTAGAAATAGGTCTCTAATTAATCTGACTGATGATGATTTAGGTTGGACTAGAAGTATCGAAGGTTACCTTCAAAATGTAGAAGTTGGTGACAAAAGGGTTATACTTGATTTACGAGATGGTAATGGTAATCATTCCCTAAAAGTTTACTTTGAGGAGTTCTTCTTTGATAATGCCCCAGTTAACTTCAGAGGTTATTTTGAAGATCTGAAAAATTTGGTGAATGGACATAAAGAGTATTTGTTTTCTGGTGTTGGTTTAATAGAGCGGCGAAATGAACAATATGGTATGTTAATTAATCGAGGCAATGATTTTTATATTAATGACCAATATATTGCTGTCTTTCTCCATACTTCAGCTTGAAATCAGGTGATTTGGAAGGAGCCGTCCTATTCTGGGCGGCTCTAATACTTGCCAATTCAGTTGGCGCAGTGAACCATATCAAAAGTAATTGAGCTTTTGGGTGGTACGGGTGACAGTTTGTTGATCTGATCCTTGGGGAAAAAGGCCCATAAAATATCAGCACAGTGTAAACGCTGGAAGCAAAATGTCGGAAATGATATTATCCTTCGATTGAAAGCGGGAAAGCGAGTTCATGGATGTTATGATGCTTGGATCGTAACGACAAGTAATTTTACCAAGGACGCCAGAAGAGACGCTGGACGATTAAACATTCAATTGATTAACGGGATCGCAATCGAGAACAAGTTGAATGCCTGGAGAAAGAAAAAGCGTATCGGCTAAATCATTAATACATAAGAACGGAGCTCCCACATGCTAAAGAAAATAATGTCGATGTTCAAATCCAATTCCCCGGATAAGAAGCCTTCTCAACCTAGTAAGACCAAATCATCATGAAGCAAACCGAAGCCTAAAGTTCAGCCGACTCGAATTGGAGAACTGGGAGAGCATAAGATTAATATTCAGCTAGATCAGCTCCCCAAAGGGTGTAAATACGTGAGTGATTTAATGGTGGCTAATTCGAAATCCCGGACAGGCTATTCGCAGATCGACCATGTGGTCATTACCCCGCAAGGAATATTTGTAATCGAGACAAAGAACTACAACGGAGAGATAAAGGGGACCAGAGACAATAAGTCTTGGACAGTGAGCAACCGGTTTAAGATGTACAACCCGTTTATGCAGAATTACGGCCATATTCAAGCGATTAAAAGCTTACTCCACGACTACCAAGAGAGCCGATACATATCACTCGTTTCATTCACGATGCGTTGCCGATTTAGCGTGGACCCCGAATTGAGAAAAATTCAGTCGGATGAGCTGATCGTATACGATGTCGAACTGTCCGAATATATCCAGCGCAAAATGAACCGGATTCAAGCTGAGAAGACGGAATCCTCCCTAACAGAGGAGGATGTTCAGAGGATCTATCAATCTCTGAGAGAAGCCAATATCACTGATCCGAAGATCCGGGCTGAACATGTAGAGAAGGCAGGAAGTGCAGGGAAAGCGAAGAAATAATCACCGAGGGGAAATGAAAGGCTGCATATGGGCGGCCTTTTTTGTCTAGTAATAGCTAACATTCCAAAGGGTTAATTGAATGTAATTTAGGGTGAAAAGTTCCGGGAAACAGAAAAAAGGACACCAGGTCTTCAATAGACCTCGTGCCCTCAAATTGTTGCATTTTGCAATTTTGCTATCCGTCCACGCCTTAATCCACTTAACTCACCTTCAACAGGTTCACTTCAACGTCCTTACATCCACCGTATTGGATAGGATATCCACTTCATTCGGAATAATCCCTTTCTCAAACATATAATCGGCGACTGCTTGCCAACGTTGGCGGACGGTGTCATCAATCGGGTCAAACGGATATAAAGAGCCTTCCAGCTGCTGACGTGCGACGGGTTTGGAGACGCCTTGGATGTCCTGAATTAATTGGACGGTGTGATCGACGTCGTCGGATAGAAGAGAGGACTCTTCATTCAAGCCTTCGAACACTTCATGGACGAGCTCAGGATGCTCCTTCAGGAAGCCGTTTCGCACAATATACACCGTATCATTGTCGGAATCGATGTCGCCTGCGGAGATGACCAGCTCTGCACCGAAGTCGACGAGCGCCACGGCCGTGAACGAACCCCATGTCGCCCAAGCATCGACTTGCCCGCTTTCAAAAGCAGGTCCCGCTTCCGTTGGCGGAAGATAGACAATCTCGACTTCGCTTGCATCGAGTCCGCCTTTCTCCAGTGCTTTGTATAGTAAGTATTCGCCCGTGCCGCCGCGGTTGACGGCGATCTTCTTGCCTCGGAGATCGGATGGCCCCTTGATGTCGGCTTCCGGCTTGGCTACAATGCCTTGATTATCTTGATCGCCAGGCTGCTTCGTAAAAATCGTAAATTCCGAGGAGCCCCCGACAAGGGCGCTGATGGCTGCCGTAATGGAGCCGATCGTAATATCGATCGAACCGGCGTTTAACGCCTCGATCGCTGGCGACATGGCTGCGAAACCGCCGGTTTTTTCAATGCTCGCTCCGGCTGCTTCCAGTCTCTTATACAGGGGCCCGCCTTCCTCGGATAAACTTAATGGCTGGGCACTGCGCAGTATGCCAAGACGAACGGGTACGGCCTCATCCTTGGCACTAGCTTGTTTCGCTTGGCCGGCGTTACCGCAAGCCGATAACGTAACTAACAGAATTACTAATAGTACATGTAAGCTTATTTTTCGCATAGGACACTTCCCTTTTTGCCGGATCATTTAGTGGATGTTATGAGCCCAAGTGAAGACCTTCTCCTGTTCTTCTTGCTTCGGTGTGGTCACGTCCTGACGGTTATCGCGTAGATGGGGCAGGATGTATTCTCCTACACGGTAAGCTTCTTCAAGCAGTGGAACACCGGAGAAAATAAACGTTGAAATGCCCGCATTCTGATACTCTCTTAAGCGCGCCAGAACGGTTGCCGGACTGCCTACGATCGTGGTGCCCGGACCTGGTCGTACCAGACTCATCCCGGCCCATAAATCCGGATAAATTTCGAGCTCCCTCGCGTCTTTAGGAATTTGGCCGTTGTGATTGCGAAGCATGCGCTGCTGCCCCACCGAATCGCTGTTTCGCAGAACGGATTGCATATGCTCCACGGTGTGCGGATCCATCGTCTTAAGCAGCCGATCCGCTTCTTGCCATGCTTCTTCGTCCGTATCGCGCACGATCAGATACAGCCGGATGCCATACCGCATCGTACGCCCTTGTTCAGCAGCTAAAGCTTGAAGATCTTTGATCTTCTCGGCAACTTGCGGAGGCGTTTCGCCCCAGCTTAGGTACGTATCGATATGCTTGGCTGCCGTGAGGTGAGCCGCTTGCGATGATCCGCCGAACCACAGGGGCGGCGTTGGCTTCTGCGTGGAGGAGAGCTGTAAGGCTTTGCCTTCGGCGGTAATATACTTGCCATGGAAATTCAGGCTTTCTCCGGCTACCGCTTGTTTCCACACCTGAATCCATTCATCCGTGTAGGCATAACGTTCATCATGCCCAAGCGTTGATCCATAGGCGCGCATTTGCGCCGTGTTCCCGTTCACGATGTTTAATAATACGCGGCCTCCGGAAAAATCATCGAAGGTTTGCGCCATTTTCGCGGCGAGCACGGGGGAAATCAACGGTGGATGAACAGCGATGAGAAAACGCATGTTGTTTGTGCTGGAAATCAAGGAGGAGCCCAGCACCCACGTATCATGCGGGCCCGTTGCCAGCAAGGCGCCGGTAAACCCTAATTGGTCGACAGCCGAGGCAATCTGCCTTAGGTAAGGCAAATCGATTTTGCGCGCACCCTCCGTTGACCATGGACTGCGGCCATCCGGCGCGGTTAAATACCAATACACTTCAACGTTCTCTTTGTGTGCAGCCATGCTATTTTCCTCCAATTTCTACGGGTACGGGCAGAACGGCATCGGAAACGATAATGCTCTTAGGCAAAATATGCTGCCTTGCTAACAGATCGGCAACCCGCTGCTGTTCGGTTATGAATTCCTCGGTAATCGGCTGCAGCCCCCAAGGTCTCCGCCGAAGCGCGGCTTCCCATGAATCCACGGAAGGCCAATCGGGCAAGTCCCGGGCAAACAGCTCCGCCGCTTCGCGCGTGTTATCTTGAATCCACTGATCTGCTTGCTGCAGCGCTTCGACTACGGCCTGGATCAGCTGCGGCTGATTTGTCGCGAAATCCCGGCTGGCAAACCATACGGAACGGTGAGAGATATGGGACTCAAGCGGCACGAGCGTGCGAATGAGACCTTTGTTATGCAGCTCCGTCAGCTGCGGATCGTTGCCGACCCAAGCCTCCACTTCGCCGGCCAGCAATGCCTTTGCTCCCTCATTGCCTATATCCGCACGGACGACATCATCATATAGAAGGCCTGCCTTATCGAGCGCGGTTGCCAGAAAACTCGTATGCCAGGACCCTTCGGACAGCGCAATGCGCAAGCCTTTCAAATCCGCAACGGATTGCACCGGCGATTCCTTGCGAACGACTAAGGCGCCGCTGGCTGTACGGGGATTCGATACTGCAACGTACACAATATCGATATCCGAAGCCTGCGCGGTTAACGGCGGGGTAGACCCTGTACCTCCGAAGTCGATTTCGCCGGAAGCGATCCGCAGAGGCGTCCTTGCTCCGTCGGTGTAATCAACCCAAGCAACGGATGAGTTATGGTCTTTAAGAATCTCTTCCAAAAAGCCCAAGCGGCGCAATACGAATAACGAATGATTATTGGGATGGACACCGATGGTTACGTCTGCTTTCGTTTGAGTCATGTGAGTGACACTCCTTTGGCAATGTTTTGTTCAGCCGCGGCTAACGGTTCTGGAAGAATCCAGTCCCATACGTTGACGGGATGCGGGAGGAAACCATGCTCGAACAGGAACCTGCTCTGGGCATCAAGCGCCGATAAATAGTCTTCCCGTAGTGCAGGTCGAAGCGAAATATTACGATAAGCGGAGGCTACATATTCGGATGAAGCGCCGGTTTCCTTCGTAACAACCCGAATGAAATCATCGGGATGATCTTTGGACCAATCGGCGGCACGAAGCAGCGAAGTGAGAATCTGTTCCACGATATGCTCCTGCTCCGTCAAGGCCGTATCGACGGTCACGGTTCTGGGGACGCCATTGTTGACTCGCACCAGCGGATCCGGATGGAACCCAAGCTCGATCACTTCCTTCAGGCCAACCGTACGGGCGGCCTCCAGCCCGGTAGCTCCTTTGACAAAAACAGCATCGATCTGACGCCGCTGCAGCGCCTCGATTTCGGTATTCCACGAATCCCGTCTTCCTTCGCGAACGGCTTCAAGATCAATGATGTTGACGTCATTCAGCGCTAGATTCGCAAGCGAGAGGGCATTATGAAAACCGCGAAGCGCTTGGGCCGCCCGAAAATCGATCTCTAAATACCGATGACGAGGAATCCCGATTCGTCTTCCGCGCAGATCGCCAGGCTCCTGAATATCCGAGTCGGGAAGGGTGAGGATGGCTTGATATTCAACACACCAGCTTAGTCCGATCAGCCGCGTATCGCTCCCGGTTGAGCGTGCCCATAAAGCCGGAATGTTGCCTCCTTCCCGCACCAGGAAAGGCAAGGTGTGATTAAAATGCGCATCAGGCAGAGCTTGACGGGTGTCTCTCGTTAGTTCCGCCGCCGTACATCCGGACTTTTCTAGCTCCTGATGAAGCAGCCCGAGATCGAGGGCCAAGCTGGCTGCTGTCGGAACCGGGCAGCGGGTAATCCTAATTTCCTTCACGATTTCTTGCGGGTTATCGATGTTAGGCATGCTTTCGGGCTCCTTTCTTTTCTAGATATCAGAAAGTATAAACTTCGGTGAATCTGCTGCCTGATATCGCAAGAAAAACTACCGCTAAACGCGGTCTGTCTTCTTTGAAAGTACGTCGATAGACGTTTTTCTTACGATTTCACGTCCGGTCAAACGCTCGCTTGTGATCCACCTCCTTCAAGAAATGGTGATCGAAATCCCCTCCCAAGCGGGATGGTGTCAGACACCTATGATCCTTTCTTTAAGGGATAGGGGAGGTCTTCTGCTTCATGTCGGCTTTCCACTTCGGTTATGCCCATGACCCGTTTCAGGATGTGATCGATGAATGCTGCCACTTCGGCATTTCCACGTTGACGGGGGCGTGAGAAAGGAACGGTTCGATCCATCGCAATCCGACCTTCCTCAATGAGCACCACGCGATCGGCCAGGACGACAGCCTCTTCGACATCGTGCGTAATCAAGACCGTCGTAAATGGCTGCTGCTGCCACAGCGATTCGATTAATTGCTGCATTTCAATGCGGGTCAATGCGTCCAGCGCGCCTAAAGGTTCATCGAGCAGCAATAATTTAGGTTGGCTGGCTAACGCTCTGGCTAAGGCGACGCGCTGCTTCTGACCGCCGGAGAGCACGGACGGCCATTCATTGGCCCGGGCACCAAGCCCAACCTGATCTAAAGCGGCTTCCGCTTTATGTCGGTCTTCTTTTCGAAGTCCGATCGCTACGTTATCGATGACCTTATTCCAGGGCAGCAGCCTGGCGTCTTGAAACATCATCCGGGTTTCGGCATGCACCTGGTCGACCGGATGGTCATTGATCCTTATGTCTCCCGACGTGGAGGGTTCCAAGCCGGCGATCACGCGCAATAGCGTGCTTTTTCCGCAGCCGCTTCGCCCGATGATGGCAATGAACTCTCCGGGCTTCACGTCTAACTCAATGCCTCGAAGTACAGGTTGCTCGCCAAAGCTTTTCTGTAATTGGGTTATACGAAGATGCACACCATGGGTAGAGGATTTCAGGGTCGACACATCCTTTCAGAGCTTACTTTTGATAATTCGGGTTCCATTGTAAGAAGCGCTTCTCTAAGAGCTTCGCGATGGAATCGGCCAGCTTTCCAAATAAGGCATACAGCACAATGGTCAGCAGAATGATATCGGTTTGCATGTATTCTCTTGCGTTCATGGCCAGAAAGCCGATGCCCGAATTCGTAGCAATCGTTTCGGATACGATGAGGGTGAGCCACATAATGCCTAGAGCGTAGCGGAGTCCGACCAGAATGGAAGGCAGGGCGCCAGGCAGAACAACTTTCCAGAAGAGCGAAGCGGAGCGCAGTCCGTATACGCTGCCCATTTCGATCAATCCGTTATCCACGGAGCGGATGCCGTGCAAGGTATTGATGTAGACCGGAAATAACACGCCAACCGCGACCAAGAATATTTTCGACTCTTCGCCAATACCAAACCATAGAACGACTAGGGGAATCATCGCCAGATGAGGAACATTGCGTACCATTTGAATCGTGGTATCCAACAATTTTTCGGCGATGGACGATAAGCCGTTGATAAAGCCCAGTACAAGACCGATTCCCCCGCCGATTAAGAAACCAATGAACGCTCTTTGAAAGCTGATGGCGATGTGTTCGATTAACTTTCCAGATAACAGCAAATCCCTGAAAGAAAATAAAACGTCTTGAGGCAGGGGGAGGATTTTCCTCGAAATCACGTCAAGATTGGATAATATAGCCCACACAACGATTAGTAAGATGGGGAGAACCCAAGGCAAACATTTTCCGAGGATGGGATTGGACATGAGCTTTCTCATCACTTCAACTCACCTAGCCTTCAAAAATAGGATCAAAAGAAAAAGGCCACAACGCCAGCACAATATCTGCTGAGGCTGTGACCTCCATTTGAATGGTCGGTATCATTTAATATTTAATAATTCCTATAAGTTTAATATGGATTTGATTATACTTCCCGATTTTGGTTTCGTCAACCGGAAATATGCGAGTCTATAGTCTATGGAAGAGGCTATGTTAAAATATGGTGTAATGTATATTCCCCCATACGGAAAATACGTTCTTAATTGAAGTGATATATAGGAGTGTTTCATATTAACAAAATAATTGCCCTATTGTATGTTGTTCTTGTTGCTTCCCTCCTAACTTCCTGTTCACCAAGAAAACCGGATCGAATAGAAGAATCCGGCTCGTTGGAGATGGTCAATATCTATTTGTATCGTAATGATACACATCGCGTTCAACCCGAATTTCGTAACGGAGATACGATCCAAGATGTCTATTATATGTATGTAACCGATACGAGTAATGAGCAGTACATGAAGGAATTTGAAGGGAGTCTTAAAAAAGATACGGACACATTTGATGCTTCCGAAAAAGAACGGCTACTAAATTTAGTAGGACTTGAAGGCTGGAAAAGGATTCCAGCATCAGGCTTATTCAATTCATGATTGTTAGATTGAAGTGTGTCAATGTTCACTAGAAGGACTAGCA
>Ga0209784_100272_pt1 | contig 29873 bp, 23 predicted proteins | sample AraplaCvi_mLB_r2_2_FD_184284 | JGI IMG/M metagenome (GOLD analysis project Ga0209784, IMG submission 184284) | Arabidopsis root microbial communities from North Carolina, USA - plate scrape CL_Cvi_mLB_r2 (SPAdes) (version 2) | ecosystem: Host-associated > Plants > Roots > Endosphere | place: USA...
CGGGTCCTCCGCCATCGACCCGTTGCCTCAGGGGGGCACCAAGGTATCCCTGAAACTCCCGCTTCGCCGGCATGAAAAGGAGGACGCATCATGATTCGAATCGTCATTGCAGAAGATCAGCAAATGCTTCGCGGCGCATTCGCTTCACTGCTCAATTTCGAAGACGACATCGAGGTGGTGGCCGAGGTGCCGGACGGGCAGCGCGCCTGGGACGCGATTCGGCAGCACCAGCCGGATGTGTGCCTGCTCGACATCGAGATGCCTCATATTAACGGCCTGGAATTGGCCGAGTCCATACGTCAAGCAGGCCTATCCTGCAAAATCATGATCGTCACGACCTTCGCACGTCCCGGTTATTTGCAAAAAGCGATGGATGCGCAGGTGGAGGGCTATCTGTTAAAGGACGAGCCCATCGATTTCTTGATTGAGGCCATCCGGCGGGTCATGAAGGGAGAGCGGGTCGTGAGCACCGACTTGGCGGCCGCGCTCTTCATGAAGGAGGAGAATCCGCTCAGCGAACGGGAAATCGAAATGCTCCGGTTAACCAAGGAAGGCATGACTACCGGCGACATCAGCAAAGCCTTGTTTCTGACAAGGGGAACCGTGCGCAACTACCTGTCCTCCGCCATCCAGAAGCTGGAGGCGGATTCCCGGCAGCAGGCCGTCACGATCGCGGAAGATAAAGGGTGGCTGTAAACTCCCCGGGATACATATGTAGGAGGTGAAGGAGATGAACGCTTTGACCCATACGACAGCCAGCGTGCCGTGGCAGCGGTTGACGACAGCCTATGGAAGAGGCACGGATATTCCTCGGCTATTGGAAACACGACAATATAAAGAATTGGCCAGCCTGATCGAGCACCAAGGCACCCTGTGGCAGACGACACCATGGGCCCTGCTTATGCTCCTGCGGGAGCTTGCCAAACAGAAACCGGAGCAGGTCTCTTCAGAGGAAATGGAATTATACTTATCCGTAGCTTCAGCCATAACCGTGGAATATATGGATTCGGTACAAACGATTGAAACGATGGATAAGCTGCTGGACGAAAGATACTTATGGCCGGAAGACGACAAAGAAGACGATTTGCGATGGGAAGAAGAGGAGCCCTCCGGTTATGAAGCGGAAACCTTCATCAGTTATTATTACTTCAGTTATGTGCTGCTGCAGGAAGCGGCTCCTGTTTTCAGAGCGATTATGAAAGGCAGCGATCAGCATGCCGACTCCATTTCGGAGCTGCTGGCACTGCTTGAGCCGAAAGATGCCGATATGTAGAAACATGCAGGTTTGGCAAAAAGCGCGAGCCTCCGGTACCGACACCGGAGAATCCTGCATAGGACAGCGCGGATTTAAACCTTTTTTAAACGAAATCATCCGCTCGTTTTAACCTTGATCCGTTATCATACAAATAATTGCGATAACAAGGAGCGTGCGTATGAGAGTTCTGGAAATGTTGTGGGTTGCAGCCTGCGTTGCGATGCTGATAATACTGTTGAGCCGTAACACAATAAATCGGAAGGCTGGCGCGATCGTCGGCATCGCTGGCGGTTTGCTGTTCGCCGTGCAGCTGCTGGTTGAGGGATACAGGTGGCAGATGATTCCGGCCTACATCGTCACCGCTTTGCTCTTTGTGTTGGTTCTGTTCAGACGTAAAAAGGTCAAGAAACCGCTGCGGTGCACGATATGGGGCCTTTCGGTCGTTTTGCTGGGCGGATCGATTGCCTTATCGGCACTGCTGCCGGTTTTCCATTTACCGAAGCCCTCGGGCGAGTTCAGGGTCGGGACGGATACGTTCCATTTCATTGATGCGGACCGTGAAGAAACGTTTACCGAACAAAAAGGCGACAAACGTGAGCTTATCGTTCAGGTATGGTATCCGGCCGCGGCGTCTGGCCAAGGCGCCGAGAAAGCTACGGTGTTTCCTAAGGATAAAAGGCTCTTTCACACCTATATGCAAGCATATTCCGAATATCTGGGCCTTCCCGCGGCCGCGTTAGACTATTGGAAATACAGCCGGGCCAACGCTAACGGCCATGCCGATTTGCGGCTGGCGAAGAATCCGTATCCGGTGGTGCTGTTGTCGCACGGCATGGGGGTCGGCAGAATTTTGCATTCGTCCCAGGCTGAACATCTTGCCAGCCACGGCTATATCGTATTTGCCATCGATCATACGTACAGCACGGCCGCCACCGCATTTCCCGATGGGCGCGTAACCGGTTTTCTTACGGAACAATCCCAGGAGCGATTATTCGAGGACAGCCGCACTATTTTGAAGGTGTGGAATGAGGATATAGCCTTTGTCACGGATCAGTTGGAGAGGCTTCAATCAGGCGCCGTCGCCAGCAAGTTTAAAGGAGCCTTAGATCTGGACAACATCGGCATGATGGGCCATTCCTTCGGCGGGGCTGCAGCCTTTGAAGCCGTTTATTCCAACCCGCGGATCAAAGCCGGTGTGAATATGGACGGAACGCTATTCATAACGACGGACCGGGACGACATGGAGAAACCGTTTATGTTCATGGAATCGGAGGATTTTATGGAGGTGAACGAACAGCAGGCGAAGTATCGCCAAACCCCGGCTACGGAAGCCGAGCTCCAAGCACTGGGGTTAACGCGAGAACAATTCGACATGATTCTGGCGAATCGGGAATTGGAACTGAAGCTGATGGATCGCTTATCTCAACAGGGACTAGGACGGACCCTTTATATCGAAGGCGCAGGACACTATAATTTCACCGATCTTCAGCTGTACTCTCCGCTTACCCGCCTGACCGGCATGACCGGAAGCATGAATGGATCAAGGGGAGCCGAGATCGTCAACCGCTACGTGCTGGAATTCTTTAATCAGCATTTGCGCGGAATGGAGAGTAAGCTTCTAACCGGTCCCTCGGAGGAATACCCGGAAGTGAAGTATCCGGACCGGGTGTTTCTGGAAGGCTAGATTGCCTTACGCTCTATACGTGCCTGACATGTCCTTCTAGTTGTTCATAACCAGCCCATATTTCTTAACGACCCACGAGTCAATCCGATCATTCACCGCTTGTTGACTTATGCGAACAGCCGGCTTCTGCTCTTGCATAGCGTTTGCGGCTTGTACCGAGAAACGAAGCGGCTTGGTCATTTTTTTCATGGATGCTGCAGTCCCCGATAGGGGAATGAGACACCTTCATTTCTGACAAAGAATCCGGAGCTTTCATCCCCCGCAGCAATCGAAATAGAATAGACAAAGAAAGGGTGGTAATCGGGCCGTTCTTGCGCCGTATAATACTAATAATAGGTACGATACGCCTCAGTCACCTGATCCAGATCATGCTGGGTCATGGCATGATTCGTACGGTGAAATTTGGCTTGTTTTTGCTCAAATCGTGCCAACATTTGGTTGAATTCTTCCGGCATTATTAAAAATTTCAGTTTATAAAATCCGCTGTTTTTCAATCTCTCCATTCATCTCACCGCCTGATATCGTTTTATCCCGAGGTTTAGATGCGTGCATGAAAAGTAACCCGGGTTCCTTCGCCTAACCTGCTCTGAATATGAAGCCCTGTTCCGAAGTGCCGCTTTAATCGCTGGTCCGTATTGATCAATCCGACCCCGGACTGATGATTTGCTGTTCTCTCTAGGATTCGCTGCAATTGAGCTTCATCCATTCCGATCCCATCGTCCTGAACGGTTATCTCGGCATGCGTGGCATGGACGGAAATTCGAATATGTATGGTTCCCCCATAAGTGCGCTTCATGACACCATGCCTTATCGCATTTTCGACCAAGGGCTGGATCGAAAGGAACGGAATTTGCAAGGCTCCGCAGTCGTCTACCTCCCAAACCACCTGCAGCCGCTCTTCAAACCGAACCTGCTCGATATAAAGATACGAGCGCACCAGACTCAGCTCCTCCTCGATCGGTACAAGTCCAGCCGTGTCTTGGAATCTGAATTTATATCTCAGAAAGTTGCTGAACTCCTCAAGCAGATTCCGCATCTTGTCCAAATCAACGTCGCTTAGGGCCGTCACCGCATTTAAAGCATTGAATAAAAAATGAGGCTGGATTTGCGCTTGCAGCCATGCCGCTTCCAGTCGGAGCTGCTCCCGGACCGTTTGTTTAATCGTCGTTAAGGCCTCAATCCTCGACCTGATTTCCAAGGCCTCCACCGGCTTGGTCACATAATCGTTGGCCCCCGCCAGAAACCCGCTTTGGATGTCTTTCGGTTGGCTTCTTGCAGTAAGCAGCAGCACAGGGAGCTCCGTGAGCGTAAACCGCTCGCGAATCCTCCGCGTCAGCTCATACCCGGACATCTGCGGCATCATAATATCGGAGATGACCAAATCCCACGCCTTCGCATCCAGTAGAGCCAACGCTTCCTTACCGCTTGTTGCCATCGTCACCTCGTATTCGTCCGGCGGCAGTATAGCTTCAAGCACCTGAAGGTTGACCGGGTCGTCGTCAATGATGAGCAAGAGCGGTCGGTTACTTCTCCTTTCGGGTAGAGCTCCTTGTATCGCGGCTGGCGGGAAGATCTCCTCTTTATGCAAACCAGTCCCAATGGCATCCTGGATCGGCATGGACGGCAATGTCGGCGGTCCGTTAGAGTTAGGATCATGCTGCTCTTCCTCTGTATCGAGCCCTGCCAGCTTTAACGAAAACGTAAATCTCGAGCCTTCCCCTGGAACGGAGGCCACTTCAAGCGTACCCCGATGAAGCTCAATGAGCTGCTTGCTTATGCTTAGACCTAACCCAAAGCCGCCTTCGATCATGGTCTCGCTGGCGCTCGCCTGCTCATACGGAAGGAATAAGCGCTTCAGCATGGCTTCGTCCATTCCGATCCCCGTATCGGCAATCGCGATATAGGCTCTGTCGTCCTCTGTAAAAGCTTGAATCGAAATGTACCCTTCATTCGTATATTTTACGGCATTATGCAGCAGATTGAACACGACTTGAATCATCCGGTTCTCGTCCGCCAAGACGGGAGGGAAATCATCCGGGATCTGATTGACGATGCTGACCGACTTCACTTCCGCATTAAATTGCAGCATATCCATCACCCCCGTCACGATGGGCTGGATCGATACGGCTTTTTTCTGCAGCCGCGGATTGCCATCCCGCAGACTCATGACGTCCATCAAATCGTTTAATATTAGTGTTAGACGACGTCCGACGGTCAGAATCGTTTCAAGCTCTTTCACACTCCTGTCCTGCAGCAAAGGCCGTTCCCGGTTCAACACGGATTGCGACATGTTAAGCATGCTGTGCAGCGGATTTTTGAACTCATGGGACGTGTTCGCCAGGAATTGATCCTTATGGTCATTCACTCTTTGCAAGGTTGCGGCAATCTCTTTCGTGTTCGCATGCATTTTGAAGTAACCCTTAAACCATACAGCGGCCAAGCATCCCATCGAAAGGATCAGGTCAAACGGATAATGGGCAACACTTAAGGCGCTTTCCCGCAAGAACAACGCCCACAGGAAATGATGGACCAACGCAACCATGGAAAAAAGCATCAGCAAATGGTCTTTAATGCCCTTCATTATGGTTTTGGTGATTGCAATGATCGTGATGACGGCCGTTACGCAGCCGAGCAGAAAATAAACCGGGAAAAGCATGATCACCTGAGGCGGAGCCAAGAACAAGGTAATGCCGGCAGTTCCTAAGATCGTGACGGCATAAACGGGATGCACCCTGTTCCAATAAGAGAGTTCGCGATGATTCGTGCATTCCAGCAACGCATAGCATCCAATCATAAAGGCGGCATTGGACAACCGAAAATCCCAATCGCTGCTGATGTATATAAATTGATGGAACAGCTTCTCATCCGTGCTCAATATGCTCGAAAGGGTTACGCAGAGGGTCAGCAAGGAAAAATACAGCAGCCTCTTTTCCCTATTCCCCAGTACAAATAAAATGAGTGCATAAACGGAATGCATAAGGAAGATAACAGCTCCCAGTGTTTGCATCGAAACCGAGAGTTTCATTTCTTTGGCCACGGCTTCCTCTGAACCCAATTTAATGGACCTGGCTATCCCGCTGCTTCGGCTATCCACATAATTGGCCGCCTGAATCACTAATTCGATGACGCCGTTGCCGTCCGCCGTAAAGCTTGCAGAGTACGGCAGGTTCTTCGCGGTATAGGCTTCCTTCGTGTCCGCGACCCGCCCGGATTTGGCAAGCAAACGGCCATTGACATAGAATTCGGATGACGAACGCACGCTAGGCACGCGAATGCTATAATTCAGCTTCTCCTCGGGATTCACTAGAATACGCAGGCGATAGGAAGCAAATCCATATGGAGACGCTTTGCCATTACCATGCAGAGCTTGATTCCATCCCCCCGGAACCGCAATCAGCTTCGGCTTCGGCCCGCCTGATGCATCCTGCCCGCTCCCATCCAGCAGCCACTGCATGGGATAAAACTCCCACTCTCCGTCAAGCAACAGAATGCCGCCTTCTTCGGCATCCCATTCCCGCAAATCGAGATGCCCCTTATTTATCGTCACCTGCTGTTGATCAGGGAACACTTCCAACCACAGCAGGCGCATGCTCGATAGAATCACTATGAGTAATCCTATTAACCATAAAATGCGGCTCTTTTTTATTTGGTGACTTGGTAGGCTCTTTGCCAAGAGATATTCCTCTCCTAATCCACTTTAATGTAAGCATAGCTCCATTATTTACAATTGCAAACCCAAATGAAAGAACAACCATTGATGACCTGCCATGCCATCAATGGTTGTTTGTTCTACTCATTATTTATCGGTCAGACCGGTCACTTTCAGCATTCTTGCTATCAATGCCGTCCTCAGCACGCGTCATTTGGGCGGCATCCATATAGTGTCCTACATTAGATTAACAACCCTATCTATACAAAATCTATACACGACGTGCTGGCTCAGGGCCTAAACGGCGATTCTATGACCGTTCGGGACGATATAAATAAAAAAAGAGTGTTCCCCAATGAAGGGAAACACTCTTTCTAGTCATCCGTATTATTTCAAGCCCAGCACTTCAACATCGTAGATCCGTGCAGCCGTGTCCCCGCCCTGTGTCGCCTTCTCGATCTGAAGACGCACGTACCGTGCGGAGGTAAGTTCGATGGCATGGCTGCTGATCCCTTGCGTGTTGTCTTTGACCGAGACGGCATCCTTCCACTCCTTGCCGTCCGAGCTTACTTGAATGGAGAAGGCCCGCGTGTTGAATGCGGCCGGCTCGCCTCCGGCTTCCGCGTGCTTGATCACGAATTCGCTGACCTTGTGCTCGGCCCCCAAGTCTACCGTCAGCCAGTGCGGCCCGTCTCCGACGGCACACCATTTGGTGGCGGCATTGCCGTCCACTGCAAATGGCGGCGCTTCCTTCTCGTTAACGAAGCTGGATGCGGACGCGCTTTTGCCAAGAGCAAGGTTGCCGACGCCGTTCTCGGCTTCCCGGGTTACCGTGATGAGCTTCTTCTGGATCCGATCCTCGCCAACGCTATTTTTAGCGGTCAGCGTGACCTCGTACGTTCCTTCCTCGGGATAGGTCACTTTAGGATGCTGGTCCGTGCTGGACGCCGGCTGCCCGCCAGGGAAGCTCCAGCTCCAGGACTCCGTCACTTCCGAGGAAAGATCCGTGAATTGCACCGTTTCTCCCGGCGCAATCAGGGTTTTATCCGCTTTGAAGGCTGCCGTCGGCTTCGGATATTCCGGCCAATCGAAGCTGGCGGATGCCGCTTTTCCTTGCTGGTAGTGGCGGTTTACCGGAATCACAACCATTTTGGTTGCCTCCTCCTTAAGCGAACGCTTCATTTCCGGCACGTAATAAACGGTATTTCCCGTCATGCCCAACAGTTCGTACTTGCCGTCCGAATGGATGCGGTAAACCTGATAGTACAGAACGTCTTCATTCTGTTTCGGCGCTTCCCACGACAAGCGCGCATCACCATATATTCCATCTCGGAAATCATTCTCAATCACCCTCAAATCGGTTACCGCGTGCGGTTTCTTCGCCTTGTCGTTCACTTGCGTAACCGCCAGGCGGCCGATGTTGGCCCGATAATCCGCCTGATCTGCAGCGGACTCGAATTGAAGCGAGATTCCGGCAATCGTGCGGCCTTTATACTTGTTCAGCTTGACGCTTCCCTGCTTCCAATCCTGATTCGCCCCCGTAGCGGTCCACTTGCCAGGCTCGAAAAATTCGTACCGATCCGGCGCATCGGAGAATGCCAAACCGATCTTCACCTTGGCGTTCTTGGCATTGTCGGCATACACGAGCGATACTTCCGTGGTCGCTTCCACCGGGATATTCGCCTTATACAGCTTCAGATGGGTGGAGGAGCCTTGGCTTACGGCACCCGCCACTTGAAGCGAGCTGCCGCCGTAATAAGACTTGCCGAAATCAAATCCCGGTTTCAGAGCCTCACCTTGGCCGTTAGTCTCCGTGATCCATCGCCAGGTCGGCAAAATATCCTGCAGGCTCCGGTTGCTCCAATCGCGGCTTCGCATCACTTTGCCGTCCACCGCAAACAAATGGCCGTTGCCCGTATTGAAATGGGTGACGAATTCGGAGTCGGTCAGCACGGTTTTTTCAACGACATCATGGGCAATCCCTCTCCAGGCAAGCGGATCGGTCCCTGCAGGCTGTGACGTGTTCGCTGGATTCATTCCGGGTCCCACCCAGAAAATCTGCTCCTTATTCATGTACTCCTCATGGGTTTCGGAGCTGTTGAACGCCCAATCCGGACGGTAAATGCCCAGGGAGGTCGTAGCCTTCTTCCCTTCCGGGAACAGAACCGGCCAATTGAACCTGCCTTCGTAGCCCTTCGCCTCTACGTCAATGCCGGCATATAGATCATACGGACTGCGGCCAAGCTCCGCCGCTTTGGCCGGGGAGTTCAAGAACGGTGTAATGTAATCGTATTGGCCGTTCTTCTCGTCTTTGAACTGCCAGCGGAAATCGATGAACATATTGTCGGAAACCCGCTGATTTCCCTGTTGGAAGAACATTTCGTTCTTATCCGTCAAAGCCCCCTGCCACTTCACCGGTCCCTCCTCGATCATGGAATCGTACCAGATCACTTCCATGCCGGGCGCTTGGTTCTGCTGCAAGTAAGTCAGAAACTCAGCCATCTTCGCGGCATCTTCCGGCGTTCCGCCCTGCGTTTCCTGATTGATGAACCAGCCGTCAAATCCATAGTACGTCGCTACCTCGATCAGCTTATCCGCAACCGGGAAAGAACCGTCCTCCCGCTGCTTTAACAGATCATGCAGCCACTGGATTTTGCCTCCGTGCTCGGTTTGCGGCAAGAAAACGGTTCCAAAAACAGGGACCCCATTCTTGTGTGCCGCATCGATGACGTCGCTGCTTGGCGGAACGATTAATCCTTCGCCTGCGGAGCCGCCCCACATGACCAGCTTGTCGATATACTGCCAATTGCTGAACGTATAGGTATGGAACTTCTCCGAGCCTTGGGAAGGAGCTCCGCTTGTGCTCGGATACATGGAAGCGATCGATAGCACCTTCACTTCTTCCTTGGCATTGCCGTTTACTTTGCTTCCTTGGATGCGCTGATCCTCCAACTTCACCGTTCCCCGGTTAAAGCGGGCATCCGGGTCCTTGGACGGCGACCATTCCAGCAGCGTGTTCGGATACCAATACGACGAATGCGGCTGGGCCGCTTCAGCTTCTCCGGCAAAGCCCGTCAGGGATGCGGCAAGCAAAGCCGTGCTCATCCAGGCCGCCATTCTGCGCTTCCACTGGGTTCTTGCGTAATAATCCGGTTTGATTCGTTTCATGGGAAAACCTCCTATTATTCGAAGATCATTTCGCTTACGCACATTGGAGCCTTTTTCGGTGAAGAAAGAAAGGACAGAGAGAAACGGCCGTAAGGAACAGCCGCTTCTACCCTTCATACCCTTTACGGATTACTTGTTTTGAGCCTTCCACTCATCGAACTGCTTTTGAGCTTCGGCGATCACTTTGTCGATGCCGGCATCCTGGAACTTTTGTTTAGCTTTCGGCAGATATTCGTCAGGATCGACAGAACCGGTGTACAGCGCCGGAATAAATTCTTTGGCTACGTTCGTGATGGCCGCGACCTCCGTTTTGACCGGAGCCGTGTCGAAATTAAAGCCGAACGTAGGCGCTACTACAGCAGAGGTGTTGAATTTCTCGAATGCTTCCCATTTGTCCTTCGGCTCGCCTTCGTGAAGGTACGTCAGGAACATGTTGCCAAGCGCGAAACCAGGCATCGCGTAGTTCTCCTGCATGGCAGGCATATCCTCGATATACGGCTCTTCAAGCTTCTTGTAGTGCGTTCCTTCCAAGCCGTATTGAATCATGTTCCGGAGTTTCACGTCCGTGTTCAGCAGGTTCAGGAACATCATCGCCCGCTCCGAATTTTTGGAGTAAGAAGAAATGGCCATCATCGAACCTGCTGCGGAGCTGGTGTAAATGACAGGATCATGCATCGGTCTGGTCACGATGTCATAACCCGCGTTTCTGGACCAGCCAAGCTCTGCGTATGGCTGCGTAATTTCGCGGTCCACGAGCCATTTGCCGGTTTTGATGTTGTCGATGCCGTCCAGCGTTGCAATGTCCTCGCGCACATAGCCCGCTTTATAGTATTTGCGCATGGTCGTCAGCGCCGATTTCAATTCAGGCGAATCCAGCAAATTCACGAATTTAAAGTCCTCGGTGTCCAGATACATGCCGATCGGAATTTCATCGCCGAGCGGGTAGTCAAACGGCATGTACGGTTTAAAGCCTTTCGGTACGGCAAGCGGCGTAATTTCCGCAGGCTCGTTCTCTTTAATCGTTTGGAGAAGCGGTTCCAGATCTTCAAGCGTGGTCACCTTGGAAATGTCCAGGTTGTACTTGTCCAGATACTTTTTGTTGAAGCGCCATACAAATTGCTGTGCCAGTTCCTTGTTGGCCGGGATGCCATAGTTGACGCCGTTAACCTTCGTTCCTTCCAGGAAACGGGGATCCAGTACTTCCTTAATGCCTTTTCCGTACTGATCAAGCAGTTCGTTCAGCGGCTTAAACGCGCCTTTTGCCGCATTTGGAAGGTAATCGAACGCCCACGAGCTGGTGAAGGCGATGTCGTAATTCTCGCCGGAGCTCGTAATCACCTGCATCCGCTGGCTGTAATCGCCCCAGTCGATCATGCTGATTTCGATCGTTGCATTGATTTTTTCCGTCAAATATTTATTGATTTCCTCTTGAACCATAGGCAGGTCTTTCTGGTTTGGCCCAATCATGTACATTTTCAGTTTGACTGGGTCCAGTTTGGAGGCATCAATGGTGCCGTCGCTTTGGACAGCCGCCTCTTCCTTCGCTGGTTCATTTGGCTTACTGCCGCCTTCCTTGCTGCCGCAGGCCGACAGTACAACGGTCAGCAGAAGCACGAGAGCAAGGGACAGTAAAGAAATCTTCTTCTTAAACATGAGTTTTTCCCCCTGTGTCACTTAATGGTTATTGCTATATTGATACCGCTTACACACCCGAGACATGAAAGCCGGATTTCTCCGGCAGTGTGCGCTTGCGGGTTCAACCTTATGAAATTATCCTTTGACCGAGCCTACGGTCAGACCCTGGACAAAATACCGCTGGAAGAACGGATACGCCATGACGATTGGCAGCGTGGCCAATACGACCATCGCCATCCTAACCGTCTCCGTCGGCAGGCCGGCGGCCACATCGAACGAGCCGATATTCTGCGCATTCTTCGTCAGGAAGTCCATGTTCTTCTCGATCTGCATGAGCATGAACTGCAGCGGTGGCGTCGCCTGCGGATTGTTATAATACAGCAAGGCGTTAAACCAGTCGTTCCAGTAGCCCAATGAGCTGAACAAGCCGATGGTGGCGATCCCCGGCAGCGAGACCGGCAGGACGATACGGATAAAGGTCAGAAATTCGCCGGCGCCATCGATTTTGGCGGACTCGATAATCTCATCCGGAATCGTCGTTTGAAAAAAGGTCCTCATGACGATAATGGAGAACGCGCTCAAGGATAGTGGAAAGATCAGCGCCCAGATCGTGTTCTGCAGATGCAGGAACTGGGTCATCACGATATAACCCGGTACCATGCCGCCCGAGAACAACATGGTGAAGAATGCCAGAAAGCTGAAAAACCCTCTAAATTCAAAGTTTCGGCGGGACAAGGCATACGCATAGGTCGTAACCAGCGCCAGACTCACCAGCGTTCCCAGCACTGTGACCAGGAGCGTCAAGCCGAATGAGGACAGCAATTCGCTTCCCGTTTTGAAAATATACTCGTACGCGGCCGTGCTGAACTGGCTCGGCAGCAGCCTAAAGCCTTCCAGGACCAGCGTCTTTTCGTCCGTCAGGGAAATAATGATAACAAATAGGAACGGAAAGATACAGGAGAACGAGAAGAGCCCGATCACGATATTGAAAATCGTATTCCACAAAGGGGAGATGGCATTATAGTCTCTCTTCCTGGAACGCTTGGCCGACTGGCGGGCGGTTTGCGTTGATAGCTGCGACATTGAAGTTACACCTCCCTCGGATTAGAAGATCGCATGATCTTTTTCGACTTTTCGAACGATATAATTGGCAACCAGAATCAGAACCAGTCCGACAAACGATTGGTACAAACCTGCTGCCGTGCTCATGCCGATGTCTCCCATGTTGATCAAACCGCGGTAGACGAAGGTATCGATGACGTTCGTAACCGGGTACAGCGCGCCAGAATCCTTCGGAAGCTGGTAGAACAATCCGAAATCGGAACGGAAGATGCCGCCGATCGCCAGTATGGTCAGGATGATCATGAGCGGCTTCAGCAGCGGAATGGTGATGTACCGCACCTGCTTCCACTTGCTGGCGCCGTCGATGACGGCCGCTTCATAATAAGACTTGTCGATCCCTGTAATAGCCGCAAGATAAATAACGCTGTTGTAGCCTACGCCTTTCCAGATGCCGACAAAAATGATGATGAAGGGCCAATACTTCGCTTCCGAATACCAACTGATCGGCTCTCCTCCGAAATAGGTGATGATTTGGTTCAGCGTTCCTTTGTCCACGCTCAGAAAGGTGAACGCAAAATAACTGATGATGACCCACGACAAAAAATGCGGCAGAAACATGCCGGTCTGATATACCTTGGCCGTCCGCTTGTTGACAAGCTCGCTCAGCATGATCGCAAATCCGACCGCAATGACCAGGCCCAGAATGATAAAGGCGAGGTTATAAAGAATCGTATTTCTCGTAATGATATAGGCATCATTGGTCGTAAACAGATACTCGAAGTTTTTGAATCCTACCCATTCGCTGTTGAACACGCTGGCGAAGAAACCGTCCGGGTTTATGCGGAAATCCTTAAACGCGAGCACGGTACCGAACATGGGCAAGTATGCAAAGATCAGAAACCAAATGGTTCCGGGCAGTATCATCAGCAGCATGAACCGGTTGCGTATAACCTTTTTGATGAACCCCGACATGGGCACTCCTCCTCTTCCCTGTTAAATGCAAGTGATGCGACCGAAGCTTTAAAATCTCCCATGATCGTTGTCAATGCGGCTTTATCCAAGAACCGGCCGTTATCTTCTCACTCGTCCTTTAACTACTTTCATTGTGCCAAGTAAGCGCTACCGCCCTCAAGTTGAAAAATACTAGAACGGGATGGATAAATTAAAGAATCCTCCACAAACAACAAGAAAAACAGGCCAAAGCGGATTCGCCTTGAGCCTGTCGCAAAGAGAAACGTTGGTGTTAAATCCGATACATGGACCTCATCTCGGTTGGAGATACGCCCGTATATTTTTTGAACTGCCTGTAAAAATACGAGCTGTCCGTGTAACCTACGCTGAAAGCGATATCCGCCGTCTTCTGATCGGTATGCAGCAGGAGCTGCGTCGCTTTCTCGATGCGGTACTGGTTCAAATAATCCGAAAAGCTTGCGCCGACCTCCTGCTGAAAGAGCTGCCCCAAATAGTTCGGATGCATCTGCAGCCGCTGGCTCAGCGTCTTCAAGGATAGCTCTTCCGGATAATGGTGCTGCACCTGCTCGACAAGGAACGATACATGGAGGCTGTACCCCTGATCCGCTTCCTGCAGGCGCTGGAGGCTGCGCTCGACGATGCCCCATACATGGCTTCGGAGCCCCTGGAGCGTATTGATCCGGTGCATTGGCGTGAACACCTCGCTGTAGTCGGGGCTTTTCTCCACATCCTTTGCCGCTATCATCAGTTGGACTGCCGCATTCATGCAGGCTCCCCTGGGTACCGTCTGCGCCCCGCTGCCGCCGTCAAGAACGGATTCGATGTAGGCCTGCAAGGACGAAACATCGCCTTCGATCAGCAGCTTCGCAAAAGCATCAGGGCGAACCGACGGCGAAGATGCCGGATCGGACTCCGGTTCCGTAGTCGGATGGTACAAGGTCTCTTCATCTCCTGCAATCAGGCAGGCGTTGAAATGACCTTTCGCTAGCCTGTAGCTCTCCTGAATATCTTTAAAATCATGGACAGCCGCATGACCTTCGGCGCACCACATGCGCAAGCCGGTCAACTGCCGCAGCTTGGCCATGGCTCCTCGCATCCCCTCCCGCGCAGCATCCTTCCGCTCCTTCATCGAGGCCGTCAAAACAACGATGTCGTCATCCGCATCGGGAAAACAAATGACCTCATGATCTCCCCCAAGCTCCTCCGAAAGAGCCTGGCAGCATTCATCCGCCAGGTTGGTCAGGCGGAAGAGCTGGGATAGCGAGCGCTCGTCGGATATGAGCCGCAGCACGTTAACCTGGTAAGACGGATAATGCAGCGGAATGCCGACAAGCTCGGCTCTTTGCTTGAGCTCCGAGCTTTTGATTTCGCCGTTCACCCATCGCTGCAAAATATTGCTGCGAAGAACCTTCCAATCCTCCTCGGAGCGAAACCGCTTCAGCTCCTCGCGTTCCCAATCGCCCCGGATATGCTTGATCGTTGCTTCCAGCTCCTCGATGTTGATCGGCTTCAAAATGTAATTTTGGATGCCGAGCGTAATCCCTATCTTCACATATTCGAATTCCTCATACCCGCTAAGCACAATGAACTTGGTGCGGGGATGCATGGCTTTCACCTTCTTAATGAGCTCGAGTCCGTTCATTCTTGGCATCATAATATCCGTGATCAGCAGATCCACAGGCTCTTCCCTCAATTTCTCTAGCGCCTGCAGCCCATCGTTGGCCGAACCGGACACGTGCAGATCGTATTCCTGCCAATCCACAATCGTGGCCAATCCCTGAGCAATCAAAGGCTCATCATCAACAAAAAATACGCTCCTCATGTCGTTTCCCCCTTGCGAAGCTTCGGTATTTCCATGCGGACCTCGGTTCCCTGCCCCTCCGTGCTGTGGATGGTCACGCCATAACTGCTTCCGTAATTCAGAACGATCCGTTCATGCACGTTCATCAGCCCGATCGACCGGTAGCCCTTGTCGGGAGGCTGGAGAACCTTGTCCAGCGTCTGGCGGATCTGGATCAGCTTTTCCTCCGGTATGCCCGTTCCATTGTCCGAGACGGTGATCACGACCCGGTCCTCTGCCCCATGGGCCCGGACTGAAATTTTATTGTTGTCCTCAAGCGGACGGAATCCGTGAACGATATAGTTTTCCACGATCGGCTGGACGAGCAGTTTGATAATGCTAAGGTTTTGGATTTCCGGGTCGACCTCAATTTCCGTCTCCAGCCGCCCTTCATAGCGGATGCGGAACAAGTCGAGGTAAACCGAGCACATATCGATCTCCTCTTCAACGGTAACCATCGTGCTTTTCTTCACCATATTCTTGAACATGACCGACAGGCTGTATATCATTTGGCCCACTTCCTTCGCCCCCACGAAATACGCCTTCATGCGAATGGATTCCAGCGTATTGTATAAAAAATGGGGATTGATCTGCGACTGCAGGGCAACCAGCTCCGCGTTTTTTTGCTTGATTTCCGAGGTGTACATCTTATCGATGTACTGCTCCAAACGGTCGCCCATGTCGTTGAAACGGCGGGAAATTTGCTGCAGTTCGTCTTCGCCGGACATCTGGATGCGCGTCGACAGATCGCCTTCGCCGATGCGGTTCATCGAGCGGATGATCCGCTGCACTTTTTTGGAGAATTTTCGAACGATCGTGAACGTAATCGCAAAGCTGGCCGCCATAAATACAAGCGTGACCAGGATCAGTCCGGTCCTCAAACTCTCCGTGTTCTCCTCAATCGAGGATTTCGACACGATTCCCACCACCGACAAGCCCGCATTCCCGACATTCAACATGTTCACCTTGGAGGGTTCGTCCAGCTCCACCCAGTCTCCGGCTTTTTCCGGTTCCAAGCGGTAGGGATAGGTTTGACCGTAATACACATCCTCCGAGTCGTAAATCACGGTTCCCTGGGCGTTCAACACCATGATCCGGCCTTTGACCGAAGCTCTGCTCTCGAGCCAGGTCGATATTTGCCGGGCGTCGAACTCCACGTTCAACATGCCTACCCGTTCCAGGGTCCAAGGGTCCTTCAGCTCTCGCGAATAGGAATAGGACCTTGCACTGGAGCCTGCGGCTGAACCTGAAAGCTCGTTTAGCGGCATGGTATCCCAGCTGTGCTGCTCCCGGCGGGCGAACCAGTTCTCCCACTTGCTTTTGGAACCGGATTCATTATTCAGCTGCTGGTTGGTCCGGCTGATGTGCATATCAAAATCGTTCGGATAACTGTAGATGGACACGCTTTTGGCGCTGGGCTCCTGCTCCAGGTAATTCTTCAGCAGGGTATTAAAGGACCGCAAACGCTGCTCCCCCGTCTTGGTGTACAAATCCAGGCGGTATTTGAGGTAACTCTCATATTCGTTGTTCAAAAAATAGATCAGTTCGTCGCTCAGCGTGGCGTCGCCGTAAATCTGCTGGAATATATTTTGGATGCTCTCATACTGCCGGCTCAAATAGATGTTCAGGACATGCGCGGATTTGAGATTCGCATCCGTCTGTTCACGGAGTATGCGCTGCGTCTGGTATTGATAGACCAAGGTCGCCGCAATCGCGAACAGCACGATCATGACGGCCGAATACAGCACGACGATTTTGTTGAACATCTTTCGCTTCAGATGGTTTAAATAGAATTGGCGCAGTCTGAAAATATGTAACACACCCTGTTCTATAATGGTCACTTCGGCCCCCAGTGTACACCGTTTCCGTAAACCCTGGCAATTGAATTCTGCAGCTCTGTGAATGAGCACTGCTGTACCGGGACGGCATGGACGGGCTGAGCCGCAAACGGCAGGCTTCATTCCGTTCGTTCCCACCGAACGTGTTGCAGAGTCGCTAGGCATGGAAGTGGATGTGCCGAATCCCTCAACTTGTCCGCATAGGAGATCCAGAAGCAAGCAGAAGGTTTTGCTGAAGAGAACGCAAAGGGAGGGTACCGCAGATTATTTGAGGATCCGCCGCTTATGAAGAAGGCATGGCATATCACAGCTTTTAGATAACTTCCAGCTGCCGTGAAACTAGAGGAATGCCCCGCTGGATGTTGAATATTTTATTAAGGATCCGTGTTAGCTACTGCCGTGTTCATGTTGAATGAAACCCTTACGAACCGAGGATATGACTGATGAAACTTCAATTCCTATATAATGAATATCTCAATCTGAAATTCAATAGAGGATTACCGTCCGCTCCGATAGGCGGCTTTGCATACGGCCTTCTTGAGGACGGTGGCGCTGCATTATTCTTTGCCGAGCGTAACGATGAGGCTTTTGTGGAGTGGACGTATGAATTGCAGCCGAGGGACGCCCATTATGTTGCGAGCCCGGATTGGAAGCCTGTGCTGTCCGATTCTTTTAAACAGCTGGACGTCTATGATGAATTGGTATTCTATTATCTGCTGTTTACGATCAATGCAACGACGTCCATAGCCAAGATCAACCCGTACAATGCCATGAATGATTTCATGAAGAGCTATGGTTTCTTTCAGTTGTCTCAATTGAACGGTGTCACCGGCTTGAACGAGGAACAGAGGCTGCAATTAAGAGACTTTTTCTTTTTTTTCTACCTATACGCGCACCCGGTGAATGAGGAGACCCTCTACGCCTTTTCATTCCGCGGGCAGGATTTGATCCATACGAAAACCAACATTCATGTTGAGCATTATGTAACTGCATATCACGATTACTACAGCGAGCATCTCGGCAAGCACAAAGATCAAGTATTCATCGATCCCCCTGAAATCCAGGCATGCAAACATCTTACGCTGGAGCTGTTAAGGTCCATCGAGGGCAAATCGGCCAAGCTGGAGATGCCACCGGAAGAAGGATTAGAGGCCGTACTGCGGCTGGTCAATGACGTTGATGATTTTATGCACATGCATTCGGTGGATAAAACGACGCTATTCGGGATCATGAGCGACTTTCTCTCGGACGCTCGCTCCACCCCTTACCGCGATCATTGCTTCCGTATGCTGCTTCAGAATTATGCCTGTTATGTCCTTTATTTTGAATTTGAGCAAATTCATCATTTGGTGGATTATTTTAAAGATACGCCGGTATGGTGCGAGAGAATGATTAATTCCCTTTTTACGGATGCTATCTTTATGCAGAAGATCCTGCGGCATCACCGGATCAATATTGCTGATTATACGAGTGTGATTGCGTTCTTTAATGAGGAAGCGCGGAGGATTTATTTGTAATCGCTAAAGGGAGCATTTTATGGAACCCTTGATGAAATAAGCTGCAGCAAAAGGAGCGGACGCCGGGTGCGTTCGCTCCTTTTTAACATCCATCTTCCGATTCATCGCAGTCACATACGATGAAAGTCCTCGTCTAAACGTTATGCATGGTATGGTCCAAGGGTTGATTATCCGAGAACAAGTCCGGATTGTCCTTAAGCATTTCCGTTATGACATCGGCCACCGCGGCCGCATCGCATACCCGGACGACGGCATCGCCAAGCTGCCCCTTATGCATCGCGCCCCGACTTTCCAGGACCCCATCGACCTTCCAAAAATGCTCCGACCACGACAACCCGCAATGTCTGCGGGAAGGCACCGGGATCTCCGTTCCATCCGGTAAAACCGTGTACAGCTTCTCATGGCCATCTGTTAACCTGCCCGGGATGTCCACCCACTCCTCGACTCCATGAATAAAGGTGTTGCGCTTTAAATCGACACCCACTAACAAAATCGTCGCCTTGCGGTCAAGCAGCTTGCCCCAAGCGGATCCTCTGGCGCATGGCGTGTCGAACCGATGGTCGTCGTTTGTGAACGGGATGGCATCCTGGCCCAGTGCCGCCACGGAATGCGTGGGGTGCAGCGAACGCACCACATCCGGACGTTTGCGAAAAAGCTCCGGCAGGATGCCGACGCAGGATGGGGATTGGTCCACGTAAAATCTCGGATTATCCGCATTAATATAAGACCACGTGTGGGTGGGCAGCACCAGCAGCCCCTCTTTCATATACGCTGTCAGCGCATCGAGGACCGTATCCGCGCCGCCTTCGACCGGCCCCATGCTCTTCATGGAAGAATGGACCAGCAAGGTCCCTTTTCCGTCAATGCCCAGCTGCTCTAATTGCTTCATTAAGCTTTCCCATGTGTGCATGTTCTTCTCCTCCCGGGCCAGGATATCTAAACTGGCTGTCACTATTATTTTTCGATGAATTCCCAGTGCAGTTCGGCGAATGTATCTCCTTTGATAGGCTTTTACATACGATACGTCCATGATATAGAGGACTGGGAATATTTTCAATGTTCCTATGCATAGGTTCTAACGTTCCAAGCTTCGCCTCTTTGCGCCTTATCGGTTACAAATACTTTCTTCTATACATCAAGGTAATCTGATCCGCAATGTATTCAGCGCTATGCTCGGTACCATCCTTAATCCACCACATAATAATTCCCAGAAGCGATGCTGCTACAATATCAACGGAGGCAACCCGACTGGTGGAATGGATGTTTCTGGCGTCTCTGCGTTGTTCTATCGTGTTTTTCAATAGGTTCGACAAGTGGGTTTTGAAGCCCGTATGCTCAACCAACACGGCGAAAATGTTCCGGTATTCATAAAAATAATTTAAAAATGTAATCAGCTGCTCCCGTTCGTTTCTGCTCTTCACTTGTAATAACGGCTCGACTTTCATGGACAGGTCGTCAAAGATCTCATGCACGATCTGGCGCAGCAAATCGTTAATATCCTCATAATGCAAATAAAACGTGGCACGATTTAGCTCTGCGCGGGTTGCGATTTTTTGGACGGTCAATTGAGAGATTTCCAGATTGTCGGCCAGTAGTGAAAAAACGGCCTGTTTCAGCAGCTTTTTGGAGCGAACGGCTCGTGGATCCACTTTTTTATGTTCAGGCATGTCATTCCTCGATTATCATTTTTTTGTCACTTCATCGACCGATCTTCCTATACTGTCGTTTAGTCGACAGTTTCAGCAGAATTGTAAATAGGAATCACTCTTCAATGCTGATAAGATATATTTTATTGACACTGTGTCGAAAAAGCAATGAAGAGAGGACAACACCATGCGAGAAGACATAAAGAACATAAATAAAGGGATATTACTAACCATCTTAATCCTTGGTTGTTTCTTATCCACGCTCAATCAGACGCTGTTAAATGTAGCCTTAAGCAATCTAATGGATGTATTTGATGTCACGGCGGCCACCGTCCAATGGATTTCAACGGGATTTATGCTGGTTAACGGGATATTGATTCCGATTACGGCCTATTTAATGAAACGCTTTACCACGCGGCAATTATTTATAAGCGCCATGGCGTTTTTATTAATCGGTTCAGCCATCTGCGCGGCGGCGCCAAGCTTTGTTGCGCTCTTGTTAGGACGGATGATCCAAGCGGCCGGTGCGGGAATTGTCATGCCGCTCATGATGAGTGTTGTGCTCGCCATCTTCCCCGTTGAAAAACGCGGCAGCGCTATGGGGCTGCTGGGACTGGCCATGATTTTCGCTCCGGCCATTGGGCCGACGCTCGCGGGATTTATTGTCGAATACCACTCTTGGCGGTGGTTATTTATCGGTCTCATTCCACTTGTCATCATAGTCATCGCATTGGCATTCAAGTATTTGGTCAATGTATCCGAAACAGCCAAGTCGAAGCTTGATGTGGGAAGCGTTCTTCTATCAACCGTCGGATTCGGCTTTATTTTATACGGCTTCAGCAGTGCAGGCAGTAAAGGCTGGGGCGATGCCATGGTCATCCTGTCCTTAGGCATCGGGATCGTGGTTACGGCCATATTCTGTATGCGACAAGTCAGGTCCGATGATCCCCTGTTGAACCTGTCTGTCTTCAAAAACAAAATCTTTACGTTAACGTCCCTTATTAACGTATTAGTCACGATGTTGATGTACGCAGACATGATCTTACTGCCTATTTATCTGCAGGACGGTCGCGGTTTTACAGCATTCGATGCAGGACTGCTCTTATTGCCGGGTGCGGTCGTCAATGCGCTGATGTCACCCGTCACCGGCAGATTATACGATCGTTTCGGTGCGAGGCCGCTGTTCATCATTGGTTTGCTGTTTATTATTCCATCCATGTGGGCGGTAACAAATTTATCTGAGTCGACCACGTATATGTATTTGATGCTTCGTACCATTGGCCTGCGGATCGGATTAAGCTTCATTACCATGCCGCTCAATACGGCCGGACTCAATGCGCTGCCTAAACACCTCGGTACGCACGGTACCGCGGTTAACAATACCGTTCGCCAAATTGCCGGCGCCATTGGTACTGCCGTCGTGATTACGATTTATACCGTGCAGGCGACCAGCCATGCAACTGATGTGATGCTGAACAATCCTACAACGACTGCTGAACTCCTTAAATCCCTTACATCCATTTTAGGGGCAAGCGACGCCTACTACTTCATGATGATTTTGGCCGTCATCGCGTTAGTTATCACATTATTTATGCCGATGAAAAGCAAAGCCAGGATCGAACAAAAGTCCGTTTGATAAACCTAAAAAAGCTCTTCGATACCCGCCCGCATCGAAGAGCTTTTCTTAGTGGCTTCTCAAGGCGTGCTCGATTCGCTTATCCGGCATGAACCAGATTACGGCAACGAGTACGAAAAAGAAGCCGGATATCCAAACACTCACATATGCGGTCAAGGCCGCCGTCAAGTAGAGTAAAGGAGATAGTTTCCCTTTCCGGTCTTTGCCCATCGTTCCAACGAATGAGGAATCGCCGGAATGCTGGTTCATAATCATGCGCTGAAGGAGCCAGTACGAGAGCGCAGCTAAGAATAGAATGATCCCGTACAGCGCCGTCGGTGTAGCTGCAAAATGGCTTTCCCCCATCCAAGCTGTCGTGAACGGCACAAGGGATAGCCAGAACAGCAGCAGCAAGTTGAGCCACATCAACCGCCCGTTCATCGTTCGAACCATATGCAACAGGTGATGATGATTGTTCCAGTAGATGCCGACATAGACGAAACTGAAAATATAACTAACTAGTTTTGGACCTAATTCGACTAGCGCATGCCAGTCATGGCCTTCCGGCACTTTGAATTCCAGCACCATGATCGTAATAATGATGGCCAATACGCCATCGCTGAATGCTTCCATCCGATTTGCTTTCAAATCGTCTCACCTTTTCCCCTCGCAACATATGTTTCTTATTCCATTATAGAGATCGTTTGTCCTGAGTCCACCTACTTTTCACCTGAATTTTCAGGTCGGCGAACAATAAAGAAAGGAACTGGCTCCATTGCCAGTTCCCGCGTTATTTTATGAAGCCTATAGTCATGGCTTAATGTGTATCGGTCTTAAATATAGGGGTACAAGCCAGAGCTATACACAGCTCATGCAAACTCGTTTTTTTTAAACCGGTCTTTCAGTTCTTCTTCATACGGCAGCCACTCGAAATCACTCCATAAAGACATGCCTACGAGTTCCGATAGCTTATCAACGGCCTGTGCCGGACTCGTCATCCGAATGAAGTCGTCAAAAGCTTCCTCTCGGATATCCAACGCTTCCCGCAGGTAATCATCCTGAAGACGCTGTTCCTGGAGTCCATATTCATCTCGCACCAACGGGTGACACAAGATTCTCTCGGCTTGGAGGTCCCCTTTCTCAAAAATCGACAACTCGAATATTTCATCATTGATTAAGCCGACCGTCATCACCGGCTCCTCGATAAGCCGGGACAATGATTTGCCGGCCTTCTTCACCGTACCCCATACAAAATAATCGTGAAGCACGCTGATCCAGTTTTCATTGCTGCTTATGTACATTACGGATTTTTGCGTTTGTTCTGACTGGGCATCATCCGAAACCGCTTGGTTTGGATTGGACGACTTGCCTAATACTTCGCCCTAACCTTCGCTCAGCGCTTTTAACGCTTCAATCGTCTTCTCAAAATGGTTCGACTTGATATGCAAATTCGCGAAACTTCTTCCCACGATTTAGCCTCCTTGCCTTAAATCAATAAGATCATTAGCGTCATGATCTTCGACATGATAGCCGGCTAATATCGGTTATATAGACTCTTCAAAGCCCGGCTTTACGCGAGAGCATTCAAATTCGGTTGTGCTCACGGCTCAGCTGACGGAGAAATCAGCAAAGGAAGATCCGCCTTGATAGATAGGCGCTACAGGTCTCCACCGGTGTCTTCCGTTACCAAAATAAAAATCGCCGTCCGATTCCCCGGCAGGGATCGTGAACGGCGACCATTTTAGAGTCATCAACTAGGCAGCAGTCATTTCGCGTCAATGCCGATATCACTTTACAAAGCTAGTCGGCCAATTCCGCCAGCACCTTGCCAAGTCGGTCAAGCAGCTGTTCATTAGCTTCTACGCAGATGGGCTTAGCTTTTTCAAAATCCTCTTGTTTCTTGAAACGTTGACGAAAGGCGACCTTGGTGCGGCCATCGAAGCCCTCAAAGGTAGCCGTCACCCGAAATTCGTGAACGTTTAGATGATCAATCACGACCCGCTCCGTCGGCACGAACTCAACAAAGACATTATGGTTGGGATAATCCACGCCATCCGGTCCGTGCATGGTGAATTTCCACGTACCTCCCGGCCTCATATCGCACTCGTGAAACGTATTGCTGAAGCCTTTAGGCCCCCACCATTTTGCTAATAAATCAGGGGTTGTCCATGCCCGATACACAAGCTCCTGCGGGACATCGTACTCGCGCGAAGCGATAAATTCATTCTCACCTACGGTCATGTTCCTACCTCCACTTCTACTACCTTGCCCAGTGTGTCCAACATGATGTTAGTCCCGTGTTCCCGTATTTCTGGCGTATCATGTCCGTCAAAGAATGCACCTTGCTCTGTGAAAATCAACTTCGTACCACCCTCCACCTTGATAAACTCGACCGTTGTGATCGAGACGGAGACACGTACGTCACCTGAATCCAATGTGTACGTATAGACAATACGCTGCTCTGGAACAAGCTCCTGGTAGCTGGCATCGAAGGTAAAGACCGGCCCTTCCGGCGGCCCGCCGCGGCTGTACTCCCGTCCCCCAACCTGGAAATCGAAGATCTCCGGCTTCGAAAACCACTTGGCTTTAGCAATCGGGTCGGCCCATGCTTGATAAACCCTCTCCGGTGTAGCCGCATAAATCCGTTCTACGACGAAGGTTCCATGCTTGACGAATCGTTCGTTCATTCATTTTCCTCCTTATGTTTCGAAATTCCATTCTCTTCGGCAAGAAAATCTCCCAACAGATCCAAATGTCGCTCCCAACCCGTTTGCCGCTCAATGACCGGTTTCTCAAATCTCATCTTCATCGCCTGCAGAAGGCTTGTGAAATCTTCAACCGTTAATTCCGCCTTGCCCTGCATAAGCTTGGATACATATCTTAGCTGCTCCAATAGTTTCTGCTGCAGTTTAATCTGTTCTTTGATTTGGTCGATCTGCAGTTCCACGATCTCAAGCGGACTAATCTGCCCGCCATTCAAGGCCGATTTAATCTCCTCCAGAGATAATCCCAGCTCCTTAAGCGATAATATCTGGTGCAAACGCGACAAATCCGATTCATTGTACAGCCTGTGGCCGGATTCCGTTTGCCCCGACGGAGAGAACAACCCGATTTGATCATAAAACCGCAGGGTTCGGACGGTAAGCCCCGTCAGCTTGGCGAGATCCCCGACCTTCCAATGTCTCTTCATGAACCATCTCCACTCTTTTGCGCTAGCTATGTACCGGTAGATCTATTGTAAAACATTACGTTACGTAAGGTTCAAGTGAAATCATGACGCTCTGCCATAATTTTTTGACGCCCTTATTTTGAACACAAGCTGTTGGTCCAGTCTTATGACAGTCCTCCAGAATAGAAACAGCCTTTGCTGACAATTGGGTATTAGCAAAGGCTGTCATATTTAATTCTCTACTTCCCTTACTTGGACTCAATACGCCCCAGCGGGATGGCGCTCTCTTCCAGAGCCGCACGAGCTGCCGGCCAGCTAGAATCTTCAAGGTCGAGCGCGTTGCGAAGGTAGGCCAACGTGAGCCGCTGGATCAAGTCAACTCGTTCGGGACTCTCATCCGTCGTCTCCGCGACACTATAGCCGGAGATCCCGCCGAGCGAGTGCTCTGCCCCGAAGAGAGTGAGCAGGCTCTTGCTGCCCGTGCTCAGGAAGTACGGGTCGGTGAACCAGTCCGGCCCCCGAGTGGACAGTCTGGACTGGTCATGGTCCCCCGCTACCACGAGGGTCGGCGTGCTCATCTCCGTGAAGCTCGGGTTCATGAAGGGAAAGTGCTCTGCCGCGAACGGACTCAAGTCAGCTCCACCCTTGCCAGTCGTGGCAAGCAGCACGCCCGCCTTGATGCGCGAGTCGGACATATCCTCTCCCGGCTCGCCGTTGTGATCGAGGACTCGCGCGCCGAGCAGCATGCTCACCGTCTGGCCTCCCCAGGAGTGGCCGGCTGCGGCGATGCGGCTCCGATCGAGGCGCCCACTAAGACCGGGAACGGAAGCTTCGATAAGATCAAGCTGATCGAGGATGCGCTTCAGGTCCTCGACTCGGAAACGCCAGATCCGTGGCGTGCGGGGATCGTCAGGAGGAAGGTTCAGCGTCCTCGAGTCGAGATGAGTGGGTTGAATGACCACGAAGCCGTGAGCAGCCCAGTAGTCGGCCAACGGGCCGTAGCCGTCCAGCGACCAGCCAAAGCCGTGCGAGAAAACAATAATAGGCAATTCACTTCCTGCCGCGGGTGCAGACACTCGCACTTGCAGATCCTCGCCGCGCCCTGGGGCAGATAGAACTACCGGTTTCACCGAGATGACCGGAGCAGACATACTAATGTTGATTTCCATAATAGATGTTCCTTTCTTGGAGAAAGATTGGCCAAACCGTTGAAGGGAAGAAGCAGTCAAGCAGATTCCTGAGATATACCGGATTCAAAGGTTGATGTATCAACCAAGGCAACAATAACACATTGAAGTTGACACGTCAACCATGCTATGATGTTTCTATGGATAAGAACGAGCTGAACGAAGAGGAAATGCGAATATGGCATATGTGGAAAGGCTCCTTTCAGAGCATTTTCGGTCGTGTAATCAAAGAGATGTCTGAACACACAGGACTATCAGAGGGTGATTATGGGGTATTGGATCGGTTAGACCTTTTGGGGAACGGTAGCCTTCGCCAACAGGAATTGGCCGACTCGATGAACTGGGATAAGAGTCGATTATCCCATCATCTGACGCGAATGGAAAAACGCAGACTTGTGATGAGGAAACCATTAGACACGGATCGTGGTGTTCAAGTCGTCATCACTCCCGCCGGAAAATCGGCATTGGATGATGCCCGTCCCATAGTCTCCAAGGCAATACGCAAACACTTCCTTGACCAATTAACGGATCAAGACATTGAGTCGATTACGAAGCTTGCGGAAAGGACAAAATCAGGGTCTTCAGGGTCTTCAGGGTCTTCAGCGTCTTGTGAAGCCCCGTCGACATGACTGCATTTTTGCGGTTATTCATGAAGTGGATAAGTGAATCGGTACTCGGATGAAAGAAAAGAACTCTCCAGACTCGGAGGGTTCTTTCATTTTTATCGATATACTTCACCCTAAGAGCGGCCCCGGCTCAAGGTTATATTGGCTATGGGCCCGATCCCATAACATTCTACTTCTCCCGCTCCTTTATCACCTGCTCAATCCCGAGCAGAATCAGCTTCAAGCCGAACTCGAACGCCTTGTCGGTCCCCATCAGTTCGAACAGGCCGCTCGTGAACATTTTCCGGAACAAGCCCGCATCCGTCTCGCTCATGGATTCCAGGAGACGAAGCATTTTCCCACCCGGAAGCGCTTCCTCTCCCTGGTCTTTAAGAATCGCTGCAACATTTCGCTGGTGCTCATAATCGTCCAGAACGAAGTTGAAGACATAATTCATAAGGGTAAGAACCACTTGCATTTTCTGCTCCTGCTCAAGCGGCGTCGATTCCACACAGAGCAGCATACGGTTGTTGAGCCGGATAATGTCCGCTTCGTGGGGGAGCGTCAACATCATGAGCTGCGTGGAGCAAGGATAACGGCCGAGAACTCTTCGAACCGTTACTGCAAGCTCTTTCAGTTGCTCCTTCCAGTCTCCCTCGGAGTGGTGTTCTTCTAGAATCACCTTCGAAACGTGGTTGGCCAGACGCTGATAGAGATGCTGCTTGTTCTTGAAGTACCAGTATAGAGAGGGAGCCTGAATCCCAAGCCGGTCGGCCAATCGTCTCATGCTGAATTTCTCGATACCCTCTTCTCCAAGAAGCTCCCACGAGGTTTCCAAAATCTTATCCTCCGAAATCTGAGGCTGTTGTTTTTTCATCGGTATCCGCCCTTTTATCTAACAGTGTAAGTTTATTGTTTACAGGTTCATAAGTTCATGATATCATCTAACACTGTAAGTTTCAATCTAACGCCGTTAGATAGACACCGAAGCATATAATGAAAGTGGTGATCCACATGGATGCAGAAAACCTCCATTACTTTGAAAAAGCCCCAGTCGCAAAAGCCGTAGCTCACTTCGCTGTACCGATGATGCTAGGCACGTCAATGAGCGTCATCTATTCCATCTTAAATGCCTATTTCCTTGGTACTCTTCACAATACCGCTATGTTAACCGCACTCGCGTTAACCTTGCCGTTATTCGCAATTATTATGGCGCTAGGCAACTTGATTGGCATGGGTAGCGGTACATTCATCTCCCGTTTGCTGGGTGAGAAAAAATATGATGATGTAAAGCAAGTATCTTCATTCGCTTTTTACAGCAGTTTGGTTCTCGGTCTGATTGTGATGGCCGTCGGTCTTCCGTTGATCGATCCCATCGTTTATGGCCTGGGGGCAACGCTTGACTCCTTCGGATTCACGAAGGAGTATGTCACGATTATGCTTATCGGTTCACCAATCGTCGTATTATTCTTCACGCTGGAGAATATCGTGCGCTCGGAGGGTGCAGCCATCACATCGATGATCGGTATGATTCTCAGTGTGGTCGTTAATATTATTCTCGATTCGTTCGTCATCTTCGTGTTTCATTGGGATGTGATTGGCGTTGCGTCTGCTACGGTCATTTCCAACTTGGTTGCGAGTGCATTCTACGCCTTCCATATAGGATACAAGAGCCAATTCTTAACCGTCTCCGTAAAATGGTTCAAGGCTTCCAAGGAGATTCTGAGCAATGTATTCAAAATCGGAGTTCCCGTCTTTATTATGAGTATCTTTTTGGGTGCAATGTCGCTCATCTTAAATCGTTTTCTTATTGAATATGGGGATCCGGCTGTAGCGGCTTACGGAATTTCATCACGTTTATTGCAATTTCCTGAGTTTATTCTGATGGGCTTATGCGAGGGAGTCGTGCCGCTCATTGCCTTTTCCTTTACAGCGAATAAATTACGGATGAAGCAAACCATTGGATTTACGATCAAAACGATTGTGGCGTTAGCCATCGTATTCGGTGTCATCGTCTATCTGATTTCCGATCACTTAATCGGTTTATTTACGAATGACCCGCAATTAATTGAAATGGGCAGCTACATTTTGCATGTGACATTCTTATCCTTGTTCATTACAGGAATGACCACGTTGTTTACGGGGATTTTCCAGGGAACAGCGCAAGGAACGGCCGCGTTTATTATGTCCGTTATTCAAGGAGTTACTCTGATTCCTGTGCTCTATATCGCCAATTGGATGAACGGCTTCCACGGGGTGATCTGGTCGCTCGTCATTGCGGATGCCGTCGCATTCCTTGTCGGTGCCATCATGCTGTATGTTTTGCGGAACAAATTGCAGCCGGATTTGGATAGTTTAGTTCAGTAGAAAAATCATATAACACGCAAGCAGGCAGGATAAGGGCACTCCCCGATCCTGCCTTTTTAGGTACATCGGCGAATAAGCATTGTCAGAATCATTAGCTTTGCGAAATAAAGAAACATATCTGTCATTAGAGGAGCTTCGTGTCATGACGGAAATGAAGCGAACAAGCGGATCAAAGGCTGTCCGTAACCCCTTGAGGATACAATTCGGGATACTGTAAATTGGTTTAGAGCAACGGACACAACTGGATAAAGGTGAGGCGTGAAAACTTCTTACACAAAAATCGCGTCCTCCAAGGGGAGAACGCGAACTGAAGCAGATTAATTTCCTGTTTCAACATCGTCATAAACGCTTTCGGGCAACCACCGCTAACCGGCCGTTTTCGGTCGAGTACTCGCACGTGGACAGTACAATAAGCTTGTCGCCATACCTGGCTGTTACGCCCGTGTCATAAAGAGCGAGTTTTTTAATGTTCTGAACATACGAATCGAACTTGGCGGGCGTACTTACATTCTCAATCTGGTAGTATTTAAAAACGTCGTCCGATTTGCGATAAACTTGTGACAGAATGACGGCAACAATCTCATACTCTTCCTTTTCGTAAAGCGTGCTGAACTGGAACGTAGCATGCTCTTTATAAAAGCTTTCGTTCTTGTACTTCATTAAA
>Ga0209784_100274_pt1 | contig 29652 bp, 30 predicted proteins | sample AraplaCvi_mLB_r2_2_FD_184284 | JGI IMG/M metagenome (GOLD analysis project Ga0209784, IMG submission 184284) | Arabidopsis root microbial communities from North Carolina, USA - plate scrape CL_Cvi_mLB_r2 (SPAdes) (version 2) | ecosystem: Host-associated > Plants > Roots > Endosphere | place: USA...
CGGGAGAACAACGTCTCCTTGAAGGTGGAGGGCTCGACGGACCGAAGACAGGTGCTTCCCGGGGCCGACTTCGTTGTACTTAGCTTCGCCGAACAATCGGTGAAATATCGGGGCATCGATTGCCAAGTGTCTTTGAAATACGGCATCCGCATGTGCTCCGGGGATACGATCGGACCTGGCGGGATATTCCGAGCGATGCGGGAACTGCCGGTCATCATGGAATGCACTAAAGACATCGAGGAGTTGTGCCCTGACGCTTGGGTGATCAACTATATTAACCCATCTACCGTCCATGGTATCGCATTGCACCGATATGCGCCGAAGCTAAAATCGTTCGCGCTGTGCGACAGCCATCATATGCCGCATAAGAAGGCCTATTATGCCGTGCGGGCCGGCATTATCGGAGACAGAAGCGAGTTCACCGAGGAGATTGACCGGAAGTTCGACTTCCGCGTCGCCGGCGTCAATCATTTCACTTGGCTGCTGAAAGCGGAGTTCGAAGGAAAGAATGTCATGCCTGCGATTGCGGAAGCCATGCGCAAGGCGGCCGGCGAAGAGAACAACGGGGGCGACCACGGCGCAAAAGCGCTTCATAACGACGCCATCACGTATGAACTGTACGATATTTTCGGGTGCATTCCTACCTGCACGGCCCATACCAAGGAGTATGTCCGGTACTGGCAAGCTCTCGGCAAGACGCAGGACTCCATTCCGCCGTTATCGATTTGGGAGACGGAGGACCGATATCAGCGACACGACGAGATGTGGCGCCAGGTGGACGACTTCCTCTCGGGGAACATTCCGATTGCCGATTACATGAGCACCTTCGGCCCCGATCATGCGACGGACATTATCGAAAATATGGTTGGAAATCTGGGGAAGCGGTTCTTCATTAATACACTCAACCGCGGGGCGGTAACGAACATGAGCGACGACTCATTCCTGGAGCTCCTGTGCGACGTAAGCATGGAAGGGGCAAAGCCGGTTCACGTAGGCGAGATGCCGCGGGGAATCCGAGGCATGCAGGAGCTTGTGCTGGATACGCATGAGCTAACGGCCGAGGCGGTCGTCGAACAGAGCTACGAGAAGCTGAGGAGAGCGATGCTGACGGATCCGCTCGTGAATTCCATCAGCGACGCGGACCAAATCATCAAAGAACTGCTGGTACTGGAGCGTGAGATGATCCCGGACACTTGGTACGAAGATTGACCTGAACTTAAAGTTTATGCGGAGTACATCAAGACCCCGGTTATAAGGCAGCCATTCGTTCTAAGTGAAGCATTTGCTTCTCAGGTTACCGCTGAAACTAAGAAAAGCAGAGCATAAGACCACAAGATACCCTAATCAGGGATCATGTGGTCTTTGGTTTAATACGGCCGAATTGCGTGGAGCTGGCATGCTTCAAGTGGCAGTTGTATTTACTTGGTAGTGTTAAGTATTGAAGCGAATGGCAATTCCAACGCTCAGATGGGTATTGAAGCGTATTGCTGGATATCGAAACAGGAAAAAACCGGTCGTTAGTGATCTTAAGAACTTGTAAATGTTTAACATTACTAATAGTATATGATCAAGAGGTGATTTTTTGTTGAGAAAGATCTGTATCATTTTCGTGTTCATTTTAAGCACCCTGACTCTCGGGTGTTCGCAACAGGAATCAAAACCATTAGTTGTACCAAGCGAATATCAACATGCTAAGGATATACTCGATCTTTTAAACAATGAGGGGCTCAAAATTCAAGAAATTCATAATTCTAAGTACACTGCATTCTTCAATACAAATCCTAATTACTCGATGTATATTAAATCTGATATGGGCATATTCGAACTTGTACATCTTGAACGTAAGAACGGCAAGGAAATAGATATTGCAGCAGAGGAAGCAACTGATAGTGGGGAATATAAATATGTCGTTTCAGAGAATGGCGTAGAACAACTATTAATCCTAGGCTCAGAGAATTATTTTAATAAATCGGACGAATACATTACTATATCGAGAGATAAAGATTTAAATGATAAAATTAAAAAAGCACTAGAAGTTCAATAGACCTAATATGAACAACAGAAACGGACTAGTCACGCTAGTCCGTTTCATTTTACTCCAAAATTCCACAATCATACTTTGCAGTGTATGCTACCTTAATCAAGTATTAAGGATTATTAGACTATTTAGTCACTAAGAGGGGAAGACTGGCGAATGAAAAAGTCGCTACTTCAATGGGTTATCATGCTATCGGCAGTATACTGTGTAGGACATATCTTATTTGATTTTAAAGAAACGCGATGGATGAGAATTCTTACCGGGGCAGTTGAAATATCATTCTTTGGAAGCATACTACTCTATATTTATTTGAAACAGCGAGAAGGTAAGACGGCTCATTCAACAAAACCCAAAAAATAACCCTGGCTGTTTAACTGCAGTCAGGGTAGACTTTGGTTGGCAATCGGCGTTCGAGAGGGATTATTGCTGATCAAATTAATTGAAGCCGAGGGAAATGAAAGGAATTAAGTATGAAGAGATATATTGAGTTTTCTTTTTATCTACCGTTTTTTGATTTGATAGATGATATGGACGAGGTATTCAATTTAGAAGAAATAATGAGACAACTAGATATTAGTTTTAATAAGATGGAATTGTATAACCAGTATTCATCTGATGGTGAAGGACCATATAGGGCAGGAAAGGGAGACATTTTTGTCTTTTTTAAGAAAAATGATAAGGATAGTTTTCTATTAATAGATTTGTTTAACGATTTTACCGATCAGCATAACATGGTGAAATTAGGAGTGCGTTGTGAAATTAAATATGATAAGCAGATAAGGAATATACTATATAATATTCATTCTGGGGCAGAGATTAAAAGTAAAATAAAAGAGAGTCATGATGATTTACTGAAGTTGGAGATCAGCAGCGAAGATTATCCTAAAGAAATCCGTTATGGGGATCAAAAATACATAAAAAACATTTATTGTGACGCTTTCTAAACATCATGTTAGCAATTCAAGAAGGCAGGAGATACATCTATAACATAATATTCGCGTTGCGGGGGCTTACCCCCCTCGATCGTCCGATGTATAATCATGGAAGATAACTCGGATGACATCGAGCCGACCTAAGATAGGAGCTATCTAAGGCCGGCTCTCGTCGTAAATAAAGGAACGTTATCAGAAATTAGTGCAACTTATTAAACCAACAAATCATTAATGTTTTTCATGGGAGGTTATTAATATTGCAAAGTCCAATTGCAAGCAGGGTAGATACAATCTTTATTCATGTAAGAGACTTAGAGAAGTCTGTAGACTGGTACAGCAAACTCCTTGGAATCGAAGTGAAAGATATAATCCAAGGACCAAATATTCTTTCGATATGGGACCTGGACGCCCTGGGCTAACACTTGATAATCATTGTTTTGATGAGATGTACGAACTGAAGACGTCGAATCAACCATTATTTAATTTGAGTGCAGATGACATCAATGCAGCGTATCGGTTTGTAAAAGAATTGGAAGCAGAGATTGTAACTGAAATTCAAACCTACCCTGATTTATCGGATTTCACATTTAAAGATCCTGATGGGAATATATTAATGATTTGTACTTGTTTCAGTTAATGCCGAGATAGATTTATACGAGTATTTTTGGAGAAGGCACTAGCCTCTGATAACAACATATTGACGCATTGGGCTATTAATCTCGGTCCGAGTGGAAAATGGTAAAATATAGGGTTCATTTAAACCGAAAGCGGTTCACACGTTGGTTGCTAAAGGCGCTAATATCAGCGCAATAAATAAGATGGGGCAGACTCCATTAGAAAAAGCTTTGGCCATGTGCAGGAACGCGGATATTGTCAATATGGCGGAAGTTGCCGATATTTTGCTAAACGCTGGAACAACTGTAACGCCGGGGATGCAAGACTCTATTAAGCGAATCGGAAACGACTTTGAATTTCACAGAGAAGGTTTTAATAAAGAATATTTGAATCAAACCGATGAGGCACTTTTACGTCTATATGAGCTATTTGATGTTCCTCCAGTAGAGAAGCGAAAGACGCACGACGGCGCCTCTTCAATAACAGTATCAACAAAGGGATGGCAGGCTCAACATCATGAACTCTGGAATTTACTCATTCCTTCAAAAGGACATGCGAAAACCGTACAGGGTGAGGTTATCCGGATTACGGGTAAAGTGTCATACGAAATTTTAGATAACGGCGGTATGAACTGGGATCAGCAATATCGTAAAATGCTCAATCGTTTGATTCATTACTTTAGCTTGGGTACACCATTAGATCCCGCTTCACTTCAGGAGGCAGGAAAATTAGCGAAAGAACTTCACAACGGAAATGGCAGCGATGAGCCTGCGAGACTGTGCGAGCTGGCAGTGCATTGGGTTCTCAGCAATCCGAATCCTATTACTCTGGAGCAGCCTGACTATAAGCGATAACATATATTCGACTTATCAATGTATATAATAAGCATTTTAAAGCAGAATACTTTCCCTTTTTCTAAGCACTTCGTAGCTAAGAAAAAGGGGATATTATTTAAATTTAATACATAAGAAATGTAAAGAACGAAGTGAAATGAAGGAACGAATGAAGTGTGTTGTAGAATTACTCGAAGAAGATATTGACATCTGATAACAACATATTCACGAAACGTGGCTTACACCCCTTGGTCTGCCAGAGACATGGAAGAAGTCATTTCAGGCAGACAACTCTGCACCACCTATATGCATGGTAGCCAGTCGCTCTGCTCCTTTAAGCGGTTAGGATTCGTGAATACAAGATCGTTATAGGAAATATCCGCAAAATATTAAAGAAAGGGAGTTTTTTATGGAGCTTCAAGAAATCGAACAAAAATTAAAAGAGACCAGAGACGAATTATTTGGAATTCTTACTGGGTTGAGCGGAGATCGATTAAACCAACAGAAAGACTTAAACAGTTGGAGTATTAGTCAGGTTTGCCAGCACCTTTTTAAAACAGAGGAATTATATGTCGTAGCTATAAAGAGAGGGTTAAAGAGCAAAGAAGATTCATTTATAGAAAATAAATCAGTCGAATTTCTGCTTGATCGAAGTCAAAAGCTAGAAGCTCCTGACATTGCTAAACCAACGGATGAATTTTTAGAACATGAAGAGATCATTGAGAAACTAAACAATTCAAGACAGAAGTTACTTGAACTATTAAATACAGTAGAAGACGAGTCAGTGCTGAGTAGAAGACATTTTATACACCCGGTCTTTAAAGAGATGTTATTAATTGATTGGCTTAAATCCCTCTACTTGCATGAACAAAGGCATATTAATCAAATACATGAAATTATAGATAGACTTAAGTAAATAAGCTGCATATTCGAAAAAAAGGTGGATACAACCTATACCATTTTATTCATGCATCGGGCATATGGGAGTTGGACATCGTGAATACATTAACGTTAGTCGAAATAACAAAAACTTAAAAGAAAGGAGTACCCTTTAATGTTATATACATTAGGACAAAAAATCGGAGAAGGCGGATGCTCTGAGGTTTTCGAAGTAGGGAATAATAGAATCATAAAACTGGCCAAAGAGAATACAAGTTTCGAAGCTTTAAGAAGAGAGTATTTGAATAATTGCATCGCTTGGGAATGTGGACTCCCTATTCCTCAGCCTTTTGAGTTAACGAAAATGAGTGGAAGACCGGGGATTGTATTCGAACATATTGCAGGTAAAACTATGATGGAGCGTTTTTTTAATCAGGTTATCGTTAGCCATAACAACGAAGTTAAACAAGCCGACGTTCAGCTTACAGCTCAACTCCTATTTCGCGTTCACCAAGCATTAGCTGAAGGTAAGGAATTGCCTTGCCAGAAAAGCATAATAAAATCAAACATCTTGAGTGTTAATTACCTGAGTGCCAGTGAAAAAGAGAGCGCAATATCCTTATTAGAATCGCTGGAAACGAAACAATGCCTATGTCATGGTGATCCAAATCCACGCAACGTCATCGTTAAGGATGACGGAGAAGCAATCTTGTTAGACTGGATGAATGCAACCATAGGAAATCCTGAAGCGGATATTGCTGAGTATATTGTAATGATTCGATATGCCGTATTGCCGTCCTCCTTTCCCGAGGAAACCAGAGATATGTTTGATTCGATTCGTGAGGATCTAATTGACCTATTTATAGACGAGTACTATAGACTCTCTGGGATTTCTTATGATGATGTAGTGCCTTGGATAATACCGATTTTAGCAAGGAAATTGTCTGCTGATGCCATTTCTGATGTTGAGAAGAAGAAGCTAGTTGCAGAGATAAGAAGAGGTTTAGGGAAACAGAAAAATCGAGTGTAGGCAATTCTTTCACGCTGGGGGCCATCCGGCCCTCGGTCCGGCAGAGGGTTTTCGAGGATACGGATACCGTCGGAGACTTCTTCCCCTTTAAGATAAAGACTATCTTGGAATTGGCAGATAGCCCCGTCTTATTCAAGTAATCCCCTACTTATTTTCGTAATGAGATACCTGCTTATTTCTACCCATAGCCAGCTGTAGAAAAGCGAGAACACATATACGAGAGAGATCGTACTTAGGCTAACTGTAGATGAAACTGCAGGGCCCAGAACAGGAAATCGAAAAACGTATAGCAACAAAAGGATTCCCGCCCACAAAGAAAACGATCCGGCAATCACGGCCGGCAAGCGTAATTTCAAATATAACAGCGAACCGCCAATCCCAAGCCCCAATAAACCTGTCGTGAAAGGAAAAACGATCAGTTCGCTGGGTTGGATAAAAAAGAGAAGCAGCATCGCGAGCAAATAGGCGGTCAGACCGGAACCGACGGAAAGGATCGTACATAACACAATGGGGGCTGTGGCGAGGGGACTAATCAAGTAGCCTATCCCTGGCAATAAGCCTCCCATGGATTGAAAAATGGCGGATAGCGCGGCAAGAAAAGCGACCGTAATCATTTTTCTTGTGGCAAATTGGGCCGCTCCAAAACGGGTGTGAATCTCTGAAACTTCTGCACTTACAGGCTTTAGCCAGTAATTTTTCATGGAATCCATCGTTCAAAAACTTCTCCTTTCAACAGCATATGGATCAGAAGCAGAGCCAGCGCAAGAAGGATCGTTATCCCATCGCGCCAGCTATACTGTAAACGGCGTGCCCGGATTTTATTTCCCGGTAAGTAGCAACGAGCGTCCATCGCGAGAGCCAGTTGGTTCGCACGGCGAAGCACGGCAACGAACAGAGCAACGAGAAGCTGAAGAAGAGATTGTGTTGTGGTTCGAAGGCCTTCGCCTTTATAACGTGCGTGTTTCAGTTTGTGCGATTTCATCATGGCGTCGGTTTCATCGATAAAGAGCGGAATAAACCGGAAGGCCACCGAGATCATACATACGAAATTCTGAACCGGAAATCGAACGAGAGTAAGCGGGCGTAGGATGGCTTCTAGACCGTCTGCCAGCTTGGTCGGAGGGGTTGTTGCACTGAGCGCTATAGCCGTTGTGATAATAAAAATGAGCTTGCAAGGCAGGAGAATTGCATTTTTAAGATCGCCTAGCAGCATGTGAAAACAAAACAGCGTGAGCAGCAGGGGAATCAAACCCAACAGACCGTTCCATAAATAAGCTAGCGGCAATCGGGCGGCGAGAATCAACGACAATCCAACGATTGCATAGAATACCACGCTGACTAGATCATTTGAGATGGTAACCAAAGATAAATAGGTCGCCGTAAAGATAAGTTTTGAACGAGGATCCAAATCTTGCAAAAAAGAGCGCGTGTTCATAGACGACCCGAAAGACAGCAGCTTCAACCATTGCATATCACAGTTCCTTCCTAGAGAGAGTTGTGATGAATGATATCAATTGCTCCTCTTTATATACACTTTCGAGCAGTTTGTTGGCGGACCGTTCTTCGAGTGAATCTATAAAACGGAGCAGGGGCGTTTTCACAAAACCGATTCGCTCCAACCGCTGCCAGTGATCCCGAATGTTACAGGGGTGGAAATCCGCGTATAATTGACCATGGTCCAACACGAGAATCCGATCAGCGTATTCGAGGGCCTCTTCAAGCCGATGAGTCATGTAGAGAACCGTCATTTTTCTCTCATTATGAACTTGCTTTAGATACGATAACACTCTGCTGCGTTCCCAGTTATCCAGGCCCGCTGTCGGTTCGTCCAGAATGAGAATTTTCGGCTCCGTAACGAGCACTCCTGCCAGTGCGATCCGCCGCAATTCACCGCCGCTGATTTGAAAAGGCGACCGGTCTTTGAACTGCGAAAAGCACAACCCTACGGCTTCCATCGTTTGATTCACTTGCTCCGCAACCCATTCCCGCCTCGTGCTTAGTCGATGTAGTCTGGCTCCGAAATGGTTGAAAACCGTGTCCTCTATGACTTGGTGCTCGGGGAATTGGAACAAGAATCCGATTGTTTTCCAAAGGCGGAGACGGTCGGACTTTTTATGGACTCGGTAAGGTCCGATTCGTACTGCCCCTGATTGAGGGAGGATCAGGCCTCCCATCAACTGTCCCAATGTGGTTTTTCCGCTCCCTGTCGGCCCCATCATCGCCACGAACTGCCCTGCAGGAACATGCAGCGAGATTCGATCAATGGCTTTTGCATTAAAAGGGGTTCTGGCGGCAAGCATGCAACTGACGTCCTCTAAAACAATATCCATCATTCTTCCCCGAATTCAAATTCATTCGTAGCAGGTACATTCAGCCCTTTTTGCTTGGCAAGATCACGCATTCGAACAGAAAACGGTGGGAGAAGGCCGGAGTCCGTAAAAACGCACGAATTTGCCGCCGCTTCTTGGGGCGTTCCATCGAACCGGATCTTACCTTTCTGCATCACAACAAGACGATCGGCAGTGAAAATCTCTTCGACCTCATGGGTCACCTGGATAAGCGTGTATCCGTTACGATGCAGTTCGGACATAATCTCATGAATTTGCCGGGCGCTATGGGGATCGAGCATGGAAGTGGACTCGTCAACAATGATCACTTTGGGCTCCATGGCCAGAACTCCGGCAATCGCGAGCTTTTGTTTTTCCCCGCCGGATAGAAAATATGGAGGACGATCTTTCAGTTCATAGAGCCCAAGCAATTGCAAGACGGATCGGCAACGGGATTCTGCTTCATCCGGGGAAACGCCGATATTATACAAGCCAAAAGCCGTATCCTCCTGAACGGTCAAGCCAACAATTTGATTCTCCGCGTTGGGGAACACCATACCCACAGTTTGACGAATATCCCATAAGTTCCGATGGTCGCATGTTTTCTTTCCGTAAACGGCGACTTCTCCCAATGTAGGTTGGAGCAGGCCGTTAATCAATCGAACTAACGTTGATTTTCCGGAACCGTTACCACCCACGATCGTAAGCCATTCTCCTTCATCAAGGGTTAGATTGATTTCCCGAAGTGTCCAATCCTGGCGCGAATCGTACCGGAACCATACGTCTTTGAAAGAGATAACGTTTTCCATTGTGCCCTCCGGCTTTGGTTCATTATGAATCATGGAACAATTTCAAAAACGGTACCCTGGTTAGCATCAGCCACTTTCATCGAGCCATAAACCCCTAAATAGAGTCTGGTTTGATTCAGATTCGTTCCCAGACTAACATAATACGCGGATTGAGACCCAAACGGATCATCGGTTTCAATAACATGAAAATCATTTAGCTTACCATCCGTTCTTACCTTGGTGTAAGCTAGGACCCCTCTAACGGGAAGTTGAGATTCAGGCCCTCGAGCCAAATCGGTAAACACAACGTTTCCTGATAGAGAGGGGATCTCACATCCCATATAGGGCTGTACTCCTGTAAGTGCAGTTGCTCTAAACTTATCGGTTCGGGAATCTTCATGAAAATAACTTGTCAGAGGCTGAAGTCGCCGCACGGAAGTTCTTACGGCTTCCTCGTAATATGCAATGGTTTTCTCGTTCAAAGCCGGATTTGCAGGGCAGCCGGTTATGATCGAGGTCGGAAAAGCACCTTCCCAACCGCGCCAGCCGAGGTTAATAAATCCTTCATGGTCCGGTTCCGTTTTCATTAAAGAAGCTTGTATAAGCTGAGTAACCGGTATCGGTTTATAATGAACGAACGAAAAAATCGACTCTACGAGATCCTGTCCGACATTTCCTACGTATTTGATATACTGATTGTAAAACCTTTGAAATGAAATGCCGGGTATATTGCGAACGCCTTTGGCAATAACCGTAAGCGTTTCCTGAATGGGTACGGGCAGTTCATGAAAACGCGTAACGACGGGCGGATTATCGATATACGTATTCTTAACGACATCAATTTCGATGATTTTACCTGCAATTTCCATATCGTCTTGGCTTAAATTAAACGGATCATAGCCTGATCCGCCATCACCGGTTGTCAAAACAAGCTTTCCTGTTTCAGGGGAAAAGTTTAGGCTATTGACACCGTTATGGTTTAAAAATGGCCTTCTGATATTAAGTAACGTCCGCCTTTTGTGAGGTTGGCCATTCGATTGCAGAATCCATTCTTCGACTGTATCGATATGATCGTATTGATGTTCTCTATTTGTCCACTTTAGGTTTAAGGTGCTAGCATCGCACGGGTTAGGCTTAAAAGATTCAGAAGGAGCACCTGGAAAGGCCCCTGGACCTTGGGTTCCAGCTACTGAATAATGGAGATAAAACAGACGGTTCAAATAAAATTGGGGATGAAATGCCAGCCCTAGCAGTCCCCGTTCATCATATCCGCCGCTAGAACCACCTAGTTTCAGGATTCGCGGGCGAATATCCAAGAAAGTCTCTATATCTCCGTTTCCAATGTAAAAGATCTCCCCTACCTGAGTCGCAATAAATAATCTTTCGATGGAGTCGCCCGGAAGAATCGTTGTTTTCAACACCGTGGGTAAATTTAGCTTGCTAACAATGGGCCGCAAACTAACGTTAACCTTCGTCAATTCACTTAACCCTCCTTTTATGGCTTTCTTGTATAAGCTTATGATTAGAACCGGTTATTATTCCGGAGGAGCGGCTAGTAGAGTCCATATAATTGTGCACTATGTTCCATGGAAAAAAAGACGAGCCCTGATAAAAATCCTCGGAGAAAGATGAGCGCAAAACGATTAGCAGCACATCCTTTCTTTTAATGAGAGGTGTGCTGCCAATGTAGCATAATGCAGTAAGAATTCCTATTCACTTAATCCAGCACATCTCGTCATACTCTCTCTATATTTACCGGGAGTAATGCCTTCGACCTTCTTAAAAACCCGAATGAAAACCGTATCGCTTGTATAACCGACCATCTTGGCAATCTGTGCGTTGGTCAGTCCAGGATCCGACATCAGTTTCTTAGCGTGATCCATGCGTACGACAGTCAGGTAGTCGTTGAAGTTCTGTCCACTCACTCTTTTGAAAAATTGTGAAATATATTGCGGCGTGATCTGCAAATGCTCAGACACTAAATTCAAGCTCATATTGGGATCGGCGTAATTCGCTTGAATGCAGGCTTGAATTTGCAGCAGGAGCTGTTCATTGTGATCGCTTCGTTCCAGTTTGAACGATTCGGCGGCCGATACATACAAGTCCTTCGCTTTTTCAAACATTTCGTCGGTTGTTTTACAGGAAAGCAGGAAACGCACAGGGTGGATGTCACCTTCTGTAAGCTTCCGGTAGGCCAGCGTATCCGAATCCGATGCCATGATACGCAGAAGGGTACCGGCAAGACTGAATAATAGGCATCTCCCGAGCTCCGGAGTGATGGATTCGTCCCGAAAATTTCGATCGAACAGCTGTGTAAGCAGTTGGACCACTTGCTCTGTATCGCCGCTTCGAATACAGTTGATTAACTGCAGCTCGGTTTCGACAGGGTAATAATACTGCAGCTTTTTCTGGCGAATATCATGATAGTAAAAGGTCGACAGCTGCCCATTGACCATCCTGTACTCCAAGGCGGCAGCCGCTTCCAAATAGGCTTCTCCTATCTGATGCTGGCCCTTATGAACGCCGCTTATGGCTATGCTGATCTCCAGCTTGAACCTCGTCTCCAGCATGCGATGCAATCCGGATACGATGTCCTTCACCCGGCAAGCCGGATGATCCATCTGATCCGGTCTTAGATTCACGAGCAGGGCCAGCCGGTCTTTCTCCAAGTCGATCGTATGAATCGTATGCCCTTCGTAGACGGTATCTTCAGCCAGATTAGAGATGATAAATCGCACCAATGCCCATTGTTTTTCACTTTGGTTCGGTGCGAACCGGGACATGTCGTCCACTTGAACAAGAATGACAATAAAATGAGGAAACGGAAAATGGATGCCCATAAAATCCAGCGATTGTTTCATTTGCTCCGGAGGCTCGAAATAGCCTTGAAGCACACGATGCAAATAGTTAGAACGAAGGATGGGCAGTTGCTGCGTCAGTTTGTTTTTGATATGCCGTTCTTCATCCCAGGAAATCTTCATCATCTCCAGAATGTAGTCCAATTCATTCACTGCAGGTTTGCGTGGATGAGATCTTCCGGCTTGAATCGCCTCTACCATTCTTTTGATTGGAAAATAGTTTCGATACGCGATTCCATATGCAGCTGCGCTTCCCGCAAGGATACATAGCAAGAGAAGCCACAGCGCAAGCTGCTCCATTTGTTTCACTTTCTCCAGATATACATTCAAAGGCATCACAGCAATATAGTACCATCCGACTTGTCCCGATGTTGTGAAGGATACCGTTACATCTTGGCCGTTCAGATTGGAATTGCGCAAACCGGAGTTCGACTTCAGTTCATTCAATATCGAGTTTGATAACGGACTAGCACCGGGTGTACTGCTGATGAGTTCATGATTTTGGTTCACGATATAAACGGAACTGCCGTTTGCGGACTCGATTTGTCGTGTCATTTCGTGAATCTTGGTTTCATCGATCAGAACCGTAAGATTCCCTTTAATATTAGACGTGTCTTCGACCGGCAACGATTGCATAAAGGTAATCACTTGCATAGGGTCATTCTTCAGGTTGCCGTATCGCTGTAAGGTGGAGGACGGCAGGTAAGTTTGACTATGATAGCTCGTCATCTGCTTACGCCATTCTTCATAAGTCATATGTTCAAAACGATAATATTTATCATAAAAGTTGTGAGAATCGGTTACGAGATTCGGTTTGACCACAGAATCGCTTCGGTCCAAAAAAATATAGAAATCATACACAAAATCCTTGGTCATTCTCGAATGCATTGTTAAATAATCTCTTGTAAACTGGACCAAATGATACCGTTCTGACAAGTCTTTGTTGTCCGTATCCAATAAATAACGCAGCTTCGGATTGAGTATAATCTGATGGGATAACTGCTCGATTTCTTTAAAATGGCTGTCTATATTGAGTCGCATTTGCTCCAGCATGCCAAGGTTGGACCGTTCCGCATTGGATTTCATGATATGTTCAATATTGGTGTAGAACACAAACCAGATCAGGATGGGAAGCAGGAGCAGAAGACAATTGGATATGAGCATCCTGAAGAATAGGCTTCTTCTTCGGCTCCCGGCATTCTTTCTCCGAATGATTGAATACATGGCGATCCTCCTAGTATAGAAAAGCTTGCTCAATCCCTATAATTCGGGAAGAGCAAGCTTACTCCCTTCGTTGGATGACCGATTCGTGTGATGATCATTCTTTTAACGCACCGATCAGGACACCGTGTACAAAATACTTTTGCAGAAACGGGTACAGGCATAATATTGGAAGTGTTGATATGATAATCGTCGCATATTTGATCGTGATCCCGATGTCCAGCCGATCTGTGGCTGCTGCGCCGGTCGTCATGCTGTCCGTGCTGTTCGAAATCAGAATTTCACGAAGCACTAACTGCAGGGGAAATAACTCCCGGTCACGCAAATAAATCAATGCGCTAAAGTATGAATTCCAATGCCCCACTGCATACCACAGCACCATGACGGCAATAACGGGCATCGAAAGAGGAACAATGATTCGGCTCATAATAATCCAATCATTGGCCCCGTCGATCCGCGCGGATTCCTCCAAACTAACGGGTACCGCTTGAAAGGCGGTTCGCATAATAATTAGGTTAAATGAACTGATGGCCCCTGGCAAGAGAAGAGCCCAAGGCGTATCCAGCATGCCGAGACTGTTTACCAGCAGAAAGGTTGGAATGAGGCCCCCGTTGAACACCATCGTAATCACGATGATGAGCATGATGGAATTGTTGAAATAGACGTTGCGGCGAGAAAGGGCATAGGCACCGAGCGTTGTCATGAATAGGTTGATGATTGTGCCGCCAGCAACATAGAAGAGGGTGTTCCGGTAGCCGGTCAGAATCATGGGATTATCTATAACGGCTTTATACGCATCCAGATTAAACCCGGTCGGGAAAAACAGCATGCCGCGAAATCGGGCGATTTCTGCAGGATCGCTTAAAGAGGCGAATAATACGTATAGGAACGGATACAGCGTGACGAAACAAAGCAGGAGCATGAAACATGTATTGACGACGGAAAATATCGATTCACCCAGGCTGCGTTTGTGAAACATACCGGTCCTCCCTTACCATAATTTATGTTCGCTCACTCGTTTGCTAATGGAATTGGCGAGTACGATCAGAATGAAGCTGATGACCGAATTGAATAGTCCAACGGCAGCGGTATAACCGAAATCGGCTCCCAGTATACCTTTCCTGAATACATAGGTAGAGATGACATCGGCCGTCTCATAGGTCATCGGATTGTACATCAAAATAATTTTCTCGCTCCCGACGGAAAGCATGGACCCCATGTTGAGGATGAGCAATATCACAATGGTCGGCATGATCCCGGGCAGGGTAATATGCAACGTCTGTTTCCATCGTCCGGCTCCGTCAATTCGGGCAGCGTCATAGAGCGTCGGATCAATGTTGGCAATGGCGGCGAGATAGATAATAGAGCCCCATCCGATTCCCTGCCAGACGCCGGAAGATACGTACATGAACCGAAACCACCCCGGCTCTTGCATGAAGGCAATCGGTTCAAGTCCGATCATGCCAAGAAGTTGATTCACCAGACCATCGCGGGCAAAGAAGTCGATCATCATCCCGACCACAACGACGATGGAGATAAAGTGCGGGAGATAGCTTATCGTCTGGACGATCCGTTTAAAAAAACTCCTGCGGATCTCATTAAGCAATAAGGCCAGTATGATCGAAGCGGGGAACGCAAACAGCAATTCATAGAGATTGATCAGCAGGGTGTTCCGAATCAGTCTCCAAAAGTAGTAGTTTCCAAAAAAACTTTCAAAATGATCGAAACCCACCCACGGACTTCCCCAAACTCCGTCTGCAAGTCCGTAATCTTTAAAAGCGATTTGCAGACCATACATGGGTCCATAATGAAAAACGATGTAGTAGGCAACGACGGGCAGCAGGATAAGATAAATGTAGCGATTTCGAATGATGTCTTTTTTGATCATGCTCCATTTCTTCTCTGCCCGGTTCCCCGTTGCCGTCTTCACAATGTTTCTCTGTACATTAGGCATGGTTTACTCCTTCTTTGAATACCGGAGAACGGCAAGCCGCAAGCTTTCCGTCTCCAGTGTAGTAGGCATGTTATCGGTTGTTGTAGCGTTCCAATCCGGATTGCTGCATTTGAATTGCCTCGTCGATTCCCATGCTTTTCAGGGTAGCGACATACTCATCGAACTTATCCAGCGATTCTGCGCCCATAATAAATTTGACGATCATTTCATTTTTATACGTATCGATATCGTTCATGATCGAGGCATATCGGCTATTGTTTTCCCTGGCGATGGTGATCGGAGGCATTCTTTTTTCATTCGAAGGTTCTGTCCAGACGGTCAAAGCCTCTTGCTGCTCCGGTCTGGCCGCATATTGCTCCATGTAGCGTACATCCTGCAAGAAAGGACCCGCATCAGCGGACAAGACATGCTGTTTCAGGGATTGGGCAAGCGGCAATCCTTCCGGATTGTTCATGACGGGATCCATATACTTCGGATAACCGTCCTCCATCGTATAGGATGTGCCTTCTTTACCGAAGTTCATGATCATTCGGCCTTCTTCACTATAGAAATAATCGAAGAATTTTACGGTTTCAGCGATGTGCTTGTTGCTTTCAGTTATAGCAGTGAATATGCCGACAATCTGATTGTCCATTTGACCGAATATCGGTTTATCGCCAGATTGCAATGTCGGATAGGGTGTGGCAACCAGCTTGAATTGCGGTTCCTTGGACTCCATTAAATCCATAAACCTGCCCATGCCTCCGCCTACAGCCATAACAGCCGCACCGACCTGATTGCCGGTTATTTTGGCATCGTACATTTTGCTGTCATTGGCTGCAAAGTCCTTGTCCAACAAGCCCTCATTGTACCAGCGGTTCATCGCCTCCAGGTATTCCTTGAATTCGGGTTGAACAGGGCCATATTTGACCGTATTTCCTTCGTGATAGAAACCGTTCGGGATGCCAAAAGCGCCAGTAAACGCAAGCTCGCCTGCTCCGATCATGATCGGAATTTCATCCGCCTTTCCGTTTCCGTTGGGATCTTGTTCCTTAAACGCTTTCAAAACGGTATACCATTCATCGATGGTTCTAGGAATAGGCAAATCCAACTTGTCCAACCAATCTTTACGTATAACCGGGCCGGAGTGGGTTTGCAGTTTTCTCACGGGGCGGATGAACGGAAAACCGATAAGATCGCCATCGTCCGTTGACGCCTGTCTTCTCCATTCCGGGTTTTCGTCCAGCAGCTTTTTGAAGTTAGGCGCGTGGTCCAAATAGTCATTTAATGGAATGATCTTTCCATCCTTAATCGCTTTTTGAGCGCCTCCCGGATAATTATTCCACGAATATTCAACGACATCGGGCAGCGATTTCGAGGCCATCATCAAGTTGAATTGTTCGCCAGCTTGGCCTTGGGCCGGGTGTTGGTAATCGATTTTGACACCGGTTTTATTTTCGATTTCTTGAATAGCGGTAATCTCACCATAGCTTTTCATAATAGCGGCTGCGTCGGGATGCATCTGTTTCCAATACGATAAGTTGCTCAAAGGTTGGGTGGACTCTGTGGATTCCGTACTCCCCTTTGGCATTTCCTCACTGCTGCAGCCCACAATCGCTGTGGCAGCCAGTCCCAGACATGTTATAACAGGTATAAGCTTTTTGATGATGTTCCTGCTCATCTGCATAAACCGTAGTTCCTCCTCCATTTTGATGTGCTTTTGACATATTCAGCATAAAGGATGGTTGTTTTTTCCGGAATCATATAAAATCAGGAAAGGGTTGCCATTATTAAGATCAGGCACTGGCGAATATAAAACTGAATCGACCATATTAAAGATTGGCCCTAGTAAGCGCTCAGCAGAGAGCCGTGAGCCAGCGGCAAAGAAAAAAGCCGCTATGGTGAGTAACGGTCGGCAAGAAAGGTCATGCAAGAGATTGTAGCCGTAAAGACAAATATTGACCATTTGTTATGCTTGACGGATGCGCAGAAAAATAAAGAAATGGAGCGATAACAACATGCAGCAACATGAGGTGCGAAGCACCGACTTGGCAGAAGTTGCAAGTGTCAATACACTTGCCGTGCTTGCCGGTTAGTGCAACTGGAATAATTGGTGCAAAAAATTCATACTAAAAAAGCCCTGTAAGAGAACAGGGCTTTTCTTTATTTGTAGTTTTTGTGGAAAAACGATTATCGCAACTTCAACGTATTCCCGTCAAGGCTATATGCTTTATTTTCTGAACGTCCGTCCTTCAGGAGAGAGATGGTAATCACAGACTGTCCACCCATAACTTGGTGATGCGTTGTTGCTTGTCGCAGATCTACATTTTGACTGCTAGCAAAAGGTCGGAAAGCTTCCGTAAGGCTGCTAATTACAAATTCATTATTTTGAAACCGAATAAGGGAAACCGTTGCGGGATTTAACCCTTTGCCTGGGAACTGTAGCAGCAGGCCATCATCGTCACTGGCAACTATTCGTCCAAAAACGTTCATCACGCTCCACTGTTGATTCGATGGGGTAAACACTAAAATTTGAGACTTGTATTCTCCGCCAATCGCAGACACCAGTCGCAGTTGATTTGGTCCCGAGCCAAACTGCAATCCTACATTTTGATTGTTCACTTCATTGGTTGTACCCGCAGCCAAGTCGTATAACACGAATTGCTGATTATTATAAGTAAAAACGCCATTAATGACCGGAACCCCGACCGATTCTATCTCATACAGATCCAGGACTAGCTCGGTTTGATTCATTTGACCTAACTCCAGGCTTCCTTTCTTCTCCCATGTTGAAGGAACCGTTTGGATCTGTTCGACTCGTTCCAGTCCAGCCGATTCAAAGCTCAACGTCAAGTGATCCGGAAACGCAAGGGTGCTTTCATTACTCACGGTTACTTGGCGGTTTTGCTGATCCCAACTCACATTAGCACCTGTCGCTTCAGATATGACACGAACGGGAACCATCGTTCTTCCGTTCATAATTTGAGGCGGAACATCCGAATGAATCGGATTCCCGTTGATTACGATTCTTTCATTGGTTGGATTGGGTGCATTGCTTACCTCGCTTTGGTTATTCAAGTACACGGTTCCAGTGGCTTGATTCCAGCTTACGGTATAACCTAATGCTTGTGAAATCTCCCTTACAGGAACCAACGTACGCCCTTGCTGGATAACGGGTGAAACCAGCATATTGATGGATTCTCCATTAACGACAACATCCACATGACCCGTAGGATTCGCAAAGGAAGTCCCCGATAATGAAGCACACAGCGCTGCTGTAACCAGTAATGAGGTAATTTTTTTCTTCAAGATGATATGTTCTCCTTTCTGTTCTCTTGTAATATTAGACGTTAAAAACCGAAGTATGTTTCAAGGCTAAAATTATCATTTTTTTGAGAATGGAGTAATTATTGATGAAAAGATTGCTTTACGGAACCTTTGCCTCTCCTACTTCAATCTCAGTGTAAGCCACGTTTATGAAAGTGATTTGTGGTGGAACATGACCACAATCAATATCGTAGATTATTGGAATCTGCAATTCCTCAAATAGCTCTCTGTAAATATCCCCCGCTGTATAATTGTCAATAGGTTGGTTAGCAGCGCTTCTTCCAAACAGAATACCCGAACAAATTATCAAACCACCCTGATCAAAACTAAGAGAAGTAAAGTTCAGTATATTTATAAATTACCTTTGCATAAATGGGTCGTCATAGTACCCTATATTTACCATGGTATTAGGGGATGACAAATGAACAGTACAGATAATGCAACTATTGCGAAAGAGGCACTTGCCCAATACGATCTTAATGTTGTATTCGTAACACCTGTAGCTCAAAGCGGTGCCGCGGTTTTCAAAATCGAAGATAATCAGGGGTTGTTGTAAAGCTTCTAGGGAGGTGATTCCATTGGTGAAAAATAAATAAGAAAATCTGTATGTAGATTAAAATATAGCATGCAGATTTTCTCTTTACTGTTACAGATTAAACGAAGAGGAGATTGAACATGCTAAATAAATTAAGTGAATCGATCTATTATCTATCTAACCAAAATGATAAAGAAAGACCGACCTTAGGGTTAGTTTGCGGAGATAAATATAGTCTTGTGATAGATAGCGGGAATTCCGCTCAACATGCTAGAGGATTTTTACAAGAAATAAGCAATTTGAATGTGCCTCCCATTAAATATTTGGTTATTACGCATGCCCACTGGGATCATTTTTTAGGAATGAATGAGTACAATGCTACGATCATTGTTCATCGTTTAACCGAGCAAAAAATGAATGCTTGGAGAAATTATTCGTATGATGATCATTCTCTTCAAACCTATGTAGAATCTAATAAAATGACTATACCGTGCATGGAAACGATCCAGAATGAAATGCCGGAGAGAGCGTCATTTCAATTAAATACGCCAGATATCGTTTTTCAGGGATCTCTCCAAATTGATTTGGGAAACAAGGCTTGTATTATTGAAACAATTCAAAGCACGCATACGGATGATTCCACCATCGTGTATATACCGGATGAAAAGGCCATTTTTTTAGGAGATAGTGTTTATGGAACGACAACAAATTCATTATTTCATTACAAAAAATCCCGCCTATTGCCTATGATTAAAGATATTCAAAAGTATGATGCGCGTCATTTCTTGCTTGGTCATGAATCGATTTGTGATCTCGATGAGATGAATCAATTCTGGAAAGAGCTTACCCTATCTAGCAGAGCTGCCAAATCCACATCATTAGATAGATGCATAGCGATTTTCGAGAAAGAGAATGATAGGAGTCCCCAAGGGGATGAGCTTTTCTTCTTAAAAGCTTTTGTTAACGATGAAATATTGAAATCACAACAGTATTAACCGAGTAACAGTAGATAAAAGAAGTTGCTGACATCAGGCAACATTGTATTCTGTGTGGTGATAAGCACCTATAGCGCTACAGACTAGGCATGCCCCGGCCAAGATAGGAGTGATCCATGGCTGGGGTTGTTTCGTATTAAAGACAAGGAAAGAAGTGCAGAGTTTTTTTGGAGAGGGTTAAGGAGAAGGGAGAATTTTAAGGGGAGATTAGACATTATTATGAAGATTATTGCTCCAAACCGATCATTATAACACGGAGAAGTGATGACAACTCAAAAAGAGGCGCCCCACAAGATCCGAGATCTTGAAAAAGGACACCCCTAATCGAAAGTATGCATTTTGCGTTAAACAAGCATCAGGCGGGCTTCTGTGCTTTTGCAGCTGATGGAGCCGCCCCGGCTGACTTCCGCTTGGCCAGATCCATTTTACGCTGCAAAAACCCAAGCACGATATCCGCAACGATGGCCAGCACAGCGGCAGGAATGGCGCCTGCAAAAATCCGCAGGGAGTTGTTGCTGTTTAGTCCAGCGTAAATTTCTCGTCCCAGCCCGCCTCCTCCCACGAGGGGAGCGATCGTTACAACGCCGATAGCAATAACGGCCGCGATACGCAGGCCCGACATGATGTACGTCAGCGCCAGCGGAAAACGCACTTTCACGAGCATTTGGAAGGGGCTCATCCCAATGCCTTTTCCCGATTCCAGATAGCTGGGATCCACCTGTTTTAACCCCACGTACGTATTCCGCGCGATTGGATTCAGGGAATACAGGAAGAGTCCCACCATGACCGTTGTCGTTCCGAGTCCCATCCATAACATGAGAACCACGAGCATGGCCAAGCTTGGTACCACCTGCAGGATGTTGGTGATAAACAAAATGACCTTGGCCGCCCATTTACTCTTAGAGCAGAGGATGCCAAGCGGCACGCCGACGATGAATGCCAGCCCCAGCCCGATAACCACCATCGTAATATGCTGGATGAAATACTCCCAGAGCAATTCTTGATTTCGTGATATATACGACAAAAAGTCGGCAAATGTTAAATGTTCACTTTCCATGCTTACCCTCCTTTAGCTTTTCAAGAAGCCCTGCTCTTTCAAGTACGCGATCGCGACCTCACGCTCGCTTTTCTTCTCAATGTCCACCTGATAATTAAGCGATATCATCGTATCTGCATCCAGATGACCGACTAAAGGCGCTATCGTATCCTCAATTTCAGGATGCTTCTTCAAAAGGTCCGAACGCAATACCGGACTTGCATCATAGGGAGGGAAGAATTGCTGGTCATCCTGAAGCGTTTGCAATTGGTAGGCTTTCAGCCGGGAATCCGTGGAATAGGCCAACACGATATCCACCTGCTCATTGGCTACCGCGCTGTAGACCAGGCTGATTTCCATGGGGAAGACCTGACCGAATTTGATGTCGTATGCTTTGGAGAATGCCGGATATCCATCCGTGCTTCTTTCCAGCCACGTTGTGTCTACCCCAAGCTTCATGGAGGCCATGTCTTTTTTGACATCCGAAATTTTGGTGTACCCGCTGGCTTCGGCAAGATCCTTTCTTACCGTGAACGCGTAGGTATTCTCAAAACCCAGCGGATTCATCCAGGTGAACCCGAAGTGTTCCTGGAATCCTTCCTGTGCCTCCTTCAAGACTTTATCGCGGTCTTTGGTGCCGCTGATCGGGAAATGGTTGTTGAAAATCTCACCGGTATATAGCGTCGCCATCTGAACGTCGTTTCGCTTCATCGCATTGATGACCAATGAACTTGATGCCAGATCCGGGATAATATCCACCTTCAGATCGGTTTGGTCTTCAATCAGCGCTTTATACATTTCGGCAATAATCTTGGTTTCGGTATAGGTTTGCGTCCCGATGGTAATGTCGCTTTGAATTCCGCATGCGGAGGTAAGAACGGCAAGAGCCATCAGGCAGACTAACATCGGTATCCTTTTCAGCTTGTTCAGTTTCATCACGCCTTCCTTGTGCCGTCCGGCTCGCTGTTTACGGTTGAAGTTATTCATATCGCAGCGTCCCGGGTTTGATTCTGATGGTAGTGCTTGCTCAGCCAGCCCTCCAGCAGACCAAGCAGTCCGTCAGCTACTAGCGCCAACAGAATTGCACCAATGCCACCGATGAATATCATCTCGGGTTTGTTGACCCCAAGCCCGGATACGATGAGCTGGCCTAACCCGCCAGCACCGATCAGGGAAGCCAGTGTTGCCCAACTGATGATATACACGGTCGTAATGCGTACACCGGACATGATGTAAGGAAGCGATAGGGGAAGCTGAATTTTCAAAATCGTTTGGGCGGTGCTGTATCCCATCCCCCTGGCTGAATTGAGCACGCCTTTATCCACGGAGTGAAAACCGTCATAGGTATTCCGCAGTATAGGCATTAGGGAATACAGAAACAGTGCGAGTATGGCCGGCTTCATGCCGATCCCGAGCAGCGGAATCAGAATCGCCAGGAGCGCCAGGCTGGGAACCGTCTGAAACAGATTGGCAACGAAAAAGACGATGCTGTTCAACCAGCCGACCCGGTTGTAGACCAGCAGGATTCCGATCGGTACGGCAATCGCAGTCCCGAGCAGCACGGCAGAGAAGGAGAGGACCAGATGCTCTTGCAATGCCTTCAGAATATCCGGATAACGATCCGTGATGAAGCTCCAAAATGCATTCATATCACTCACCCTCTCCGTTCAGCTCCGGAGGAACAATCGTTGGATAAACCTCTGCCAAATGTTTAACGACGCTACCTCTTGTAATGAGTCCGAGGAACCGATTATTACTGTCGACAACTGGAAGGTTGCTGAGCTGATGGCTGTCCATGATCTCAATAGCCTGGGCAAGCGTGCTTCCCGAAGCCACGGAAAAACGGACCGGATGCATCACATCCGCCACGGTTTTGCCTTCCTCGCCGTATTGGTCGAGAACCCGGTAGATCGAAACCGCGCCTTGAAGCTGACGGTTACGATCCACGATCAGCAGCGAATCGACCCGCTTCATTTCCATCATCTTGATGGCTTCAGCCAAGCCTCGGCTCGGAAATGCCGTGACCGGATTCGTAATCATCACTTCATCCACAAGCGGAATTTCATAGGCGCTTTCATTTTCATTCTGCAGACGTTTCGAACCGATAAAGTCACGTACAAAATCGTTGGCAGGATGACGTAAAATGCTGTCCGGTTTACCCGTTTGAACCACTTCGCCGTCTTTCATCAGAACGATGGTATCCGCGATTTTAATAGCTTCGTCCATATCATGCGTTACGAAGATAATGGTTTTATTGAGCTCCTGCTGAAGCCGGATCAGCTCATCCTGAAGCTGCTCGCGGCTGATGGGATCCAGCGCGGAGAACGGCTCGTCCATCAGGATGATATCGGGTTCAGCCGCAAGCGCCCGCACGACGCCTACGCGCTGCTGCTGTCCGCCGCTTAGCTCGGATGGATAGCGCGTGCCGTAAATGGTGTGGTCAAGCCCGACCATGTCCAACAATTCATTCACTTTTTGATCTGTTTTGTCTTTATCCCACTTCTTCAGACGCGGAACCACGCCCGCGTTCTTGGAGATATTCATATGCGGAAATAAACCAACGCTTTGAATGACATAGCCGATATTGCGCCGCAGTTCAACCGGATTCAATCGGGAGATATCCTGACCGTCAATCAGAACTTTGCCCGAGGATGGCGTATTGAGCGCGTTGATCAGCTTCATGGTTGTTGATTTGCCGCAGCCGCTCGGACCGATGAGGACGGTAATTTCCCCTTTTTTGAATTCGAGATTAATGTCCTTCAGCGCGTGAAAGCCATTATCATAAACCTTGTTCACATGCTCCAGTACTATCATTCAATCGCCCCTTTGCAAGCAGTATCCATATTATGCGGAGCATTTGGCATATCATCCATCGGGACCCAAAAAAAGTTGAGGAAAAGTATATTGCTGAGTAGGGAAGGCGGCAGCCTCGTTATGTAGAAACAGAAATGAAGCTAAGCAAGTTAGCTCTAAAAGATATCAAAATGGAATAGGATTAAGCGCATCATCAAGGGGTGGAGAAAAACCAAGAGGAAACCCTGAGGGTATTAACAATTTAAGTCGGCAATCTTTGATATGGCATAGACTTACATGCCCCAAATTCCACCTTTATATGCTTATTAGCTTTCTAAGCGGTGTGCAATCCCTTATTACATCCATCCGAAGGAAGTATTCCAAGCCTTTTAGCCCCTATTCGTATATAAGGATCATTTGTGTCTTCATCCATGAATCCTGATATACCTGTGAGAATCAAGCAGCTACGCCACTGCTTCTCTCAGCCCCAATGGATATATGCAAAATGCGTATGCAAGCAACGAGTCCTTGTTGAGTAGGACCGTATAACTGCTCATTCAATAATATGATTAATACTATTACCCAGTTAGCATTGGTTTGAAACATGTATATGGAATGATTTGCAGCGAAGCACGGGAATACACATAATATGGAAGTGTTAATAAAGTTTATTTATATGATGTTATATGAATACAGAGGATGGATTCGACATTTTATGATTTTGTGATAGGTTAGGGAACAGCTGAAGCACATGTTTTGTGAACAATATGGATTTGAAAGAGATTCAAGAGGCAACTCAGCAGGCAATGTTTAACCAAAAACAACAGACGAAAAGATAATATTTCTTATGAAATTATCACCTGAAGAGCGACATTCGTCATGACACTCGACTTGCTCGCTATACGGCCGTGTCCACTGCACTAACTCTGCTTAGTAATGAACATCTTAGAAAGCGAGTGGAAAAAGCTACGGTTCTAAATACTGGTATTGGTGGTACGACAGCTTTCTTGCAAATTGATGGTATACCCGTATTCATAAAAATGGTGCCAAATCCCAGGATTGTCTAGCATGCAATCACGCCGTGCCCTCTGAAGAGCAAAAGCAGCCCGTCCTCTAACAAGGAACGAGCTGCTTATTTCTTCTCTTTCCTATCCTGTAAATATGGGGTTAGTTTCTCGTTCTAACGGCTAACCCACTAAACGATATAGGCCCAACTACATCGGCTCTTGTATTTGCAGTAAGATTTTCTGCTGTGACTGTGTAAACATGGGCACCGGCTGATACATTTCGATCTTCCGCCTGGAACGTAACTGCATAATTTTGTTCAGATCCGGCAGATTCGATACCTTGTTGAGTGTTGAAAATCTCTCTTCCATCGCGGAAAATTCTAAAGAGTACTTGCGCAATGCCAGTGACGCCACGAACACCCACAGTTGCAACCAAATCTACCCGATTTGGTCGAGAGTTTACTGGAATTCGTAAAATGATTGTTGCAAGGCGCGATCTTGCTGGAGAACGTCGGATAATCAATGAGTTTGCTAAGTTGAATCTACGGCGCGGCTGGACGGCAGCTTTATCGAGAATTTGTGCCAAATATATCAACTCCTCTTGTTTTGATATATTCAAGATATGTCCGAACAAGGAAAGAGTGATTGGACAATTGTGGGAAATGCTTTGATTTGAATCAAATGCCATACAGGAACCATGGTATAGAGCAACGAACGTTATAGGGACTCGGGGGAATAACCGACAATAAGACCGTTAATGGGAACCTCGGACGTATTGGCATTCGTGTAGGCAAAACCGTAGTATGAATTGGAGGCTATGATGGTTAAAAATGTTACGTACAAAAAACTACAAGTCGGGGATGAATTGATATTTTTCGAGTTAGTGTTGCTTTTCAATAAGGAGTTCGAATCACCTAATAAGGACTACGTCAATATTGATAATACTACGGATCTTTTACGTAACCCTTTTTTTGCTTGTATCGTTGCAATAAAGGGTGACGAGGTTATTGGCGGATTAACAGGATACGAATTACCAATGTATGATCAAATAGGGTCTACTTTATATTTATATGACATAGCGGTAGGAATGAATTATCAACGCAAGGGAATAGGAAGCAGTCTTGTTAGGCAATTAGTAGAATATTGTAAAACAAAGCAAATCAATGATATCTTTGTTCAAGCAGAAGCTATTGATCAACACGCGGTTGATTTTTATAGAAAACTTGGCGGAGAGATTTCTAGTGTTTATCATTTTACATTTACAGTTAAATAGTTCCAACGAATCAAATAAGTTTTGTACCGATGTTCATTAAAAAGATGTTAGCTGAAAATACCTGTGGGAGAGGATGGAGAAAATGAAATTAGAGATTTTAACGGTGCCCTCGTTTTGGAAAACGGAAATGAGACAAAAATATTATCAACTTCAAGAGGACAATAGTAAGTTGGTTGTTCTGTTTCCCGGAAAAAACTATCCCTGTGATAAGCCCGTTCTACATTTTGCAGGAGCTTCCGCGATTCAAAGCGGTTATGACTTCATGGTGCTTGAATATGGATATCAAGCTGCGAGAACGGATTTGGATATTGATGATCTACAAAGAGTAATAGAAGAGTGCCACGAATCGGTTCAACGAATCATAAGCCAGTATAAAGAGATTGTTTTTATTAGTAAGAGCCTAGGCACAATCGTTGCTGGAGAAGTTCATGAAAAGCTTGGAATTCCAATAAAACATCTATTTTTGACGCCGATTAAAGACACCATACCCTATATCAACAGGTTTAAGGGAGTTGTGGTTTATGGTTCAAAGGATGAAGTGTTTAATCATGAACTTGCCAACCAAATTAAACTAGACATGGCCACAGAGGTCATCGAAATTCCTAATGCCAACCATTCTTTAGAGACCAATCATGCCCCGGAAAGTATTGAGATTCTAAGCAAACTGGTAAGGATATATATGAATTTTCTGAATGAATGGTAGAGGGGGATCCTCATGAAGATCTCGCAGTCTTTTAATTCTGAAGAAATCGCAATGCTGAATAAGGAAGTTCATGAAATTCATGTCTCGCTCTATCCGGAGTATTTTAAGGAATATGATATTGAAAAAGTGAATGAGTTTTTCAAGAAGATAGTGTCCACACCTCATTATTATTTTTATATCGTTACAGATGAAGGTCAATCTCTTGGTTATGCCTGGCTAGAAATCCGGGAATACCCGGAGAACGTATTTATGAAATCATATCGATCCGTGTACATTCATCAATTAGGAGTAAAGAAAGCACACCGAAATAAAGGAATTGGACAACTCTTAATGAACTTTATTAATAACTTTGCCAAAGAGAATGGAATAAACAAAATACAATTAGATTATTGGTCGGACAATGAAAGTGTTGGTCATTTCTATATAAAAAATGGTTTTAAGAGCTATCGAAATTATCTGTATAGGGAAGTAGATTCCATGTAATGACTCAAACCAAGTAAGGAGAACAACATGCCTCAATTCCCCCTATTAGAAACAGAAAGATTGGTATTAAGACAAATTAAACCAGAGGATGCTGGAGAGATCTTTCATTATTTCTCTATGGACACCGTTACGAAATTTTATGATGTGGAGAGTTTCACGCATGTTGAACAAGCGGAAGAACTGATTCGTAGATGGAATCAAAGGTTTGAAAACAATCAGGCCATTCGTTGGGGAATCACTTTACGGTCGGAAAGCAGAGTCATTGGAACATGCGGATATCATGGTTGGATGAAACATCACTATAAAGCTGAGATTGGATATGAGCTGGCACCAGAATATTGGCGGCAAGGTTACATGACGGAGGCGATTCAGAAGATTATGGAGTTCGGATTTAACCATCTTGAATTAAACCGGATTGAAGCATTCGTAGAGCCAGAGAATACGGCATCAAGAAAGTTGCTGGAGAAGATGGGATTAGATGAAGAAGGGACATTGAAGCAGCATTTTTATTGGAGGAATCAATTTGTTGATACGGTCATCTACGCATTACTTAAAAGAGATTATCAAGCGCGTTAAGTAGTGGGGATAAGCAATCCATAATTGATCTTTTCTCAACCGCATGTTCACCAGCATGTCCGGTGTTATTTTGTTACTAACTCTAATCTAATATAACAATAGCACCGTTAGTAACAGTCAATAACTGTTCTAACGGTGCTATTCATATCTATCCTTGTCACCACGAGTTTTTCGTAATGATACTTATGTATATTTTGGATGATATCTCTCTTTATACGCGAATATCAATACTAATATTCTGTTGTGCTTGATGGTTAAAATTCTTATTCTTGTCAGTATCCTGATTCTGCTCTACCGTATCCCCAGCGCCTACAGGTTGATCAGATACGGATACATCCTCCCGATTATCAACCTCTCCCGTGATGACTTTCTTATTGTCGTTCTGAATGCCCTCTTTAGTGGCTTCGATCTTTTCACTTATTTTACGATCCAATTCAGTTATTTTCTTCTCAATGTTTAGGGCTTCTTCAGTTTTCGATTTATTAACCGTCAATTCTAGATTCTTTCTCATTTCCGATTTGCCTGGGTCTCCAGGTTCGTTCTCACCACCAAGAAGTTCTCTACCCTTTCTTACTTCATGCCTAAGAGTGTCGGCTTCCACTTTCAGTGATCTACGCACGCTTGCCATTTTGGTCAATTGGTCATGTAGATTGCTAGCTTGTAAAAACTTTTCCATCGATATGCCTGATCCATCTTGCTTACCTGCATCCATTTCGATTTTTTTACTCGAATTCTCCTTTTCAGAAGAAGCAATGTTGTCATTTTTATTCTCCTCAGTCTTCTCCATTCTTTTCTGCATAATTTGAGATTCAAGTAATTGTAAATCCATGGTTAACAATTTTATTCTTTCATCTTTTTGTTTAGAATCCAGTTTTTCATCTGATTTAACACTCGCGATTTTTTCATGAATAATTCCTTTTTGATTGGTTAACTGCTCAATCTCCCGGTCAATGGGTGACATAATATTCGCTCTAGTCTTTACAGGCTGTGTAAACTGTGATCTACTTGATAAGCTTGAAATCTGAGGCATTTAAACACTCCCTTAGAATGAAATGGTAAATATTTCTTTGTGATTATTATCGGCTGTTATTCATGTGAATATTAGCTGGGTTTGAGTGTGATTTAGAGAAGAGGTCAACAGCAGCTTATACAGAATCTACTCTTCTTGGTCATCATGTATTCTAGATAGCGGTAGAGAATGGAATCTATGAGGTAATGCCCGAACCTCTTGTTCAAGGACCGTGCTGTTGGCATCTCCGGCAGGCGGTCTTTTCGTATTATCAGGTTAGCCAGAATCTTCTGGTTGGCCTTTTTTTGTGGTCGTTTTACGATGGGGGGAGCCGGGAGAACGTGGCGGCTTTAGGGGCAATGAACCCGTAATAAAAACTGTTCTCTCACGACCTCCAAAAGACCATGTTTGAGCTGGTAGGGGCGGTAGACCCCGCATCACAAGCGAAGCTATGGATTTGG
>Ga0209784_100275_pt1 | contig 29442 bp, 28 predicted proteins | sample AraplaCvi_mLB_r2_2_FD_184284 | JGI IMG/M metagenome (GOLD analysis project Ga0209784, IMG submission 184284) | Arabidopsis root microbial communities from North Carolina, USA - plate scrape CL_Cvi_mLB_r2 (SPAdes) (version 2) | ecosystem: Host-associated > Plants > Roots > Endosphere | place: USA...
GCGATCGGCATTCCTGTAGTCTTAAGCTTTGCGAGTAATACAATCCATTCAAAATCGTGTTCCCGATATACACGATGACCATTTTGGGCACGAGGTATAGGGTCCATCAGACCGATCCTTTCGTAATAACGAAGGGTGTGTACGCTTAACCCCGTCAACTCAGCTGCCTGCTGAATGGTCAGCTCTTTCCCGCTCATAACGAGTCCCCTCCTTTTAACATCCGTTTATAAGCTGGTGAGCACCGATACACTCCGAGTGGTTCTTGTGTAATTTCGCTTATAACTATACTTATGTTTCGATGCGTCGTATGAAAATACCTTTAGCGAAGGTATGTCATAAGTGGATTAAGTGAGGAAGGCGCCGTTCAATTGATCAAGCTGATCAGAGTTAATCCGGAGCTTAAGTGCCCCCAAATTTTCTTCCAATTGCGTTAGATCACTTGCAGCAATAATTGGAAGAGCTCTCGGATGATTTTGCAGCATCCAAGCAAGGATAAGCTGATTCGGTGTCGCTCCCAGCTCTCCAGCAACCTTCCTTAGCGTATGCAATCGAGTCATCTGATCCTCTCTCCGATATGCATCAGGTATGACAGCATCCTTTCTGTTGTATATGCCTCCAAGGAGGGGTGAATAAGCCATGAGCGTAAAATCATCGTTTTGACTGCAGTAAGCAAGTAAATCCTCATCCGCACTGACCTGCAGTCCGAAATTCGCATCCACTCTAGGCTGCAAATACGTATATCGCTGCTGGATGCAGCAATAGGACTCCCATCCTTTTGACATACTGATCGCCTTGGCCTCAAGGATCCTGGAAAGCCGATAATTACTGCAGCCTATAGCCCTTACTTTGCCGGCTTTGATCAAGGAATCAAAGGTCTCCAAGGTTTCCTCGAGTTCAGTTTCAATATCGTCTACATGAGCATAATATAAGTCTACATAATCTGTTCCTAGCCTAATCAAACTTTCGTCAATTTCCTTCTCAATCGCTTGGCGACTTAAACCTTCCAATTTTTCACTTTTCGGCACTACCGGTTTCGCTCCCACTTTGGTGGCCAAGATGATTTGATGTCTGTTTTTTCTTTCTTTCATCCATTCGCCAAGCAAAAACTCGCTTTCTCCGCCAACACAGCCTTCGTTCCATATCGCATAATTATTGGCTGTATCCAGAAAGTTTCCCCCTGCTTCAAAAAAATGATCAAGCAGTTGGAAAGAGATTTTTTTGTTGGTTCGCGATCCAAAATTCAGACAACCCAAAGAATAAGCACTTACCAGCATCCCTGTATTCCCCAACGGAACATGCTTCACACTATTTCCTCCTTTTAACAAACTGAATTAACTTCCGCTTACTTGCATCGTACGCCACCAGTATACGAGTTTAAGCGCACTCTAAGTCAATACTACTAATCAAATATCTTCTCTATTCTTAAACAATGCAAAAACACCTCCAAAATAGTCTCCATATCTTACGACATGAGTGCTTCTCTTGAAGGTGTTTTTTCAATGTCCACTAAATGGGGTCTTGACCAGTCTCAAATTGGGTGTCTTCTTGTTTTTAATCCAATATCGTTCCACGTTAGCTCAAGAAACTAGCTTCTCTATAAAATACGGTTTTCCGAACTGTTCTTAAAAGTCTGGGTGGCCATAGAACGTTGCAAACGGGCAGCCGTAACCTTTGAAGCGGTATAAATCATGATCTTATGGATTGGTCGGTGGCTGCAAGGTTACATGTTTCACGTGAAAGGTTTATCCTAACCATAATCGAAAGCAGCGGGTAGTTGCCTGTTGCAACGGCTCGCTGCCTCAGTTACTTGTCGGCTGCTGTGGTGTTGTTTTGAACAATCGTTTCTTGTTCGTGCAACAAGAACTAATCCTTACTGTCTTCATTAGCCCTTTTGTTTAGTCTGGTATCGCATTAGCAACGAAAAATGGAGCAGTTGTCAACGGCAAACTACTCCATGCTAACTTAAATTATCGGATCCCGTTTGTTGAACGACTAACATAATACGCTACCATAACTCTGGTTCACGATCAAAGAACTTTCCAGGAACTCCTTTGAAGACTTCGTTAGTGGGGTTACTTACAAACTGTATGAAATGAATATCAAATTCGAAAGCTCTAATTGCTTGCGAAAGGATTTCGTTACTAACCAAAGCGCTTTCACATCCTTCCCCATTGAAATCAGTTTTTCGCTATCATTTCATATCAATACCACAATTCTTTAAATGATTTATTATGTTTTCATATGAATGATCGTCCCAAATAATAAGATAATATTTTTCCCTGTTTAATTTCTGTAATGCACCGAGTCGATGATTACCATCATGTAATCTAAAATTCCCATTTTCAATTGTGGCAATTAATGGAGGCATGTCCCACCCAGATTCAAATCTACTGCAAATTTGATTTATGTTATAGTTCCACCATTTAATATCCTCTACATATTCCAAATGTTCTTCTGGTCCAACTATTCTTTCCAGATATTTCATGTCAATCTCAATAGGTCCTAGCCAATATCGTTTTTTCTTTTTTAAGTCTTCTGACATGACTATATTATCGCCTTCTCCATTTAAAAAAAGATGAACCCAAGTTTCAATATCATTGGCCAGAGCATATTCATTAGCAGCGCTTAATGTAAAAGCATTCATCTGCTTACCCCTCTTTTTGTATTGATGAATTTCACGAGTTTCTTATAACGTCTTATTCAAGTACTTCGTAAATCAAGTTCATACGTAGGCTATTCTCTAAATTTTTGGATTATCCTGCCCGTTAGTTGAATCATGGTTCCTTGATTTGATTTATTACATAGTGCCTTAAATTATCTAGATCTGACGCTAAAAAGTCTTTTAGCTTAGCTTCATTGTTATATGAATCAACAACATATTTAATGATGTGACGAAATCGTATGGGAACTAATCCAATAGCCCAGTCACCAGCTTGTGTTTGATGGTTTGTCTCGGCCAACCCTGATTATTTATTCCAGAACTCACTTTTCATTAATACCTACATTTTCTCGAATCATAGATGGTTAAAATGTTCGTATACATAGCCACAAAGCATAGGAGTTACTTTATTCTAATGACTACCTTTCCTTTTGCACTTCCGCCTTGCAGGTACGAGAATGCTTGCGCAGTCTCTTCCAAATGATACACTTTATCGATAACTGGCTTAATTTGGCCACCTTCAATATACTCTTGTAAAACCTTTAATTGTGCTCCACTCGATTTCATAAAAAGAAAATGATATCTTGTATGGTACTTCTTCTCAAGCGATGCGATCTTACGGCTCGCGATGGACAAAATGGCTGTTTTCATCCAACCCAACTTTGCTTCTTTTCCAAATCTTGCGTTTGGCAAGCCAGAGATGGAAACGATTTGCCCGCCTGGCTTCAGGACACGGAACGATTTTTCCAGTGCCGCTCCTCCTAGCGTATCAAAAACAGCGTCATATCCAGTAAGCACTTCTTCAAAATTCTCTTTTTTATAATTTATGATCAGATCGGCGCCCATCGATTTGACCAGCTCATACCCTTTTTCGCTTGCTGTTGTTGCAACAAAAGCTCCCATCAATTTGGCCAGTTGAATGGCAAACGTCCCCACACCTCCTGAACCAGCATGAATCAGAATTTTTTGACCCTTTTGGAGATGCAAAAAATCGGTAAAGGCTTGGTAAGTCGTAAGTCCGACCAGTGGAATAGATGCAGCTTCTTCAAAGCTTAGATTTTGCGGCTTTAACCAAATATCTTCTTCATGTACAGCAATGTATTCCGCCAATGTACCGATACGGCTCTTGCGCGGTCTGCCATAAACTTCATCACCAGGTTTAAATGCACTCACCCGTTCGCCAACCTTAACGATAATGCCGGAGAAATCATTGCCTAAGATTAGAGGGAACTTGTAACTCAACAGGAGTTTCACTTTCCCTTCCTTAATTTTATAATCGATTGGATTTAAGCTGGCTGCATGAATTTCCACTAACACATCATGTTCTCCGATATGAGGCACTGGTTGTTCTGTCAACACTAAGGGAACATTTTTACCGTATTTCTCAATGGTTATTGCCTTCATTTATATCACTCCCATTAGGATTATTGGTTTAAACAAATAAACTAATAGAGCGAAAACATTCTGCTCTACAGTAATTCCATTTTAAGTCTTTTGTACTCACTGAGGCCAAGTGCACTCTGCTTCAATGGCAGTAATCAAGGTTTTGAGTTGTTCGAGCGGTTTGCGGACAGTCAATATATAATAGTTTTCTACGCCCTTTTTCTCGGATTGGATAAAACCAGACTGTTTCAGCACCTTCAAATGATGGGAGACAGCTGGTCTAGATAAGTTGATGTGGCCTGCTATCGCATTAACATTAAGTCCCGATTTGTTTTGTGCTAGCACCATAATAATAGCTTGACGGTTTTCATCGGTCAGTACTTCCAACAGCGGGATGGACTCTTTGAATTGTTGCAGAACTTGCTCGGTTCTTTGGCTCATGCGATCCATCCTTTCCGTTGATTAGTTTAATCACTTAAACATAATTATAATTATCTGCTAAATAAAATCAAGCGTAAGATAAGATTGACTGTCCTTAACAAACTTCCGTTTACGGTTCTAGTTGTAGGCTATAAATATATTAAGCCGCATAATCAGCGGCTTCTAATGCTACTATGTGTTTGTCACCCGACAATGTGTGGCCGGCAAAACCACAATATATAGGTTTCTTTATGAGTTGTTCTCCTCGCTTGAAATACTAAGTTGTATTCTTATGAAGTTTATCACAACATTGAATCATCGTCGCTGCCAAGGATTCTTTTTTCTTCCTCTAAATGTAGAACAACATGTATCATGGTGTTATTGAGGTTTTAACTACATATGCTTCTTATTTAGATAATCATCTAATCGATAATCGGAATATGTTCTTTTCCCTCGGAGGATAAGTGTCTTCTACCGCTTCTCTTTGCACATATAGATGATACCAAGCTTCCGCCACTTGATCCGGATCAAATCCTGTACCTCTCTTGATCAGAGGACTAATGGATAAATGTCCAACAAATACCCCATGAGGATGCAGACTTTGGTGTAGATTAAGGATATAGTTTCGCAATCCCGACATAACGATGCCCGAATTCCCAGACATGGGCGTGGGGCTCATAGCGGAGAGATCACTTGTAAACAGAAGTGCCCCTTCGCCTCGTTCCATCATATCTGAAATGATTAGTCTTGCAGTATTAATGGCTCCAATTACCACATTATTAAAAATGAGAAGGACGGCTTCCTCTGTCGTATCAAGAACAGATGTCACAGAAACACTTCCGCTATGTGGGCTAAACTCAACAACGTCAATTGTACCGTAGATGTTCTTCATTTGTTGAACAGCTCTTGTAAGCTCCATTTTGTTTGTAATATCAGCAGCAAACCCTCTAGCTTCAATACCCAACTCACTTAACTCCACAGCATATTGATCCAGCTTCTCTTGTGTTCTTGAAACCATAGCAATGCGGAATCCATGCCTGCCAAACGTTTTGGCCAATGAAAAACCAAGGCCCAGCGCCAAATATAGCAATTGTCTTCAACAATCTATCCTCCCTCTTAGAGAACTCACTTCAAGATAATCCGTTTCGCCTTGGCGAGATTGGCGGCCAGCTCAGTGTGGGTTTGGTGTGCGTGCGCTAACCAAGCGGGCTAACCGGGACCGCTGCGCAATGACTCGCTCAGCGGACTGTTGTCGACCGTAGACGTGGCTTCTGATTTCTATAAATTGATTTTCGCCCTACTTATGGTATGGGTTAGATACTCATCTAATCGGTAATCGGCTCATGTTCTTGTCCTTGGCTTGGGACAAGAACTTGTACCGATAAAACAAAAAAAGTCGCTAAATTAGCAACTTTCTAAGGGATCATGTTCTTGTCCCTGACATTTTTTGCTAGTACTTTTAAACAATCAGCAGTCTAGACCTTAATCATGTCCTAGTCTACTGCTCCTCTGTTTGAAGCCATTATAATTCCTAACTCAGGAATTATATATTTCTCTATTTAGTTGAACAATTTCTTTATGCGAATATCCACCAGTAGCCGCAGATAGTTTCTCTATCACTTTATCCCGTAGAAATGGGGCTTTTTCTTTATTAGCTTTTTTTAATGCTTCAGTTAGTTCGTCTTTTGTTAGTTCCGTGCAGTATGCGGGAGTTCCTGGCTGTTGTCTCCAGGAATCACTTAAAGATCCACTATCTACTGCATCGAAGCCTAACTCATTTGCTATATTCATGATTATTTGTTTATGCGACTGGTTATTACCAGCAATCGCTATGGCAATGCGTCCGCTAGTTCCTTCGGGAGTTCCTTGATGTTCTAAAGTATACGCTAATAAATTGTTGAAAGCTTTAATGATAGGTCTGCCTAATTGATTTGAAACCCAAACACTTTCAACCATCCTGTTCTCAATTTCTTCTATTTTATTGCTTATCTGAGGATAATAATTTGATGTGTCTACAACTACTACTTCCTCCCCAACCTTATTTACAACATTACGAATGCTTGGCAGTGCGTGGAAAGGGATAGATATTATTAGAACATCAATATTTTTAATTACATCCTCTACACTCACGGGTGTTCCTGCAAGTTCCTTTCCTTCTAGCCGTTCAATCCCGCGAGCATCTGCAATTTTAAGATCATGTCCATTCTTAACTATTTTTTTTGAAATATTTGACGCGATTGGTCCTGCACCTATTATTCCAAATCTCATTATCAATTCTCCTATTCTAAGGTTATTTTACCTCAGCGATCGCCTGGTTGGCTGCCGTAATGTTAATTGAACTATGGTTTAGTTTGTTTTAATACTGGTTAAAACATCAATGGTATCAACTAAGAACAGTTCCCCAGCATATTATTTAGCATGCTAAATATATTCTGAAGACATGAAGAGCTAAAATATATTTCTCTCCATTTGTTGCATTAATCGTTTTAATATCAACCGATTTTCCGTAGATATAGATTGAAGTAATTTATCTTGCTGCTCCCTCCATTTGATCCCAACCGGTTTTTCTAATTCTTTGCCTTTGTCCGTAAGAAAAATTCGCATTACCCTTGCATCTTGCTCATCTCGTTTACGGTATATAAATCCGTTCTGCTCCAGTGATTTAACCATATTCGTTACGGTTGGGGGTTCACATTTTAAGTGTTCACATAATTGCATTTGTGTAACCCCATCGCCTAACCACAAACGATACAGTAAATTATCTTGCCCGACATAAAGGTTAAGTTCCCTTAGAGATTCCCCATAATTTCGACGCATTTGGGAGGAGATACGATCTAACGACTGACGTATATCGCAATCCACTGTATCTGTCATGAGGACTAACCTCCTACCATTCGAATATATTTAGCATACTAAATTTATCATGGTGAAATATAGGTGTCAATTTACAGAAGGGCCCACAAAATGTCAGGAGCAAGAACTTATTTTTTTGCGAATCCTTGCTTGTTCAAATAATCCATCATTTCAGGCAGAATACTTCTCTGGAGATGATCCTGGATATGATCACTCCATCCTTTTACTTTCTTCACTGTGAATGGAGCCTTAACCGGACGATTCTCATAATACTTCAACATGGTTTCATCATAGATGGCTAATTTTTCATGATTTAGTGCTTGATACTGATTTTCCAACAGCACCATGGATCGGGGTAACCTCGGCTTAAGTTCAGGTTTATCTGCAGCAGGAACACCTAAGCATAATCCCACCAAAGGTATCACATACTTCGGTAATTTCAAAAGGTCAGATAATTCGCTAATATTTGCTCTGACACCACCAATAAATACACCGCCAAGTCCCATGGATTCGGCCGCTGTTAACGCATTCTGGGCCATCAGCCCAGCATCGAATGAACCGATCAAGAGAAATTCAATGTATTCTAAGTCCACATCTGGGGCAATTTGATGATTTCGGTTGAAGTCTGCACAAAAAATCCAAAACTCAGCTGCTTCCTCGATGTAGGGTTGATCCACACTGAGGTGCATTACTTTTTTTCGAAGATCCGGATTAGTAATTCGAATAATAGAAACGGCTTGAAGGAGACTGAAAGAGGATGTTTGACTGGCTGCTTTAAAGATTGCCTCTCGTTGTTCCTCCGTTATAGGTTGATTGCTATAAGAACGCTCGGATGTATGACTATGAAGTAATTTAAGCGTGTCATTCATTTAAATCCCTCTCCCCTACTTTTTAAACAATTTCGTAAACCATATTGGTAATGAACGCCCATATTCTCGAGGAGTGTTTTTCCTTCATACTCTCTATGGAACAAACTCCGATCCTGCAGGATGGGAATAACTTGGTTTACAAAGTCTTCAACCCATCAAGGGCGATATCCGGTACAACCGAGAATCCATCACATGCATCAGCCAAAAACCATTCTTCGAAGAAGTCAGCAACTTGTACCGGGGTACCTGCAACGACCGGGTGATAATTAATGACACCATGGGCAAGAATATCACCAATGGACATCAAGGATTAACATAGACACCCGAAGCGTATTTCCCCGCCAACTGCAGTCCTTCATTCTGTATAGGCTTAGAGATAAATAACTCTTCTCTGTGTTACAATAATACTTAGCCTGCTAAATAAATGTTGATTATTGTTGTTCTGCTCAGTGGCATTGACATAATCATAAATTCTTTTGCTGGATCTGCAAAGAGGGCAATATAAATGAACATAGTACAGCTTGTTGTACTTTTGGATTAGGAGTGATAATAATGAGGGTTTGTAATGAAGGATTTGATCAAGAGTTTATGGATGAAAAAAGGGATATGTACGCGATAGCATTTACACAAAATGTTCTTTCAGGACGTTGGAAATACTTTATATTATGGTATTTAAAAGGAGAAACACGTCGCTATACAGATATTAAAAATTTCCTTGGTGGTTTATCACAAGGCTCCCTCACAAATCAGCTTAAAGAACTGGAAAGCGATGGGGTTATTCAACGTGATGTTTACCCGGAAGTCCCTCCGCGTGTAGAGTATTCGTTAACAGATAAGGGAAAAAAATTACTACCGATCCTTGAGAAGATGGAAGACTTCGGTAAGGAATTCGGCAGCAAGAATTAATCCAAACCATATTTTCCTTTTTTTTTCACAGCTCGCTAACCTGCACGTTAGCGCAACGACATCAACCGTTGGACCTGACCCTTTAAATGAGCGCCCTTATTTAAATGAGTTCCGTGATTTCAATAATATCTTTGGTAGAACGGGATAGTCGTGTTAAATCGGTCACGACCACGGCATCTTCGGGTCAAAGATATTCCAGCAAATGATTTAATTCCGGTCTGTCTCTTTTCGCTCCTGTTAATCCCGTAACAAAAATGATTAAAACTCTAGTGTTATAAAGAATAGAATATTTAACTGAGTGGTTGACTTATTATTATATATCCACTATATTTAACCATATGGTTGAATAAAATAATAATCTAGATAGTGTTTTCCACGCCTTAGCTGATCCAACCCGAAGAGAAATTGTTCGTCTTATTGCTTCTCAAGAACGTACAGTATCGGAATTGGCTGCACCTTTTGATATGTCTTTAGCAGCTATTTCTAAGCATATTAGAGTCTTAGAACGGGCAGGCATTCTTGATAGGAGTGTAAAAGGTAGAACACACACATACTTGTCGCCTTAATCCCGAATCCTTATCATCTGCAACGGATTGGTTGCGCTTTTACGAACATTTTTGGAACAGACAGTTTGACGCTCTTGAACGTGAGCTTAGTAACGCTAAAAAGGAGGAACATTAAGGTATTTGCAATAAACTTATGACGATAAAATTATTATAAATAGGATGATTGAGATGATCACTTCAACAACTACCCTAACAATGACACGTCGTTTTGAATTCACTGCGGAAAGAGTGTTTGATGCGTGGGTAAACCCAGAAATGATGAGTAAATGGCTATTCAATCCAGAAGAAAAAGCTAATATTGTAGAGAATGATTTTTGTGTCGGAGGGTCTTATAGGATTAGGGACCCCAAAGAAGGAGAAGCTATTGGGAAATATCTTGAAATCGATAGACCTTTTAAATTAGTATTTACATTTCAAATCCCAAAATATAGCGAAACGATAGACCGAATAACCGTATTACTAGAACCCATAGATGATGGCTGCGAAATGACTTTCACACAAGAAATAGTGGTTTCTCATGAAGAAGGATGGACCACAGAAGACATTAAAAAGGCGCATCGTGAATTTAGAGATGGTTCTGAACAGGGATGGAACAACATGTTTGATGTTTTAGTTAAACATTTATCGAACAGAAATATCCCCCAAAAATAACTAATCAAAATAGAAGCATGAACTATACTGAACGTCTTTTTTAGATTAAATAGTAGTCTCACTGTTTCACAGTTGGAAAACAATATGACATTTGGCGAAGTTTCTTCAAAGTATCGTGGTTGCTATAGCAAATAATCCATTTCCAAAAGTGAGTTTTAGTAGCGATCTAATTAGCTTAGCACTATTCATTGACTTACTTCTTCAATATCAAGAGCATCATTCCCACCTGCAAAGTCAGATCGATGCCCTTGCTGAAGAAGTTGAATCTTATCAGATAAGGTACCGTTTGATTCTCAACACCTTCTTGCAGATAAAAAAAAAAAATCCCCAAAATTGGTAAGTTACTTAATTTAATCCGGCTGAATTTTATGTCAATTGGTTCCATGCTGTTTCAAACATCTTACTTGAGTTTAATAACGAAACGGTATATGGATCCCTCTCTGCTTCGTCATAGAGCGCAGAAGTACTGAAAAGTTCAACCTGTTTTCCCTCTTTCAAAACCATAATATTCGAACATAGTCCTGGTAACAGCGTGAGGTCATGAGTAATGAACAGAAGAGTTAAGCCTTGTTCCTTCTGAATGGATATGAGCAGCTCAATCATCTGCTGTTGTAATAAGACGTCGAGGTTGGAGACCATTTCGTCACAGATTAACAGTTTGGGACGAGTTAACAAAGCTTTGGCGAGACAAGCTCTTTGATACTGCCCACCACTCAGTTTTCCGGGGCGATTTCGAAGAAGGTTCTCATTCAGGCCTACTTTTCCCCAATATTCAAGGACTTTATGCTTGCGCTCGGCTCGATTATAACGGGTAAAATGAATTAAAGGTTCTTCCAGACACTGAAACAAGCTCATTGCGGGATTTAATGTGGAGCCCGTATTCTGAAAAACAATCTGTATATCGCGATACCATTCTCTATACGATGATATTCCTTTGCTGGGCAAGGGCCGCCCGTCAAAGAAAATATGGCCGGAGGTTGGTTGTTTTAAAGCCATGATAAGCTGGGCAAGCGTGGATTTACCACTACCACTCTCCCCCACAATAGCCAGAGATTCTCCATCTTCTATTCCAAAATGAATATCTTGCAGAATGGGTCTTCCGTGAATTTCCTTATACAGTCGCTGGATTTCAAGCATAAGGTATCTCTCCTTTTCCAAGAAATCTTTGAGAGCAATGCCTGCATAACTCTTGGGTGTATTCATGTTCAGGTGCGCTTATAATGTTCTCCTTACTGCCCTGCTCTATTATTTTCCCTTCCCGCATAACACCAATCGTGTCCGCAAGATAGCCCGATATAAGTAAGTCGTGGGTAATAAACAACATGCTCATCTCCGTGTCCAGAATGAGCTCTTTCAGAAGGAATATGATCTCAGCCTGTGTTTTGACATCAAGTGCACTTGTTGGCTCGTCGGCTATCAGGATTTTCGGCTTTAACAGGAGCGCCATCGCAATCATGACACGTTGATTCATTCCACCGCTTAACTCATGAGCATAACTGCTCATCACATGGGACGTGTCCTTTAAGAGAACTTGGGACAACATTTTTTTTGCTTGCTTCTCAGCCTCATATCTTGAAACAGGCAAGTGACTGCGCATCAGATCAACGAATTGCCTACCAATCGGAATCGACGGATGCAAGGCCTGTTCCGGATGCTGGAAGATGGCACCGATCTGGCCCCCTCTGATGCTGCGCCAGCGCTTCCTTGATAATTGCTGCAGATGTTCACCCTGTAACACGATGTCACCTGACATCTGCAGATGAGCAGGCAGCATATCCAAGATAGCCTTACTTGTCAGCGTTTTACCGCTGCCGCTTTCTCCAATCAATGCATATGTTTTCCCAGTCTCCAGAGAAAAGCTGCTATTATGCACAAGCGATTGACCTTCCTTATTTCTGATATTTAGATTTTTGACTTCGAGCAAGGTCGTCATTTAGCGTTCCCTCCTCAGTCGCTCGCCTATAATTTGGAACGAAGCAGCAGTCAGAAATATCATAAAGCCTGGAAAGAAGCCCATCCATGGGGCGACCTGCAAATAATTTTTACCGTCCAATAGCATGACACCCCATTCTGGAGAAGGAGGCTGTGCACCAATACCCAAAAAGGATAAACCGGATAAAGTCAGGATCACCTTACTCACGTCCAGAATGAGCATCGTTCCAATCTGAGGCATGATATTCGGAATCATATGTCTGGTTATTATTCTAAGTCCAAATGCCCCGCTTACCCTGCTGGCGGTAATATAAGGTTCCTTTTTCACATCATGAATTAGCCCTCTTATGATTCGTACGTACTTGGCCCACCAGGAGAGGATCACCGCAAAATATACATTTTCCATGCCAAATCCAAGGAAGCCAACGACCACAATGGTAAGTAGCATACTCGGTAATGCTGTGAAAATGTCGGTTAGGCTCATCATAAGCATGTCCAGCTTGTTCCCCAAAAAAGCACTCCAAGTCCCCACCAGAAGACCAATCAACATCACAACACTAAGTACAATAAAAACAGGAAATACCGATTCACTAATCCCGTGTATGACCCGGCTTAACAGGTCTCTTCCCAAATAATCCGTTCCAAATGGATGAGCAACGCTGGGAGGAAGAAGCTTCTGTTGATGATTCGTATGGAACGGATCATAAGGTGAAATCCACGGAGCCGCAAGTCCTGTAATAATAAGTAGGATGATATATAACAACGCTGCCGTTGGCAGTTTATTCGCTCGGATGATACTGATCAAACTTCCCACCTCTGTTTGTCAAGATGAACACGCGGGTCCGCAAGGAAGTACAACAGGTCGGTCATAAAATTAAAAACAAATATAAATGCTGCCACGAAGAGTGCGCTCCCTTGAATGACTGGAAAATCACGGCGAAAAATAGCTTCAAGCATGTATTTACTGAATCCCGGAAAACTGAAAATCGTCTCGGTGATAATCGAAGCCCCAAAAAAGCTGGGTAGACTCGTCGTGATTAATGTCAGAATTGGGATGAACATGGAGCGTAGTAAATAAGACGGATAAAAGATGCTCGGCCGCAATCCCCTAGCTTTTGCAGCCTCAATGTACGAGAACTTGCTGTACTGGATCGTATAGGATCGAACCATCCGAATAAAGTAAACACTTTGCACCAGCGTCATGGCAGTAACCGGCAAAATATAATGCCGTGTGGTCGAACTGCCTACAACAGGCAGGACGGGCCATATCACGCCTAAGGCATACATAAGAAGAATAGCAAGCCAATATAAAGGGATCGACAACCCCAAAATGGTCATTGAATAAACCACTCGATCTGCCATTGTGCCTTCATTCAATCCCATCCAGATTCCAATCGGTATGGATATGAAGAGGGTTAATAAAAAAGAGCTTGCAATGAGTTTCGACGTTGAGCCTAAACGTTCAATCATTTCACTTAATACGGGTTCTCCGGAAGAAAAGGAATGCCCTAACTCTCCTTGAAATACGTGATTTGCCCATGCTAAATATTGCTGAATGAACGATTGATCCAGTCCCCATTGTTTCTGTAAATCAGCTACGATGGATTGCTCCGGTACGGCTCCGATTTCCAGCAGCAGCATCGACGCCGGATCACCCGGCGCCAAACGCATTAATGTAAAAACAAACAAGGAAAATAAAACAAACGTGACTACCAACATGAACAGACGATGAATCATAGAGCGGAGCATTACTTCGCTTCTTTCTTCAGGTAATGCCACTTCAACGGGTTGTCCTCAATAGCATTGAACCTAAAATCAACCACTTGGCTTGAATGAACAAAGGTTTGCTTGGCGTAGTATATCGGAACAGACATGGCTTCCTCATGCATACGGAGGAACACCTGATTGAACAGCTCTTGCTGCTGCTGAGTGGAAACCGTGGCCGCGATTTGATCCAGCAAATCGGATAAAGGCTTGTCCTGATACGCAACTCCCGGTGAGGATGGCGAATCATAGAATAAGGAGGACAGGAATCGATAAGGTAATTGAGCATCAGTGTATGTCCGATACATAAGCAGATCATATTCCTTCGTGCTCCACAGGGTATCGTAGTAAGCTGCCCGTTCCTGATTCACAATATGGATTTGAATGCCGATCTGTTTCATGTTGTCTTGAAAAATTTCAGCCATCTCTTTCCATTCCGGATATTCCTCTGATTGAATGACCAGACGAAGTTGCAGTGCTTGCCCATCTTTTTCATAGAGCTGCTTGTTCTTATTCCATTGGTAGCCCGACGCTTCAATCAGCTGTTTGGCTTTTTCGGGATTATACGGATAGGAAGGCTGATTACTGTCGGATATAAATGCAACCTTCTCTTGGAACAATCCTCTGACAGGGTCCCCGCTACCACCAGCATACTTGCTCGTATCATTGCCATAATTGATAGCTTGGCGGATATTCTTATCAGCTAGAGAAGTATTGTGTTGGTTGATAACCATAAAGTAGGACATTGTACTGCTTCCGGTTTCAATTACGTAGTTGTCGTTGTTCTGAAATACAGGGAGACTTTCCATGGGGATATTACCAAGTTCCCCGCCCGCAAGATCCACCTCTCCAGATTGCAATGCCATTACCCTCGCCTGAGGATCTGTAATGACTTTGAAAACAAGTGAATAGTCGGATGGTTGTTCTAACCAATAATGATCATTCGGGATTAGAACAGTCTGAATCCCTGGTTGATACTCTGCTATTTTCCAGGCACCCGTTCCGATCGCTTTTTGAAAAGTACCATTCACATCTCCCTTAGGGGTTACCGAGTTCGGACTCATAATTCGATATGGTCTTGCCTGACTAAGCTCGTACAACACTTGCGTTGCTGTATCCTTAAAGGAAAGTACGACTGTTTGATCATCAGGTGCTTCAACTTTTTGCAATAAACGGGATATTTCAAGCGAAGCATTCTCTTCCCTGCTTACCGCTCTTTCCAAAGAAAACTTCACGGCTGCTGAATTCAGTGGACTGCCATCCGAGAACATGACCTGATTTTGCAGATGTAAAATGTAAGTCCTGCCATCATCGGATATCTCCCATGACTCCGCCAGGCTGGGCGCAAATTCACCTTTTCCTTTATAGTCCACAAGGGCATCATATATAGCCGCATGCGTATGTCTGGAACCATTGTAAGTCGAGGCGTCAAGCTTGTCTGCTTCAGTATCCTGCGTGACTGCGACCACAATGTTCTTGTCCTCCTCTGCTGCAGAGGGTGAGCTCACATGTTGTGAACACCCCATAATGAACAACAATAAGACAACAGCAATTACTCCAAATCCAGATCTTCCAAACATCCCTGCTCCTCCTATTCCTCTTTTAAGTTGCTTATGATTGCATAGCTGTTATTCTCATGAATACTTGCTAGATGAACAATCTTTGTATATTATTAATCGTAATCATTACGTTTAGCAAGGAAATTTTTTTATAACAAGGAGTCGATGTTAGTGAGTAAGCATAAACTTGTACAACAATATCGGGATTATTGGGACAAAGGAGCAGCTGTCTATGATGAAATTGTGGATGCCGATTTTACGTCCAACCGATATGATCAATGGGAGGGAATTCTGAGTCATTTTTTGTCCGGGAAAAATAATTTAAAAGTGCTCGATGTAGGTACGGGGCCTGGTTTCTTCGCGGTTCTGCTCAGCCAGATGGGGCATCAGGTTACTGCTATTGATTCTTCTCCGGAGATGGTGGCTAGAGCTAATCAAAACGCCCATAAATATAATTGCAGTATCCAGGTTATGGAGACAGATATTATAGAATATAAGACAGAAGAAAAATATGATATCATCATTTCACGAAATGTAACCTGGTTCCTGTACAATCCTGTAGCTGCATATCAAAGTTGGCATGGAATGCTTAATGACGGAGGCCAGGTTATTATTTTTGATGCGAATTGGAATTTATTTTTAACTGATCCGAAGGAGGCAGAGCTTTTTCAAAAAGACAAGGAGGAGGCTGCCGCAAAAGGGTACGTGCCGTACCGCCCAGAGAAGGATGTCGAAGAAGGAGACCAACTGGCACTTACTTTGCCATTGAGCTATGTAAGAAGACCTGAATGGGACAGCGAAATGCTTCGTTCAATTGGCTTTGCCCAAATCCAAATTCATCAAGGATTCGATGTGGAACTGTATCATATAGGTGAACAAATTCTGAATCGACACAGACCGATGTTTGCGATCGTTGCCAATAAATAACTCAACATTGCAGCCTCGAACACGTTGTAACTCCGTTTATGCGGGCATCAGCTTTACGGACTCGGTAATCCTTATCAACCACGGTTAATCATATATATTCGTATGTTCTTGTCATCTTACATTTGTTTATTGGGCTGCTTCCGGCCGCTCAATTAAAAAACGGCTGCTAAAACTGCAGCCGTTTGTAGTTACGTTTGTTTCTATTTTACTATTATGCCCGTTAGTGCAACGAAGGAAGCCTATCTTTCTGACGGCTTCCTTCGTTGGTTGTTGCGCTATCGTTCTCCGTTAGGTTAATGACTCTGTAATAAACCTTGCTAAGGCTTCAGCCTTTTCAATTCTACCTATCCTTCGATAAGCTTCAACTTCGTATTCTAAAGTTAAAACTGGTAACTTCAGGTTAAACACGTTGATGTAGTGTTTTATTTCGTGAAGGTTAGGTGTTCTTTCCCACTCGGTTCCATCAAACTTTTGAATATCCCCGATTATCTCAACTGACACACCATTTATGTTTAGTTCACCAAAATAAGATCGTATATTATTTTTTGTTGAGAATGAAACCTCTCTCCTAATGTGCTCCTTAAATAAGGACTGAATCTCATATGCCCCTTCTTGATCTGTTTGAATATCTATGTCATCTGGCTCGTACTGCATTCCTTGCAGGGCAAAGCTTGTACTCCCTGTCAAAGCCCAATTAACTTCCGTCTTGGATAATTCATCCTCTAAAAGTTTCAGTACTTCTATAAAAGTTGGTTTAATCAATTGTCGCCCCCTTAACAGAGCACATGATCTTAAAATATTCCACTTGTTTATTAAGGAATCCTGCTTGTTAGCTTAACGCCGGCTGCTATTTAGCTCTCGTCAACATGAGAGAAATGGTTCCAAAAGTACTTTACCTATGTGACCACTTGCTAGAGCTTTTTCAATTGCTTTCTTATACTCGTGTATACTAATACGTGTTCTTGGTGTCTGAATAGTCAATGTACCTTCTTTGACCAGTTCAAATAAATCACTAAAATTTTCATGCCATCGATCATTGGAAATACCATCTACCCATCTTTTAAGCCAATATGGTTTCACCCTAATATTGGGATGTCTTTCATGTATATGAGACCAATTCATTTGGTTCCCTGAAAGTAGTCCAATAATGGTAACTGCACCATCTGGACGAATACATTCAATCAAGTCGTGCCCTTCTTGTCCTCCAATGCTGTCAATACCCGCCGTCGCTCCCAATCCACTGGTCAATTCCATTACGCTATGAATAAGTGATTCTTTAGACGTATCAATTACAGCCCAAGCACCAAGTGATTTCAATTCATCGATATGAATATCGTTTCTTACGACTGCAATTAATCTATATCCAAATACTTTTGCCAACTGTGCGAATAAACGTCCTATTGCGGAACCACAGGCATTTACAACCAGCACATCCTCAGAATTCAACCGCAATTCTTCCGTACAAATAAGCCATGCTGTCATAGGATTAATGTACATTTGGCTTGCTGTTTCGTCATCCATTTCTTTGGGGACAGGAACTGCAAAATTGGCCTTTGTTTTCACATACTGTTGCCAAGTCCCCTCTCCACGTAGAGGCAATACCCTCTTACCTATAAGTGATGTTGTTATGGATGAACCCACAGCTTCAACAACACCAACCCCTTCGTACCCTGGTATAGCCGGCAACTGAATTCGGTGTTTATATGCACCATATATTGGAATTAAGTCTGAAGGATTGATTGGACTAAGAATCATTCGAACCATGATGTCATCGTGTTGAAGTTGTATATCCTCACTCTGTTGTTCTAATTCCAACACTTCAAGTGGATGTCCGAACTTTTTATATTGTAGAGAAATAAACTTTGTAATGCATCTCACTCCTTACTGAATTCGCCTGCTTCATCAAAACAAAAGCTATTAAGACCTTCTAAAACACTTTCTAAAGATCTAAAATTACTACAAATGATAAAGCCGTTCAACTAACGAGTCCATTGATTAATGTATTAACATGCGAAGGTTGCCGACAGCTTGTGTTGAACTCTTTTTGATTACTCTTCACTCGGGCCGTTTTCGTACTACCTAAACGGTTTGCAATACTATTAGAAATGCTTAAAACAATTAAAGAGCAAATTAATATCAGTAGTGAGGGAATGATAACAATCTTTAATCCGTAGCGATCAGATCATTTTCCGGATAAGGGACGGCTTAACGCAAGAGATGCTGCTAATACCAAAAAGAATAAACCTGAATTTAAGTTTAATTTTCTTATTTCTTGTTTAGTTTTGTTTTGGTACGGTGTTTTTACACTACAAGCAAAAATTAGAGCTGCTATAGAGAGAAGGATAGCGAATAAGCATAGTGTATTATACGAATAACTATCAGTAACCCAGATACCCATAACTGGACCTAAAGCCATTGCAATAGTCGTTGCTGAGCTGTACCATCCCATCCCCTCACCACGACGGTTATCATAGATGTGGTGGAGAATGCCCAACTCAAGCCATAAATAATTCCACCCCAATAAGAGCAACTACTCCCCACACCCAATTATACATAAGCATCGCTATTGTAAATAACAATAGGCCCAACATGATAAACAGCCTTCTGCTGTAACGATCTAGTAAACCGCCAACAATCGGTCGAAGTAAGACTGCGGAGAGCGCAAATACCCCATCACTAAACCTACTTTGGATTCGCTGGCCCCCATTTACCAGTTTAATGAAATCGCAAGAAATATAGTAAGATATTTATCAATCGGTAATCGGCTCGGGTTCTTGTCCTTTATGCAATCGGGACAAGATCTTGTACCAATAAAACAAAAAAGCCGCTAAAATAGCGACTTTCATCGGGATCATGTTGTAGTCCTTCCACATTATTTCTATCTTCTTACATTTTCTCGATACAGATCAATACGGCCGGCAACTCTTTTCGCCCATAGGCTTCGATCAATGCCTCAATGTCTGCGTAGTAATCCGTATGGATCGCAATCTCAGGCTGTTTCTCAAATTCGGAATCAAAATAGATCGGCAGCTCACTGTTATTCACGTCCAGGTAAGGAATAAAAATTTCACTTCCATAAATGGCCTCTCCTGTAGTGCACGGCATGCCCGGTGATACGACAGAGAAAGATTTTTCCATAAAATTGGCAGCCTTAACGGCTGACCGACCTCCACATCACGCGGAATCCGTAAGCGGGCAGTCGAATATGTTCGCCCACCGACTTCCCTTCCCAATCGAAAAGAGGCTCCTTACACGTCACCAACTGCTCATGATCTGTAAAATTGTGCAGGAAAATATAGTCGGTCATGCCATCGCTACGCACTGCAACATTAACGCCTTCTCCCCATTCCCCTTGCAATGCACTTTTCAGACCACACCTGGAGGCTATTGCTGCATAGAAGTCGTCTAAGAACGCAGACTCGGTCCGCGCTGCTATATAATAAACCTCTCCACTTCCAAATCGATTAACTGTCAGTGCGGGACGTCCCCGATAGAAATCGTCACCGTACTCCGCAAGCACTTCAGCCGTCTCGGCATGAATCAAATCACACAACAGAGACACCTTATACACTCCAGTCAAACCTTCCAATCCACCGTCCTTCATGATGAGCGAGTTGTAATCCTCAGGATATAGCGAATCAATCTCTTCCGAACATACCCCGGCAAGCTTACGAAGAGGGCCTGGGAACCCGCCAAGGAAGCAAAGATCATGCTCATCAACAATCCCACTCCAATATGTCAGCACAAGCGTCCCCCCTCGGCTGACGAACGTTTCGAGACGCTCTGCTGTTCCCGGCTTCAACATATACAGCATGGGAGCTACCACGAGCTTATAATCATCCATAGAACGATCCATCGAAATGACATCAACCGGAATGCCCCGCTTCCAGAACGGTTCATAATGACGCAGCACCTCACCGTCATATCCAAGATTCGGATTGCGTGGACCGTCCGCGCCTTCTACCGCCCATTTGTTCTCTGTATCATTAAGCAACCCGATTGCGGCCGGTACCGTCGTTCCTGCAACAGAACCCATTCGCTCTAGGGTAGCACCCAGTTCTGCCACGTCTCTGAATACTCGGGTATTCTCATGCCCTCCGTGATCGACAACAGCACCGTGAAACTTCTCAGAGCCTCCGCGGCTCTTTCGCCACTGAAAATATTGCACGGAATCGGAACCGTGAGCTACTGCCTGGATGGAGGAAAGGCTGTGTGCTCCAGGACGCTTCAGCTTGCTGACCATCTGCCAATTAGCAACACTAGGTGTGCTTTCCATTAATAGAAACGGTTTTCCATTCTTGAATGAACGGTAACGGTCATGCACAAATGCGTTATGGCAAGCCGTCTGCCAGTCCGGCTGTGGGCTATGCCAACTCGGATAGCTGTCCCATGAAACGATATCAACATGCTCCGCCATTTGTTCATAATTGATATTGCATCCACCCAGAAAATTAGTTGTCACCGGTACATTTGGCGAAAATTGCCGTAAAGGTTCGATCTCTTCTTTCATAAACTCAATACTCTGTTCAGTGACGAACCGGTTCCAGTCGAGCTTCAAACCATGTAGCTTGTTTTCCCCGATCGGCGATGGAGATTCAATCTCTTCCCATTCGGAATAAGTGTGACTCCAGAAAGTGGTGTACCACCGCTCGTTCAAACGTTCCAAATTATTGTCGTATTTCCTTCGTAACCAGTTGCGGAATGCTTCCTGACACAAGTCACAATGACATTCGCCGTTATATTCATTGGAAATGTGCCATAGAAGCAGACCAGGATGCTGGCCGTATCGTTCCGCGAGCAGTGTATTAATCTGTCTGATTTTCTCACGATATACCGGCGATGTATAGCAATGATTATGCCGATGACCGTACAAATTCCGTATACGATCTGGTCTGACGCGTAGCACCTCCGGATATTTCCGGGCAAGCCAGGCCGGGCGGGCTCCGCTTGGCGTGCCCAATATGATGCGTATGCCGCCGTTATATAGTTTGTCTATGATTTCATCCATCCAGCCGAATTCGTATTGTCCTTCACTTGGTTCCAGTTTGGACCACGAGAACATTCCGATGGCCATAACATTGCAGCTTGCAAGGCGCATGAGCCGTATATCCTCGTCCCAGACTTCCGGTGCATGAATCCATTGCTCCGGATTATAGTCCGCACCGTGAAGCAAACCCTCTACACCCTTGAAAAGCCCTTGTTGGCCTGACATTCTTGACGTTCACTCCTTTAGCGATTCATAACATCCGATCTCGAATACCCTGGCATGATCCAGACCGTTCGTTGCGATTACTTCAAGACGAAGGCGATTTACCTGCTTAAGATCAACTTGGCAGGTTATTAGCCGTTGATAGTTATTAGCTACATACAGCACCTCTTGGCCATCTTCCTTCGATTCCGCACTATAGGCTATGATTCGAAATTCTTTCAAAGTCTCCGGCTGGGGTCCCCAAACAAGCTGTTTGTACAAATAATCTTCATGTGTTAGCGTCAATCTTCGATGCATGCCGGTATCGAGCACGACGACAATCTCGCGCAGCGATATCGGCGTCGTCCACTCCAGTTCGATCCAGGGGCTATCGTCGTCAGGTCGCGACATCCAGCGATGAGTGCCCTTTTCTGCCAAATCCGGCCGGATACCTCTCGGACCGTGCATGGAACGTGTGTGGCCATTGAGGACAGAGGATGCCGCACCTTCCGGCTGTTCCGAAGAAGCGCGGACAACAGCGCTCTTCGCCAAATTTCCGTTAGCGGTAATACCGGGAAGATAGGCATCCTGACGGATCAACCGCTGCTGCGTTCGCGAAATGATTTCTCGGTCATGAACAGCCTGTTCCAGGGGCAGACCCTCCTTCACCGCAACAGCCGCAAAAGTACCAGCCCCTTGACCCATTACACCGCAGGTAGCCATCACCCTCGTGCTCGAAAAAGCAATATGGGTAGCCGAAATGTTGCGCCCCGCAAACATCAGATTGTCCACATTAGCGCTAACCAGTGCCCTTAATGGGATACCATAGACATAGTTGGTGTGAGGCTGTCTGGCAGGGTCGCGATCTGCCGCATCAATGCCTTGCGGCGGATGCGTATCCATCGGCCACCCTCCGAATGCGATCACATCCACAAAGTGTACCGCTTCTTCCAAATCCGATTGAGTTAAAACGTGTTGTCCGATAAATCTGCGTGATTCCCGCTTTCCAGGCACAAATCCGAACCAGTCGAGTGCCCAATTCTCGGACTCCGGATGTTGTCCGCTGTTCTTGATATGATCCCAAACACCAAGCATGATGGCAAGCAATTCGTCGCGTATGGTCTCATTATCGGCGATCGTATCCATTGTACCTCCGAATTCCACCCACCAATAACCGTACTCCCAGGAGGAATGCCCCCTGAATTTCAAATCCTCTTCCGAGAAATGCCTCGTCCAGGGGGGCGGAATAAATTTCATAGGCTTCCCCATATCTCTGGCAGTGAATAGGAGGGAGGAACCCAACCGATACGTGTCTGCCTCTTCTCCTGCAAGAGATTCTTCGTATTGGTTCGAGGCTTCCCTTCCCGTGACATAGTAAGCCCCTGCTTCTTTACCTAGACGTCCGTCGCCAGTGCAATCAATAAAGATATTCGCAAAAATTTCAAAACGATGCTCTGTGCTCTCCCTGGCAGCTATTACCGACACAATACGGTTGGCGCTCTTGTTGGCATCGATCACCGTCGTGTTTAACATTAGCGTCAGGTTCGGCTCCGCCCTGCATTTCTCATATAAAATCAGGTCGAACATGGAGGCACTGCGTTGCGGATTCCGAATAGCGCACTCCAGCAAGATTTCTTCGACAATGCCGCCTTCTCTGGCTTCCGTCTCTAAAGTCTTTCCACGTTTGGAATGTGCCGCACCAACAATATGCATGCGGATTTCTGAAGATGCATTCCCCCCAAGCACCGACCGGTCCTGACAGAGGAACACTTTTGCACCGTTTCGTGCGGCGGCTAGGGCCGCAACAACACCCGCCATGCCTCCTCCAGCAATTAGTACTTCAGTGCGCACCTGTTCTATATACACAACTAAACACACCTTCCTTTGTTGGTATTATTGACTGTATCCAAGTTTTGCAAGTTGTTCAAATGCAGATTCTTTATATAGTTTATAGTTAAAAGTAGAATCCAACGTCTTCAAGAAGTCGTTATATTCTGAAATCGGACGCTTATTGTAGATGAACTTGATAAATTCCTCCGTGATATAACGGTCCGAGTCCGCCTTATTAAAACCGTCCGGAGGAACAATAAACCCATCCAAGGCTTCAATAAATTCTCTTCGGAATGTTTCTTCAATATATTGCACCTGATTTGGAAATTTCACTTTCAAATATTCTAGATTCGGACGTCCTGTAAATTGATACAAAAAGGTGTAATTCGTCTCTTGTTGTCCCAGATCTGTGATCGTGATTTTGCCGTCCGTTTCAGTAAAGTGTGTGTCTTTGATCCCGAATTGAACAAGTTGCGCTCCCTCTCCGGTTGAAACATAGTTCAACATTTCAATGATCTTATTCAGCTTTTCCGGATCTTTCTCTACATTTTTGGAGATAGCAAACATTTCCGAGGGCGCTCCAATATCAGAGTGTCCATCGTAGGCAACACCGGTAGGACCAGCTACAGGATTAAGTGCAATCCAATCTGCTTGGGGGTTGGCATTTTTCCAAATAGCAACTTTATCATCTTTCATAATGTTGGTCCAATCGGTATATATCACACCCGCTTTTCCCTGAGACGCTTTTTCAAAAAGCTGGGAGACAGTATTACTCATCACATCTGGATCTACGACACCAGAGGATATGTACTGTTTGATCAGTTCTAATGCATCCTTCATTTCGGGCTGATCCAGCACATTGATAGCCTTTCCATCCCGCGAAATAAATTGAGCTCCGCCGTTCGTCAGACCATAAGCACCGAATAACGCATTGAATGCGGTCAGATCATTGCCTGTGAAGCCATAAGTATCTTTCTTTTTGTTACCGTCAGGATCATTTTCAGTAAACGCCTTCAACACCTTCAGTAGCTCATCCGTAGTTGTTGGCACCTTCAGTCCCAGATTGTCCAACCAATCCTTTCTAATCCACAATATTCCGGCTGGTTTTCTCGCAATCGGTTTCGGAAGAGAATACTGCTTGCCATCTATCAATCCCAGTTTGATCGTATCTGCATCTACCATCTCTTTATAACCGGATAATTGATCCATATATGGTGTCAAATCCAGCAGAACACCCATTTTTGAATATTTGCGAAGTTCCTCGCTACCCAACATGAACATATCCGGAAAGTCACCACTTGCTATACGAGTCCCAAGCTGAGTAGCATAGTCTGCACTTCCCAAAGTAAGGGTTATATCCGTATCGAGTGCTTCATCCAAAGCTTCTTTCACGAAATCATTTTGAGGTGGATTCGTCCCATAATTGTTCGCCATAATTTCAATTTTGACCGGTTCTCCCACGTTATTGTTTCCAGGTTCAGTGTTTGTAGATTTCGATCCGCATCCAGCTATTGCCAACATGGAGATCACCAATAGGACGACTACAAACCGTTTCATTGTTTTGCGTTTCATTCTAATTCCCACCTTCAATACATAATTATTTTAGTTGTTATCCCTGTGTTAACCCTTGATGGCTCCGATCATCATCCCTTTTGTTAAATGCTTCTGTATAAACGGATAGACCAGAATAATCGGTAGACTTGCAATAACGACAGCGGCCATCTGCAAGGTCATCGTGGGCATGATCGCCTCAGCAGCCATCTCTGTAGATTGGCTCATTGTCAGCATATTTCTAACCACGACTTGCAATGGATGCAGTTCACGATTGGTGATATATATAATGGCCGAGAAAAACGTGTTCCATTGTGCAACCATGTAAAACAAGCCGATCGTCATAAGAGAAGGAATAGACAACGGAATTGCGATTTTCCATAGAATGCGGAATTCCCGTGCTCCGTCGATTCGGGCAGATTCGAACAGTTCCTCTGGCAAACTTTCAAAGAAGGTTTTCATAATCAACATATTGAAAGTGGCCAATGCATTTGGGACAATCATTGCCCAAATTGTATTGGTTAATCCGAGATCCTTAACCACGAGATAAGTTGGTATGAGACCGCCGCTAAACAACATTGTGAATACAATAAATAGCAAAATCGGTGTTCTTCCCGGAAGATTCTTGCGGCTGAGCGGGTATGCGCCTAGCAGCGTAAGCAATAGGCTAAGTGCCGTGCCTAATATTGTAATCACTACGCTGACCCCCATCGATTTAGGAAGCGTTCGCTCAATAAGCAGACTACGATAGGCATCAAAGGTCAGTTTCTGCGGAATCACCTGAAAACCGCCGTTCTTAATCAATTCACTATACGGCGTTAGGGAGACGGATACGACATACAGGATCGGAAATAGACAAGAGACCGCAACGATCGCCAATAGTACATAAACAATCGAGTTAAAAAAACGGTCATTGGTTCCTTTTACCATATCCCCCCTCCTCCCCAGCGTTTGGCTAATTGGTTCGAACCAAGCACTAATCCGAAGCCGATGACGGATTTGAACAAGCCGACGGCTGTGGCCAGACTGAAATTGATTTGTTCCACACCTGTTCGATACACCCAGGTATCGATAATGTCGGCAACTGGAAGCACCCGAACATTGTAGAAGATAAAGATTTGGTCAAAACCCGCATCCAGTATTCCACCAAGCCGAAGAATTAGCAGTAAAATGAATACATTCCGGATACCTGGAAGCGTGATATGCCAGATGCAGCGCAGCCTGCTAGCCCCATCTACTCTGGAAGCCTCATACAAGGTAGGATCGATGCCGCTCATGGTGGCCAAGTAGATAATCGCCCCCCAACCCATATCCTTCCATATATCCGTGGTCACCAGCACACTCCGGAACCAGCTTTCTGAATTCAAGAAGGGAATAGCCTGGCCTCCCCCCTCAACGATCCACCGATTAAACAAACCTGAGGATTCCGACAACAGAGCAATGGCAATGCCGTAAATAATGACATATGACAGAAAATGTGGCATGTAGCTGATCGTTTGCACCCAGCGCTTTACCCAAACGATCCGGCATTCAAAAAATAGAATGGCCAAGATGATCGGCGGCACAATACCAAAAATCAATTTATACAAACTGATCAGCAAGGTATTGGTCAGGAGCTGAGAGAAGTAAGGCGAATTAAAAAAGTACTTAAAATGGGTATACCACGGATCTGCCCATGGGCTCTTTAACACTCCTTCCACCAGATTATAATCCTTGAAAGCAATGACCACTCCATACATGGGTACATACTTGAAGATGATGTACCAAACCAAACATGGTAGCAGCATAAGGTAAAAAACTTTATGCTGCCACATCTTGTAGAGTAGCCTCGTCTTTGGGGGTCTGATAGCGTTCATAGACTGTTCTAATCCCCGTTGCATGATATCAATTCCTTTCGGTTTCTTTAGTATCATCTTAGCTGCTTCCTAAGAGAACCATAAGGAACAGTTTTCACATAACGAATGAACACTTTTCTGTTCCTGCAACAAAAAGGCGGATTTCAGAGAACGTTCTTTGAAATCCGCCTTATGAAATATAAAAAGCGCAAGTAGCGAGTTAGAGATAAAGGAGTATATCAATTCATTTATTCCGGAAATCATTCGGTGTAACTCCGGTCCAGCGTTTGAAAATTCGGAAGAAATAATTGTCATTGGCAAAGCCAACCTTCTTCCCTATTTCACTCACTGTCAGATTAGTCTGACGCAAATAGAACTCTGCCTGCTTCACTCTGACGCTTTGTACAAAGCGGATGGGAGACTCCCCGATTTTCTTTTTGAACAAACCGCTCAAATACTGCTCGTCCATGTGAGTCAATGCAGCCATTTCTTTTAGCGTAATATTCTGGTTATAGTGATGATAGATATAGTCCAATAGCCTGTTAATCTCGGGGTGATCGGAACGGATCCGGTTTATTCGATGTGAGGAGGTCAAATACTTCTGAAGCGTTTCGTTCAGTATGTTCAACAACTCAGCATGTTTGGGGGATGAAATCAATTTATCGATATCTTGGGGTTCCTGCTGTGAAATACGGGCGAATGCTTCATTTAGTCGTAATGCTGTTGCTTTGACGCTAGGAACTGAGAAACCTTCGTTTTCCATAGCATTCCACACTCTCTTTACCATTTGAAGACAGTCTGAAGAGCGAAACTGTTCGAAGGCTCGAAGTATCTCGCTTTCTTCATCCCAAGAGATTTTTGCAATATGAAGTCGATTGCAGGATGGCAGGCTGGCTGTTGACGGGCTATACCAATCTTGTTCCAAACGCTGTATCCCTTCTTTCCATGCTTTAACCAAATCCTGATTCAGGTCTGTGGAATCATCCAGCCAGAGGGTTCGATGAAATTGGCCTGACGCTGCTACCTCACCTATCCAATCCGCTTTTTGATCGCTCCAGATCAGGATCGTGACAATCCCCAATCGAGTGAAGGAGGAAATAAGCCAACGAGATGTCTTGTTCTCCATGAGTTTATTTCGTACCCTACACTCTGCCTCCTCCAGATCCTGTAGCAAGACACACACTGTAACTGTAGAAAAGTACCGCTGCCAAACCGGGTGGAAGCCTCTACCGCCAAGTGTACGAAGCGGCCCTTCTGCTTCCTCAAGCAGCTGTTTCCATCCCGCTTGAAGCCAATACTTGCACGTTTCGGATGCCTTTTCCAGCTGGAATACTTGTTCTTCCTCCAACTCGCGTCTAATTTTTTGCAAGATGCGGTGCATATCATCTTCAGACATAGACAATTTCAAGATATAATCGGATGCCCCTCCGACAAGTGCTTGCCGGACATATTCGAATTCATTCATACAGGTAAGCATCACGAATCTTATTTTGCGACCTCCCTCCCGAACGGCTTGCAACAACTCAATTCCGTTCATGAAGGGCATACGAATATCCGTGATGACCAGATCCGGCTCCTGTTCTTCAATCAGCTTCATGGCCTCTACCCCATTTGAAGCTTCACCAATAACGACGAAGTCTTCCTGCTCCCACTGTACGGCATCCCGAATCTCTTCACGAACAAAAATCTCATCCTCCACCAACACTACTCTCCACATGGTACTCCCTCCCTGCTTTTATAGGGGACCGATAGTAAAAATGGAATTTTGATCTGTACACGTGTACCTTCCTTCAAGTCCATCAAATTCAAGCCCGTTTGATCTCCAAATAACAATCTTAGTCGCTCCCTCAAATTATTGAGCCCGATACCCCCACGCCTGGTGCTGTCTTTATACTGCTTAGCATACTCGAGTCCCACCCCATTGTCTTCTACTTCAAGGTACAGCTCCTCTCCTCGTGGATAGACGCGGATCGTAATAATGCCCTTTCCCTCCTTTGTATGAACCAAGCCATGGTATATAGCGTTTTCAATCAACGGCTGCAACATCATTTTAGGAACCAGGGCAAAATTTAGCCGTTCTTCTTCAATTTCAACAATGGTTTGAAAGCTATGCTGATAACGGAACGATTGAATGTAAAGGTAAGCCTTTGCAATATTCAGTTCGCTGCGTAAATGAACCAGATCTGCCTCCATATCCAGTGACGTCTCCAAAATTATGCCAAGCGACTTGCTGATTTCAACCGTTCCCTCATCACCGTGCTTGCGTGCATTCCACTTCATCGTATTTAATGTATTCAGAAGAAAGTGCGGGTTCATTTGGGATATCAGCATCTGATATTGGATTGCCTGCTTCTGCTTCTCTTCCTGTTTCAAATTGGCGATCATCATTTCGATTTCATCTACCATTTTATTGAATGACTGTGCTAACTCCAGAAATTCACCCTCATGCTTATCTTCAGTAATACGATATCTGAGGTTCTGACGAACCATTTCAGACATTTTTCTGCTTAATTGCTTAAGAGGCTGCGTTAAATTGCTAAGCAAAACAT
>Ga0209784_100277_pt1 | contig 29291 bp, 24 predicted proteins | sample AraplaCvi_mLB_r2_2_FD_184284 | JGI IMG/M metagenome (GOLD analysis project Ga0209784, IMG submission 184284) | Arabidopsis root microbial communities from North Carolina, USA - plate scrape CL_Cvi_mLB_r2 (SPAdes) (version 2) | ecosystem: Host-associated > Plants > Roots > Endosphere | place: USA...
ATCATTTTTCTGACTATAAAAATTCATAAAAAAGATGCATTGCAAAGTAATTTTGCAATGCATCTTTTTTGTATGGGCTTGCGACGAATCGGTTCATTATGCTGGCAGCACAACCAGCACAACTTCTTAAATTCACACTCTTCTTTATAGGAAAAACTTAGCTACTTATTTTCTCTTTTTACCAATTAATAACGTGACCTGTGCCATTGTAAATGGCAGTGAGGATTTCTTTCGATATGCTATATATTTTGGCTCCCAAAAATCTGCATATTTTAATTTAAAGTTTCTTAATCCTTTAAAATGATAGAAGTACTGCCCATGTAAAAATATTTGTGCTGCTATTTTTTCGCTTAAAAAGGAATACCTAGACTGTCCGACATTTGACAATGGCGACATCCCCATATTAAAAATTCGGTAGCCTTCTGTTTTTGCCCATTCAAAGAGCGATAGGAATATGAAATCCATTGTTCCAGATGGCGCTCCCGGCTTAAAACGCATGAGATCTACTGAGAGTCTTTCGCCATTATCGTACATTGGCATGAGACTAGCAAAGCCAATAACTCCTTCTGTACCACGTAAAACGGCAATGTTTGAAGTGTTTAAATAGTGTTCATTAAAAAAGCCAAGAGAAAAGCCTTTTTCTGACCTTCCTTGCAACCATTTCGTTGATACTTCTTGCAATTCATTCATTAATTCCTGTGAGTAAGGAGGGTTTACTATTTCAACTGTAAAATTTTCTCGTTCAAATTTATTTTTTACTGCTCGGCGTCCCTTCATTCCCTTACCAGCAAGTGTAAACTTATCCAAGTCTACAAAGGCTTCTTCGCCAAGCTTAAAAAAACTATACCCATGCTCATGTAAAGAAGGGAAAATTTTATTGTTAATTTCATAAAAAACCGGTGTATAACCATGCTTATCTGCCAATTCTAAAAACTCCTGAATAGCGGATAAAAAATCAGATTCATCTCCCACTGGATCTCCCAGTACAACAATCTTATCGGCATATATTTGATAAGAAAATAAAACTGTACCTTGTTTATTCCAATGTATAAATTTGTCATGTGAAAAAATTAAATGTGAATATTCCGTCCCTTTATAGGTCATCAAATGGTCTTTAATTTTCTCTTCTTGCTCACTTGATAAAAGCTTTTCCATTTTCTTAGGTGCACGGATAAAATAGCCTATATAAAAAATGACAATTGCTATTAAGATGCCTATTACTGCACTATAAAATAGGTCTCGGTAATCTGTAATGATATATTCCTGCAAAGCGACTGGGATATGAATTTTGGAAGTAGGTAAGTTTACATAACCAATCACTACATACATCGCTGTAATGGTTGTCACTGCCGCAAGATCAATCAAAACGATTCCCCATGTCAAAACGTTACTTTCACGGTAAAATTGTTTTTTTGAGGCAATTAACAGCCCTGTGACAATGAGTAAAAAAATTGCTTCTTCATAATCCAAGCCTTTAAAAATGGAAAATAGTGCAGAACTACTTAGCACAATGAGGCAAAGTTGATAGGCCCTTTTCACTTTATATTTAATCCCTCTACATAAACCTAAGAGAATAAAGCCAGCTGCAACAGTCATTTGATGAGAGACATGCATAATCGGCGAAGATAAAAATTCCTGAGCTATTTTTAGTCGACTTAAAATACCTGGCACCGAAGCTGATAGCAATAATACAATGCCAGAGAGAAATACCAATATCGTTAATAGCATATGACTCAGCTTCTGAAGAACGACATTTGGCAAGTCATCCCATGATTGATTCCAACGTTCCCAATATTCTTTTACAAATAAAAGAGAAGAAACTAAAAATGGAAGCACAAAGTAACCAACTCGGTACAAAATTAATAGAAAAAGCACTTTTTCATCAGCGATTCCTAAACTTTGAGTCCCCCATAAAAAAACAAGGTCAAAAGAGCCCACCCCGCCAGGAATCATACTGACAATACCCGCACAGGAAGCAATTAAAAATATCGGAAGTAAATCGGATAAATTTATTGGAATCTTTAAAATAAAAGTTAATATCCAAATAACTAAAAAGACTGCAACCCATTCAGTTACGGAAGTGCCCATCAATTGAAGAGAGATCTTTGGCTTTATAGAACCTGCTTTTTTATTGCGAATGAGAAGCATAGCAATAAAAATCGGTACATATAGGCTGACAAGAATAACTGCTATTTTTAACCATCGTACTTCTTTTAGCAATGGGAAGTCCCAATAGAATATATACATAATCCAAGCTAACAGCGAAATCCCTGTTAAATAAAAGAGTGTTACGGAGGCAATGCTTTTTAACAAGTCTTCCTTATCCTCTTTATATTTCGAATAGAAATAATTACGTAAAAAAACACCAACTAAACCACCAAAGCCAATAAGATTAGAGAAGGTATTTACAACAAAAGAATGATTCAGTAGAAGACGGTTGTTTATTTTGATTCCTAATATTTTTACTAAAATAACATCATAAAAAATCATCGGTGTAATGGCACAGAAGGTAATAAAAAGAATAAATAAGAGCTCCCATATGTGCAGTTCATTCACTTCTTTCTGAAGTAACTGAACATCTATCCCACTGATCGTTTGTAGAATTTCATAAATGGCTATTGCTAAAAGCGCTATTGGAAATATAATTTTCAAAAATTTAAATAGCGACTCTTTTCGAACGTTGAACATGTGTGTTAAACCTACTCCCCATTAGCTTTCTAAAATCAATTATTTCTTTATTTTCCATAAAAAATCCTCCGAAAAATAATATACCATTATTGTAACGGATTCTCTGCTATATGTATCATATCTAATCAGGTTTACCTCTCGGGATAAAGCATATTTTATTCACTCTATTAAGTTTTTCATCAACCCTTCATATTCCCAAAATCTAAAAGCAAATGATACTTCCCTATCCCTTTAGTTTCCCCTATAAAAAATGTATTAAACAACTTTATAAGTCACTCATTCGGATTAAATATAATATCGATGGATAGGACGGCCCACATTTCCATATTGTATATCCACCTTTAATAGATTTTGTTTTTCTAAAAAATCCAAGTAACGTCGAGCTGTTACACGAGCCGTTCCAATATACATGGACACTTCTTCTGCTGATACGGCTTCGTTACTCTCTTGAATATAGGCAAGTACCTTGTCTAATGTCGCTCGGTTAAATCCCTTTGGTAGCTCGTCAATTGTTATTGTCTCAGTGATTGGAGGAACAACTATTTGCTCAGGGTTTCGTTTCTGCATTAGATGATCCACATCATGCTGTGTTAGATCCTGCATACCACTTATTTTCTTTCTATAAGCTTGATAATTCTTTAAAGTTTGTTCAATTCGTTCAAACGTAAAAGGTTTCATAATATAATCATAGACGCCTAGGTGTAATATTCTCTGTACAGTTGACATATCATTCGCAGCAGTTACGGCAATAACATCAACTGGAATATGTTCCTCGCGAATTTTTCCTAACGTAATAATGCCATCCTGCTCTGGCATAAAAATATCCATAAAGACAAGTTCTGGATTTAGCTGCTTAATCTTCGCTATCCCTTCTATCCCATTGCCAGCATAGCCTATCAGTGAAAATCCTTTAATTTGCTCAATAAATTGCCTGTTCACTTCACGTACCATTGGGTCATCTTCAATTAATAACACATTTATTACATCCATCTACTCTTCTCCTAACTCAAATAAGATTAAGAAACTTGTCCCTTTCATAAATTCACTCACTACATCAATATCGCCATTACCTTTTCTTATTATTTCACGTATTAAATGCAAGCCGATACCGCGATTCTCACTTGCCTTTGTAGAAAATCCACTTTCAAACATACGAGCTTGCACCTCTTCAGACATCCCAATTCCATTATCAGAAACAGCAATTGCTAGCACACCGTCATGCTCATCTACAGAAATAGCTACATATTTATCATGCTTTGAAAGAACATTTAGTGCTTCAAAGGAATTTTCAATTAAATTTCCTAACAAGACGACAAAATCGTGGTGATCTAATAATGGTGGAAAGCGTTTAAAATGACTTTTTCGATCAATTTCTACTTGTATGCCTAATTCCTTACCATAACTAACTTTACTTAGCAATAATCCTGAAATATTTTCATTATGAAAGCGTTCATTCAAAAACTTCGTTAAAGAAGCTTCATTTTCGGTAGTAGCTGTCACGTATTCAAGTGCCTGCTTTGTATGTCCCAATTGCAGAAGTCCTGCAATAGTATGAAGCTTATTTTTATGCTCATGTGTTTGTACACGCAGTGCTTGAACAAATGCTTTTACACCTGTTACTTCTTCCGCAAGCTTTTTAACTGCTGTTAAATCTTTAAACATAGCAACTGCTCCAACTAGCTCCCCATTCACAATAATCGGGACACGATTACTCAAAATACTATGATGATTAATGTAGAGCTCTTGATTGTATACTGGTGTTGCTGTTTCAACAATTTCAGGCAATCGTGTGTCAGGCAAAACATCATAAATCTTTTCTCCGATACAATCCTCTATCTTTCTAGTAACTCCTAATATATCAGCTGCTTTTTCATTAAAAATTGTAATATTCATTCCTTTATCGACCGCTATAATGCCTTCATGCATAGCATTGAACGTTTCTGTTCGTTCCACATACATCTTGGCAATCTCATGGGGCTCAAGCCCAAACATTTGCTTTTTAATATGTCGGCCAAGTGTATAGGCCCCCCAAATACTAAAAACAAGAGATATAACAATAGTAATAAAAATTTCATGCTCATAATTTTGCAACATTTCTATAAAAGTTGGCAGTGAATACCCTACAACGACAATGCCTACTTGTACTTTTTTGTCGTCAATAATAGGGACAAACGCTCGAACCATTACACCCGCTTCCCCTTGTGCCTTCGTTACATAATAATGCTCACTGAAGGAAGCATTTAAATCCTGTGATTCACTACGCCTACCTATTTCTTTATTAACTGGGTGAGATAGTTTAATACGATCCATATTCATGACTACGATATATTCTGCTTTATTAACAACACGAATTCCATCTACAATTTTGTTGACATTTTTCGCCGCTTCTTTAATATTGTCATTTTTCAAATGCATACTGATTTCTGGCACATTTGATACAGTCCGCGCAACGAGCATAGCACGCTGACCAAACTCCTTTTCTTGCTCAGTTAAGAGGTTTCCAAGTACAAAAATGCCACCAAGTAAAAAGGAGAATGCAATGATTAAAAATGTCACTAGCAGGATTTTGCCGTTTACAGGCATTTTTATCATTTAATATTCCTTCCTTTCCAAATGCTAAGTCACTTCTATCAATGATATGCTTTTAAGATTATCTTCAAAAAAATCTTTTGACAACTGTTATAGTTGACATAAGGAGGAGATAGTCATGAACTTAATGAACAATATTACGAAAAATTGACATAAAACGAAATTTTCTATCATTAATTATTTTTGTATTATAACAATAGTGATTTTTTTACAGAGTATCATAACAGTTTAAGTTATTGAAAACACTACGTTTTATTAAAAAAAATGGATGAATGTACTTAATGAACGATATGTTTCTTATTTTCTAAATCTCTTTTTCCTTAAAGGATTCGCTATGATAATGCTAGTGAAAACGATATCAAAGAGAAAATTTAGAAAAGAGGTAGCATAAAGTGAAATTACTGAAAAATCTGACCGTTCAAGTTATAGCTGCAATTATTCTAGGGGTGATTGTTGGCGCTATCTTCCCTGAGTTTGGTGCAAGCCTTAAAATCTTGGCTGACTTATTCATTAAGCTAATTAAAATGTTAATCGCTCCTATTATCTTCTTAACAGTTGTAATCGGAATCGGTAGTATGGGGGATATGAAAAAAGTTGGAAAAATCGGCGGAAAAGCGTTACTGTATTTCGAAATCGTCTCTACCATTGCCTTAGCAATCGGTATAGCTGTTGCATTAATCGTTAGCCCTGGTACAGGTTTAGATACTTCGGGTGCTTCCGATGCCGATATCTCAAAATATACAACTGCTGCAGCAGAGTCTGAGCAAGGCTTAGGTGCTTTCATCTCTAGCATTATTCCTGAAAACGTTGTAGGTGCACTTGCAACAGGACAATTACTTCCTGTGTTATTCTCTGCCATCTTGTTCGGCTTAGCGGCTGCTTCTATTGGCGCACCTGCAAAACCTGTCATCACATTTTTTGAACAAGTGGCAGAAATTTTCTTCAAAATCGTAAGTATGGTGATGAAAATATCTCCAATAGGTGCTTTTGGTGCAATGGCCTATACAATTGGTAATTTTGGCTTGAAATCGTTAGGCAACTTAGGTCTATTAATGGCTGCAGTATACATTACAATGTTCATATTCGTAGTCCTTATTTTAGGAATGATCGCAAAATTTTTCGGCTTCAACATTTTTAAATTTATCGCTTATATAAAAGATGAGATTTTCTTAGTAATTGGTACTTCATCATCTGAATCTGCCTTGCCATCTATGATGCGTAAATTGGAAAACTTTGGTTGCTCTAAACAAGTTGTTGGATTAGTAGTACCAACCGGTTATTCCTTCAATCTTGATGGGACGTCCATCTACCTATCAATGGCTGCCTTATTTATTGCACAAGCATACGGAATGGAATTGACATGGATTCAAATCATTACACTTCTTGGGATTTTAATGATTACATCTAAAGGAGCCGCTGGTGTAACAGGTTCTGGTTTTATCACATTAGCAGCAACACTTGCTGCTTTCCCAATGATTCCTGTCGAAGGGATTGCGTTATTAATCGGTGTTGACCGTTTCATGTCTGAGGCACGTGCTGTAACAAATTTAATTGGTAACGGTGTAGCTTGTGTAGTCGTATCGAAATCGGAAAAGGAATTTGATGTAGAAATGCAAGAACGTGCACTTCAAGGGAAAAATACTATTGTATCGTAACGAAGTAAAAGTAAACGCTCCACTCCTTTGCCCGAGGGATCAAAGTGACCTCACTTTCACCTAGACGCTTACTATGTTCTAGTTGATCCACAGGCAAAAATCTAATTTTCCTTACCGACATGGAAGGGTAGTGATCGCAGCTAGTTGCTGTTTTCACTACCCTTTTTTATTTAACATATTGTTCAAGTAAACGTTGCGTATTTGTTGATTGTTCAAGTGCTTTTTTCTCTTTTGCCCAATAAATCAAATATTGCTGATCCCCAACATTAAAAACCATCTGCTGTAATTCTTCACTGAGCTCAGAGCTAATCGCAACTTTTAAAATATCTACCTCATATAAAGGCTCTCCTTTCATTTCGTAAACAATATGATAAAGTGGCTTTTCTTCAAATATAGCTCGTTCTTTTTTGCTTAGTTTCTTAACATGGCTGAGCGGATAGTTTTCAATATAGGCTTTTGCATCTTGACCTGTTGCACTAAATAAAGATTGCTCCCCTTTAAAAAGCTCGATCGCATCTATTTCTGCTGTGTGATCTAAAATACGAGAAATAGCCTCTTGCTCATTTTTGTCGCGAGATTGCCATGTAAAAGCGCCAATAAGAATAATTGCCGCAAATATAACTAGTTTCCATCTTCGTTTATTCATTTTTCATTACCCATTCAATGCCTTTTTGACAAAGCGGTTAATATCTACATCAGCCCCAATGACAAGCATAATATCTCCTAACAAAATTTTATCACTCGCCTGCGGAGATACGATGATATCTGCACCACGCTTAAGACCTACAATATTAATCCCGTACTTTGCACGAATATCTAGATCCATAATAGAGTAACCTGCAATCGCATCATTGGCTTTAAGCTCCATAATTGAATGTTCATCTGAAAGCTCTAAGTAATCGAGCACTGTATTTGACAACATATTATTGGCAATACGTATCCCCATATCTCGCTCAGGATGCACGACAAAATCTGCGCCAATTTTACGCAGTACTTTTTCATGGTAATCATTCTGAGCTTTTACAGTAATCTGCTGAACACCAATTTCTTTTAAAATAATCGTCGTCAAAATACTAGCCTGAATATCTTCACCAATCGCAACGATAACATGCTCAAAATTACGAATACCTAATGAATTTAATACCGATTCATCCGTTGAATCTGCGATAACGGCCTGTGTGGCAATCGAAGCAAACTCGTCCACCCGCTCTGAGGAATGATCTATCGCCATAACTTGTGCGCCTTGGCTCATTAATTCGCGAACAATGCTTCCTCCAAAACGTCCAAGTCCAATGACAGCAAACTCTTTTTTCATCATTAAAAATCCCTCCGAAAACTACTATAACCTTATTGTAACGTATTCTTTGCTATATGTATCGTCAAAACAAGAGACTATTCGTCAATAAAAGCGGAATCTCCTGCTCCTATTCAAAACCACTCGGTTCTCTTTTATATTTGAGGTGCTTCTTAGGACGTACGGTTTGATAACTTTTTCGTTCAGGTCTCGCTTGATTTGATCGTATTACTCCTTTACACTCGGGTCGGATCTGGAACCTTACACTCGATCGATTCCCCTCCCGTATTTTTTCAATAAAAAAGACGAGGAATACAATATCCCCGCCTCGTAATCTGCTCTTTTATGCGTTGCGCATTTCATCTAAAACACGATTCACACGTTTTTCTAGCATTTTCATACCGCTACCACCAGCTTGCATATGACGAAGCTGACCTTCTTTATCGAACACAAAATACGCTGGTACGTATTGGTTTTCAAATGCATCCGTTAGCTTTAATTCGCTATCCACAAAGATTGGTTGAACAATGTCATGCTCTGCTGCTACTGATTGGATGGTTTCTAAATTTGTATCTTCCTCAGAGCGTGGCATATGCACTGCAATAACGTTTAACTCATCTTTGTATTGATCACGGAAATTATTCACATCCGGCATTGCCTCTTTACATAAATGGCAACTAACTGACCAGAAGTGGATTAATGTTGGTTTTTCGCCTACTAAATCCGCTTTTGTTACTTCACCATTTAACCAAGTTGTTGCGCCTACAAGTTCAGGCATTTGTTCACGAAGTTTCATAAAACATTCTCCTTTTTCCTTTTTCTAGGATCATTATCAAAACGTGTGGTTGATTTCCGTTCCGGCTGGGGGCGTCCGATGAGCCGCTTCGCTTCGCTGCAGGGTCTCGGGCCAACACGATGTTGGTCACGAAGGCGTTATCACAGGATGTGATGCTTTTAGCCTTCGTTCCTCTATTGCTAATCCCAAGGAGTCGCCCAGCCTCCACTCCAATCAACTTATTTACATAGTAGACGTTTTAACAAAAGTCATCCTCAATTTTTGGTGATGAACCTTTTTCTATATCAAGTTTAAAAAAATCCCCACAAACTTGCTGTGGGGACTGTTTTATTTGTTAAATCATCAATTTCGCAAGCCTTGAATTATAGAGTTGCTTGACCTGGGCGCCAGTTTGCTGGGCAAAGACCACCAGTTTGTAAAGCTTGAAGTACACGTAAAGTTTCGTCTACATCACGACCGATGTTGTTATCGAATACTGTTTGGTATTTTAATTCACCTTCTGGGTTGATGATGAATAAGCCGCGTAGTGCGATACCTTCTTCTTCAATTAATACACCATATTCTTGTGAAATTTGGTGATTTGTATCTGCTGCTAATGGGTATTTTAACTCACCAAGACCATTTTTAGTGCGGTCCGTGTTAATCCAAGCTAAGTGAGTGTGGATTGTATCAGTAGAAACACCGATTACTTCTGCATCTAAGTCTTCGAACTCATCGTAACGATCGCTCATTGCAGTGATTTCTGTTGGACATACGAAAGTGAAGTCCATTGGATAGAAGAAAAGAACTGTCCATTTGTCTTGTGCTTTAATGTCTTCTAACGATACTTTACCAAATGATTTGTCTGGAAGTACTGCTTCCATTGTAAAGTCAGGTGCTTGTTTACCTACCATGCGTTCTGCCATTATAAATCCCTCCGATTATATGTAGTGGATATATTCCATTCGCACCAGCGAACTCGTCTTCTACGATAACAGAGTAATCGTAGTTTTTCAAACAAGTAAACTTCACAAAAGTGCACATATTAAATTATCTGACAAATTTCCGTCAAATCCCCAAATGGAATAGCTGCTACAGCCTATTTATTAGCTATTTTTAACAATTTTATTCTAGTTTAAACAAAATTTTTCTACGCTACATTTATGTATAATTTCTAAAAATTTCATCTACTTTTTTTTACTAAAAAACGATTGCAAATTCTTTTTTATTATGTATAATTGTAATGGTTTTAGTAAACTAAAAGTTTCGTTAAAGTAAACTTCGTATTTCAAAAGTTTATGATTGCTAAACTTCTTCTAGGAGGGAAAAGATGCAAATTGGAGCAAAAATCAAAGCGCTTCGTTTAAAAAAAGGTCTTACCCAAGAGGAACTTGGAGAACGCACAGATTTAAGTAAAGGGTATATCTCTCAATTAGAACGTGATCTAAATTCACCTTCCATTGAAACTCTTTTTTCATTATTAGAAGTTTTAGGATCAACACCTAAAGAATTTTTCGATGATGAAGCACCTGAACAAAAGGTTGTATATACAGAAGAAGATCAATCCACTTATACAGACGAAGAAAAAAAATATGAAATTCAGTGGCTCATTCCTACTTCAAATGAAAAAGAAATGGAGCCTATTTTCTTGACACTTGCTGCTGACGGGGAATTCAAACAGTTTGAGCCTTCACTCTCAGAAACATTTATTTTTGTTGTTGAAGGGCGTATTCGTCTCGTTTTAGGAGATGAACAATACATAGCGAGTAAAGGCAATGCTCTCTATTTTGACGCGACAGATCATCACCAAATTTTTAATGCACATGCTGATGAAACAAAAATTTTACTTGTCGCAACGGATTCATATTTATAGCTTAAGGAGGCGCATCTATGACAACGAATTCGATTATCCGCTTTGAAAATGTTTCAAAGTCCTATAATGACGGCACTGTCGTCTTAAAAAACATTAACTTGGAGCTAGAAAAGGGTAAATTCTATACACTGCTAGGTCCTTCTGGTTGTGGTAAAACAACTATTTTACGTATGATTGCTGGATTCACAGAACCGACTACAGGAGATATCTATTTTCATGATAAAAAAATCAACTCCGTGCCAGCAAATGAACGCCAAGTAAATACTGTTTTTCAGGATTATGCGTTGTTCCCTCATTTAAACGTCTTTGAAAACGTCGCATTTGGACTTCGCATTAAAAAGCTTCCTGAAAGTGACATTAAAAAACGTGTTGCTGAAGCATTAAAATTCGTTAACTTAGCAGGTTATAGCAATCGTGAAATTTCTGAGATGTCAGGTGGTCAACGTCAACGTGTTGCTATTGCTCGTGCGATCGTAAATGATCCTGAAGTAATCCTACTAGATGAGCCTCTTTCTGCTTTAGATTTAAAACTGCGTACAGAAATGCAGTATGAGCTACGAGAGTTACAACAACGCCTTGGAAAAACATTTGTCTTTGTCACACACGATCAAGAAGAGGCACTTGCCATGAGTGATGAAATATTTGTTTTAAGTGAAGGTGAAATTCAACAATCTGGTACACCAGTTGATATTTATGATGAGCCAATAAACCGCTTCGTAGCTGATTTTATTGGTGAATCAAATATTGTGCCTGGCGTGATGATTGAAGATTTCAAAGTTGAATTTGCTAGTAAAGTTTTTGAATGTGTTGACCAAGGAATGAGACCAAACGAAAAAATTGATATTGTCATTCGACCAGAGGATTTAGAAATGACAACAATCGAGAAAGGCAAACTTGTCGTAAAAGTTGATACTCAATTGTTCCGTGGGGTGCATTATGAATTATCCACTTACGACAAAGATGGCAATGAATGGCTCGTGCATTCATTGAAAAAAGCTGAAGTAGGGACAGAAATTGGCTTAGACTTCGATCCAGAAGCAATTCATGTAATGCGCTTAAATGAAACAGAAGAAGAATTCGATAAACGTTTAGAGGCGTATGGAGACGACGAAGATGCAAACTAAGACTTCGAAAACAGCTTTATTTCCTTATGTTTTATGGATTGCATTTTTCGTTATCACACCAATTGCCCTTGTTGGTTACTATTCCCTACTAGACATACATGGCAATTTCACGCTCGATAACTATAAAGCATTCTTTACTTCTGTCTATTTAAAAATGACATTAAGTTCATTCTGGTATGCGTTTTTAATTACGTTCTTTACGTTACTTGTTTCGTATCCAACAGCTTATTTTTTAACAAAAACGAAATATAAACAGCTTTGGCTTTTACTAATTATTATTCCTTCTTGGATTAATCTTTTGTTAAAAACGTATGCCTTTATCGGGATTTTCGGCTTGTACGGCCCAATAAATGCATTTATCGAAGTACTTGGTTTTGATCCAAAGCAAATGCTATTCACTGACCTTAGCTTTGTGTTCGTATCCGTTTATATTTTTATTCCATTTATGATTTTACCGATTTTCAACTCATTGGATCGTTTAAATCCGGCTCTTATTTATGCAGCACGTGATTTAGGAGCATCTGCCTTTACAACATTCCGACGCGTTATATTGCCTTTAACAATGGACGGTGTTAAATCAGGCATTCAAGTTGTATTTATTCCTGCATTATCGCTTTTCATGATTACTCGTTTAATTGCAGGAAACCGTGTTATTACACTTGGTACAGCTATTGAACAACAATTCCTAGTAACCCAAAACTGGGGAATGGGCTCAACAATTGCTGTGTTCTTAATTTTATTTATGGTTATCATTATGTTAATTACAGGACAGAAGAAGGATAAAGGAGGTCGCGTACGATGAAAAAACTATCTGCTACAGCAAGAGTGTATTTAGCGATTGTTTTTATCGTTTTGTATGCACCTATCTTCTATTTAGTCTTCTATTCGTTCAATAGTGGCGGATCGATGAATCATTTTGAATCCTTTACGTTAGAACATTATAAAGCTGTCTTTGAGGATTCACGTTTACTCGTCATTCTCATTAATACAGTGATCGTGGCATTACTCTCCGCATTGATTTCTACAATCATTGGAACACTAGGAGCAATTGGCATTGTCACTGTTAAAGATTCAAAAATGCGCAACACACTACTTTCTTTAAACAATGTATTAATTGTGAGCCCGGATGTCATTATTGGTGCAAGCTTTTTAATTTTATTCACAATGGTTGGTATTAAATTAGGTTTTACTTCTGTGTTAATAGCACATGTAGCGTTCAGCGTCCCAATTGTTGTACTAATGGTTTTACCGAAATTATTAGAAATGAATAAATCATTAATCGATGCTGCATTAGATTTAGGGGCAACGAAAAAAGATGTCATGATGCGTGTTATTTTACCGTATATTCAACCTGGTATTTTTGCAGGGTTCTTCCTTGCCTTAACCTATTCTCTAGATGATTTTGCGGTAACGTTTTTCGTGACAGGTAACGGCTTTAGTACTTTATCTGTTGAAATTTATTCGATGGCACGTGCAGGTATTTCCTTAACAGTTAACGCTATTTCTGGTTTAGTATTCTTTGTAACGGTTATCGTCGTTGTTGGCTATTACTTCATTACAAGCCGCGCTAGTAAAAGAACGGGGGGAACTCAATGAAGCAATTAATTCAAGCAACAATCGCAATCCTTGTCGTTTCCGCCCTACTATTCTATGCCGCTGATGCCCTAAGTGCCGGAGGTGGAAAAAGTGGTAAAGATACATTAACCATCTTTAACTGGGGAGAATATATAGACCCGGATTTGCTGAAGCAATTTGAAAAAGAAACAGGCATTCACGTCATCTATGAAACGTTCGATTCCAATGAAGCAATGATGACAAAAATTCAACAAGGTGGTACAGCTTACGATATCGCCGTACCTTCTGAATATATGATTGAAAAAATGAAGGAAGAAAACTTACTTATTCCTTTAGATAAAACGAAAATCCCTAATTTTAAAAATATTGATCCTTATTTTTTAGATTTACCATTTGATAAGAACAATAAATACTCTGTCCCATATTTCTGGGGAACAGTCGGCATTGTCTATAATCCAAAGCTCGTTGGAAATTTAGACTTCTCATCTTGGAAGGATTTATGGGATCCTTCATTAAAGCGTAAAGTCTTTTTAGTAGACGGTGCACGTGAGGTGATTGGTATGGGCTTAAACAGTCTTGGCTACTCTCTTAACTCTTTAGATAACCAGGAGCTACGTAAAGCTACTGATAAACTAATCACATTGTCGCCAAATGTTAAAGCCATTATCGGGGATGAAATTACACCGCTGATGGTTAATAATGAAGCTGCTGTGGCACTCACTTGGTCTGGTCAAGCAGCAGACATGTTATCAGAAAATGAAGATTTAGACTTTGCTGTACCAAAAGAAGGCTCAAACTTATGGTTTGACAATATGGTTATCCCAAAAACATCAAAAAATATTGATGGTGCACATGCTTTCATTAATTTTATGTTGAAAGCTGAATCGGGTGCTAAAAACGCTGACTATGTAGGCTATTCTACTCCTAATATTGCAGCGATGAAGTTAATGGATAAAGAAGTTGTATCTGATAAGCGCTTCTATCCTTCTGAAGAACAACGTAAAACTTTAGAAGTTTATAAAAACTTAGGTCCTGATTACTTAGGCAAATACAATGAGCTGTTCTTGGAATTTAAAATGAGTATTCGATAAACTATTTTAATCCATTCAAAGCTGTTCTCACGTTACAAACGTTGAGAGCAGCTTTTTTTCAATTTTCTAGAAGTAAGCTTCTGCCGGCCTTATTTGAGAATCCGCATATCTTTACTAGTAAATCTCAGACTTATAGTCAATAGCAAACGAATAAGCCTTGTGGTAGACTGTAGTATATTTGATGAAAGAAAGGGGTATTCGATGACCCAGCAGAAGTCTAATAAGGCGGCTTTGTATATTTTAATGTTTAATATGTTTATTGCAATGGGGAGTATCGGAATTATTATTCCTGTCATGCCTGAGTATTTAAAATTATTTGGTGCCGCAGGACAAGTACTTGGCATGTTGATTGCAACGTTCGCCTTCGCACAATTCGTATTTTCTCCAATTGCTGGGAATCTTTCCGATCAATACGGTCGTAAAAATCTCATTATTTTCGGTCTTATCGTAACAGGACTTGCCCAAATTAGTTTCGGGCTTTCTACAGATGTGTGGATGCTCTTCCTGGCACGCTTTTTTGGTGGCCTTGGTTCCGCATTTGTGGCACCTCCTATAATGGCTTTTGTGGCAGACGTCACAACGTATGAGGAACGAGGAAAAGGTATGGGAATGATAGGGGCAGCAATGTCCTTTGGTTTTATGATCGGACCAGGTATCGGTGGATTCCTATCAAAAGTTAGTTTGCATTTTCCATTTTATACTGCTGGATTTGCAGCAATCTTAGCAGCTATTTTATCGTTCTTTTTATTGCCTGCTACAAAACCGAGCACAGAGAAAAAAGCGCAGAAGCAGGATAATCTTGCAAAGCAAATGGCCCGTTCAGTCCGAATGCCTTATTTTGTCATGCTAATTATCATGCTTGTATTCTCTTTCGGGATTGCTAACTTCCAAACAACATTATCATTATTTGTGACAGATAAGTTTAATTACACACCTACTGATATCGCCATTATATTAGTTATGGGTGGCGCTTTTGGCGTTGTTGTACAGATGTTTGTTATTACACCGCTGTTTAATCGCTTCGGCGAAATGAAAGTAGTGCTAGTCAATTTATTTATTGCATCCGTTTCGATTTTCTTAATATTATTCGCATCTGGATTTGCACTTATTTTAATTGTAGCGACCATCTTCTCTACAGCTACGACATTGATTCGCCCTGCTGTCAACACACTGATTTCAAAGCTTGCTGAAAATGAACAAGGCTTTGCAGCTGGCTTGAACAATGCGTATATGAGTCTTGGTAATATGATTGGTCCAGCTCTAGCAGGTATATTATTCGATTGGAATATGAACAGTCCTTATATATTCGGGTCTATTATTTTAATGGCTTGCTTCTTCCTTGCTCTTATTTGGACAATGAAAAAAGCGCCACACCTTATGCATCCTGATACAAAATAGTCTGAAAAGTTATTGACTATTTTTAATGGTATGCTACATTATTAGGAGAAAAAATAAAGTAAATTCTTACCACTAGGGGAGTCTTTAAAAGGCTGAGACGTATATGGTCATATACGGACCCTTTGAACCTGATCTAGTTCACACTAGCGGAGGGAAGTGTCGACACTTGCTTTTTTATTTGTAGATGCAAGGCCGCTTCCTGTTGTTTTTAGGAAGCGGCCTTTTATTCGCTTTAGCGGCGGTACTTTCCGCGGCGATTTTCTCTGCTTTTGCGGCGGTACTTTCTTGTTTCGCGGCGATTCTCTCTGTTTTTTAGTTTAGTCAAATTGTCCAGCTTATGTTGGAATTCGCCGGTAAAACTGTGAGTTGCGCCGCTAACCAAAAGAAGAACGCCGCTAAAACACGAAATTCCGCTGCTTCAGCTCTTTTTGCGGCGATATTAACATTTCAAAGGAGTGGAAATTATGTCAATTCGAAAATTAACAATCATGGCCATACTAGTAGCAATTGCCGTAGCTGGTTCTACCTTCGTTTCAATACCAACAGGAATTGCTCGTGCCTACCCTGTCCAGCATGCCATTAATGTTATCGGTGCTATCTTTCTTGGACCAGTACCTACTGTTATGGTCGCCTTTGTCACAGCTATTATTCGTATTTTAACAGGCACAGGCTCATTACTAGCTATACCTGGCAGTGTTATTGGCGCTCTATGTGCAGCTCTTGCCTATAAATACAGCGGCAAGCAATGGCTTGCAGGTGTCGGTGAAATGTTTGGGACAGGTATCATTGCCTCACTTATCGCAGTACCTTACGCACATTTATTAATGGGGACATCCGTTGCTGCTTTATTTTTCATGCCAGCCTTTTTAACCTCAAGTACTATTGGTGCTGTGTTAGGCATTGTCGTTGCTAGCAATTTGCGGAAGAATACTATAAATCGTAAATCCTTTTTAGATAAAAATATTGTGAGATGAGTGATTTATCGGAACAATCTTGTGTTTTATCGGAACAATTTCAGATTTTATCGGAATGTTTCATCTATTTATCGGAACAATTTAGGAAATATACTTTCGGTGATAAAAAACGATGGCTCATTGCTATAAAGCAATGAACCATCGTTTTAAATGACTAAGGTCGTTTTTTCATGCCCTTTAATAGCTGGGCAACATTTGTGTCATCTTCCTGTATCTGTGTTCTCTCTACAGGCTGCTCTTTTTTCTTCGGCCTAGTTAAGAAGCGCCAACCGAAGCGGCGGATGGTAATATCAATGAAGAATAGTAGCATCCCTGCTAATAAAAGCCATGTCGCAATATTTTGACGTTCCGCACCTTTTTTAGTAAATTCACGGAATACATCGCTCGGTTCTTTTAAAACAGAGCCGCCTGTTTGCTTGGTTAGTGCTTCGATTAACTTATCATTCACTGGGCGTAATTCATACTCTGCACTATAAGGTACACTTAAGCCTGCCTGGTAAATGGTCTGTTCTTCATCGGCAATGCGAAAGAAGATGAGTCCTGGTTCTGCTTGTACGACTGCTCGAACTTGTGAGGCTGAAATAGTTTCAAGTTGTGCATCAAGTTCTTTACCCGCTTCATTGACAGCAACAATATCTAAAAACGCCGCTTCATTTGTTGGATCAGTGATGACAAATGAGCCGTCTGATTCTAGACGTACATCATAGGCAACATCATTATAGCTTGGTAGCATTTTTGAAATAAGCGTTTGCCAAAAAGTGCCCCAATTTTGCCATCTTGCCCAGTCCCCTGTCCATTTTCCTGTCGAATCAGCAGTAAAGGCAAATGTTTTGCCAAGGCCATATTGCCACTCTGCTAGTACTGGATCCTCTTTCTCACTTTCTGCAATAACAGTAGCTCCCTGCTTTGCTGTTGTACCAATATAAGCATTCATTTTAGGTACACCATTTGCAAATAACGTATTCCAGCCAGCCGCATTAAATATAGTTGGATAGAATGGGTTATCCTCAATATATGTGCGTGAAATCATGGCAGTTTCACGAGATAAAATGGAGGGGATCGTCTGCTCATCAATAACATCGTAGAAACGCCCACTGCCCATCTCACTGAGCGCTTCAAGTAAATTGGCATCAGCATCCTGACCAATTGCAACCGTTGATAAGGTTATGCCATTGTCTTTTCCTTGTGCAATTAAGTCCTCATAGTTTCCTGGCTGAGACTGACCATCAGTTAATAGAATAATATGCTTACGCTGTAGCTTTAAATCAGCTAGATTTTCATAAGCTTTAGCAAGTGATCCATATATTTCGGTACCTCCCCCTGGCGTTACAGATAAAATCGTATCCACCGCTTCTTCCTTATCGCCAAGTGGTCCTGTCTCAATAATTTCCCAAGGTCGATCATCGAAGGCTATAAACCCGAGCGTATCCTCATCTCGTAGCATTTCAACTGAACGAGCGGCCGCTTCTTTTGCAAGCTCTAGCTTTGCACCAGACATACTTCCCGAGCGGTCAAGGACGATAACTAGCCCTAATGATGGCAATTGCTCCTTACCTTTAATCTCCATTTCAACAGGTAGTAAAGTTTCGATTGGTGTTTTAAAATAACCGCCTAAACCAAAGCTATTTTCACCACCGACCATTGTAAAACCGACACCGAAATTTTTCACGGCTTGCTCAATGACATTCATTTTTGCCTCGCCTACTAAATGCCCTGGCACATTATCAAAAATGATGGCATTGTATTGTAAATAACTAGAAAGTTCATTTGGTAGACTTTTAGCATTTACAACATCGTAGGCAATTGATTGTTTACCTAATGCCGCTGCAATTGGTGATGCCGTATCATAGCCATTAACAATTAGTAAATGTGGCTCACTTTGCACCATCGTGACGCTTGTTAATTTATTATTTTCAAAAATTGCATCCTGCTCTACCTGTACGAGTGCCTCATATTTGACAAGCCCTTCAGCTGTTGCTGAATGTTTAAACGTAAAGACATTTGAACCTTCTGTAAGTTCCACTGCTTCACGGTGAATAAGCTTATCGTTTTCGTATAGTAATAGCTCACCTTGTTCTGCTACCGTTGCATTTATTTCAGCGACTAACTGCTGCTGCTCACCTACATAAGCAACTTGTGGTGTAACAAAGCTTTTCATGGATACATCCTTCGTAACAGGTTGGTTAAACGGCATTACATCAATGCTAATATTTGACCCTTTAACCTTCGATGCAATTTCTAAGGCATCCCCTTTTGTTTCATTGCCATCCGTTAAGAGCACAAGTCGTGTCGCTTTTTTCGGATCTACAATACCTGAAGCAAGCTGTAGACTCTGTTCAATATTTGTTTGATCTGTTGCTTTTATAGCTGTAAACTTCGGCACTTCCTTCAAAAACTTCGATAAAATGGCTTCCGTTTGTAACGTCGATGAAAAAGAATAAATCCCTGCAAGCTGTTCATCTTTTTTCGACTGTAAACTTTCCGCTATAAAATTGGACATCTCATCATCTGTACCATTCATTGAAGCAGAACGGTCAGCTAAAAATAATACTTGTTCTTCCTTTACGGGCAATAAAATATAGGGCCCTGCAAGTGCAAAAACCAAACAGCATATAGCCACAATACGAATACCTAGTACGACGATATGGCTTTTTTTTAGTCGCTGACGTTCACGCCAATAGGTCCATCCAAAATACATAAGCAATGGAAGTAAAAGCAACAATGCTAATGGCATATCAATTCGTAAATCCACGACGTCGTTGCACCTCCCACTCTAAAACAAATAATACTAAGATGATAAGAATAAGCCAAGGTACGAACGATGTTTTCGATATTTCTTCCTTACCATTGTCCGGAAGCTCTCCAAGTGTATAGCTTGTCCCCTTTTCAATCACACGCTCTTGTGCTTGAAGCTGTACGATGAAGCGCTTTTCTTCATCCTTTGAGCGAGCTGTATAAATTCCTGGCTTCATTGGTGCTGTTAATAGACCATTCGTAATGGACGATAAAAACTCATCTTCCTGCGAATAGACACTCCAATCACCTTGTGTTAAAGCAACTGCACGTTGCTCATTTGGTGTGAAAATACCAAGTGAACCAATCGATGCTGAAAGCTCCTGTTCAGCACTCCATAAAAATAATGGGAATGAAGGATGCAATGGCCAATCTGTATCTGCAATATCAGCTAATACAACAATATCTCCTTTAGGTGAACGCTGAATAAATGGCTGGTCTCCAACTGATGCAATCGTTTTATAGTTGTCGAATCCAGGATATACAGTACTGACGTAAATATCTTTTAGCTCACTAAACGCAAACAGTGCATCACTTGTTGTACTGATTTCCCCAGTAGCTTCAACCTTCTCAACATCATCCCGTCCAAATAATACAATTGGCTTGTCCATCTTTTCGAGTAGCGCCGTCTGATTTGTCACAACAGTGGCATCCAAATTGTCAGCCACTTGTGAAGATGGAACAATTTTCACGCTACTATTAATCGTTTGCAAACCTTTTTGAATGAGCTGATGCATACTTTGATCGACAACTACTTTTGAAGTTGCTGTTTGTAGCAATACAGGCTGTGAATTATCAACAGCATAATCGTCCTTAGCATCTATCTTGGCAGTCATAGTATCTTCTAATGGAAGGTCTTTGAATGTTTTTGTTATAGCTTCATTTGGAGGTAATACAACACTCTCCGCTACTATTTCCTTACCTTTAATATTTTCTATCGAAAGTGTTACGTTTTGCTCTTGGTCCGTATCATTTTGTAACTGTACAAGTGCCATAGCAGATTGTCCATCTGTAGTAGCAGCAAAACGTGTTATTGCGATATTTGTTAAATCTTTTGCGGATCCTTTTACGATCCATTTCACCGTATCTTTTTCCATCGGTAATTGCTTTTTATCGAGCGCATCTGTAAAGACATAAATAGATGTTGGTGTGTTACCGACAAAAGCCTGTGCCACATCTAAAGCTTTATTCATTTGTGCTGCCTCATATGTTACTTGTAACTCTTGAATAGCTTTTTCAATATCTTTACTCTTTGTTTCCTGCTGTAATATAGCTTTTGGCGTATTGCCTGTTGTAATGAGTGTCACAGGTCTTCCGTCAAGTTCATTAACTAATGACAGCATTTCTTTTTTATGTGTATCAAATGTTGACTGCTCTTTCCCAGCTAACATCGTTGCAGACGTGTCTACTATGAAAATCGTCTGCGCACCAACAATTGTTGACTTTTTAACATATGGATTCATTAATGCTAGTACGAGTAAAAGAAGCGCAAGTAGTTGCAAATAAAGCAGTGCGTTTTTTTGTAAGTGTTTTAAGTATGGTGACACACGGGTTTCTTGCATAATTTCCGACCAGAAAAGTGTGGAGGATACGGTTTGATCGGTATATTTTTTTCGAAAGAAATAATATAGAAGGACAATGACCGGGATGATGGCCGTCCAGCTAAAAAGTATTTGACTAAAGCCCAATACGGCTCACCTCACCTAATCCAATGTGCTTTTAATAATTGTTGGAAGATGGCATGCTGCAATCCATCCTCTACTTTAAGCTGTAATTGTCGAACACCGAAGCGACGACAAATTGCTTCAAATTCCTCTTCATGTAATAAACGTCTTGCCCTATATGTGTCCAGAACTTTAGAAGACATCGTAACATTTACATCTCTACCCGTTTCACGATCTAGTAAGCGTACGTCGCCCGTATACTCCGGTGCTATTTCTTCTTGCGTAACTATTTGCAAAATACGGACATCCCCTGCAAAACGCGGTAGCCTTTTTAAAAGTTGCTCCCATTCATCGATTGGCTCAAGTCCGTCTGTCACAATAAATAGTACGGTACTATCTTTAGGCAATGCTTTTAAAGCTCCCTGTGCGAAGCTATTTGTATAGGTTGCTTGCTCAATCTCTGTGATCACCTGTAAAAAGGCGCGACGATACATGGCACCTTTACGACGAAACGGTGGCCTCACTTCATCCTGCAGAAAAGAAAAAGATAAGCGATCATCGCGACCGAGCACCATTAGACCAAGTGAGGCAACAATTTGCCGGGTAAAAGTCCATTTTGCTTGATCGCCCATAGATTTAGTTGTATCTAGCAAAATGTGTACGCGCATTTCTTGTTCATCTAAAAACCTTTTAATGAAGTATTTATCAGTTCTCGCAAAGACGTTCCAATCCACCTGGCGTACATCATCACCTAGATGGTATTCACGAAAATCTGAAAAATCGAGCGATGCCCCAAAGCGTTGCGAACGGTGCGAGCCCTTGTGCTGCCCACGTAATTTGGAGGCCGTTGCCACTTGGAAGCGACTGATTTTCGCTAACCAATCTTCGGGCAATAATAATTTTTGTGTCACCTGCTAACACCTTGCTGTACTTTTCCTAAAATGACATCAATCACATCGTCTGCTGTTTTACCTGAAGCCTCCCCTTCATAATTCAATAGCATTCGATGGCGTAGCACTGGCTTAGCTACAGATTTAATATCCGCCACAGACACGTGGAAACGCCCATTCATAAGCGCTCTTGCCTTTGCTAATTTAATCAAACTTTGTAAACCTCGAGGGCCGCTACCATACATGGCATATTGCTTGACCTCATCAATGGCATCCACTCTCTCAGGATGTGTAGCCACAACAAGGTCCGTCGCAAATTCGAGCATTTCATCAGCAACGAGTACTTCCTTAACCATTTGCTGCGCTTCAATCAGTGCTTCTGTATCCATGATCTTTTGTAAGCCAATTTCCTTAGCGCCTGTTGTACGCTTCATAATTTCCATTAGCTCACTTTTCTCAGGATACGACACAAGAATTTTACATAGGAAACGGTCCATTTGTGCTTCTGGTAACGGGTATGTTCCCTCCATCTCAATCGGGTTTTGTGTTGCTAATACGAAGAATGGTCTTGCCATCTTCTTTGTATCTCCTAAAATTGTTACAGTTTTTTCGCCCATTGCTTCAAGCAGTGCACTTTGTGTTTTTGGTGTTGCTCGGTTAATCTCATCCGCTAATACCATTTGGCTAAAAATCGGACCAGGCTGGAACGTAAACTGCTGCTTACCATCAACTGTGCGCTCAATCATGCTTGTTCCTGTAATATCCGCTGGCATTAAATCTGGTGTAAATTGAATTCGTGAAAATGATAAATCTAGTACTTCAGAAATTGTACGAATTAACATCGTTTTCCCTAAACCCGGTAGGCCCTCTAATAATGCATGTCCGTCAGCAAGGACTGCGTATAATGTATAATCAATGGCTTCCTCTTGGCCAACGATAAAGCGATGAATTTCTTCCTTCACTTGTTGTAATTTCGTGCTCATTTCAACATATTGTTGCTCTGTAAATGCCATACCTTTTCCTCCTACTTAGACTCAATTGACGTGAAATAAGATTGCACGACATTTTGTAAATCCTTCGGTAATTGTAAACGCTCTGAGCTTTCTAAATAGCTATCTTTATAGGAACCTATAACTTCCTCATACGGACGGATAGACCCTTTAGTAATCGGGCCATTTCCTTGTTGTTCTGAAACATGTGATCCCTCTCCTAATGCCCCACCATCAACTGAAGTCTGACTAGAGCCACCAATTCTTGGTGTCGTTAATAAATCGCGGCCGCCTTGTCCTGTGCCTGCACCTTGACCTGAACTATTGCCCCGACCTTGTCCCTGACCTTGTCCTTGACCCTGACCCTGACCTTGTCCTTGACCCTGACCTTGTTGATTGCTTTGATTCGATCCTTGCTTCTGACCTTTACTATTAGTCTGTTGGGATCCATTTTGAGAATTAGTTTGGCCTTGTTGTCCTGTTTTACCTTGCTGATTGTTCGGCTGTGAATTCCCTGATGAATTTTGATTTGGATTATTATTGTTGTGCTGATTGTTGTTAGCACTATTGGCACCTGCTATAGCATTTTGTAGCGTATTGCTTGCAGGTTTCCCAAGCTTGCTCATAGCTGTCTGAGTAGCATTTGCATTTTGCGTTAGCTCCTGCTGCATTTGGGCGAGCTCCTTCAATTGCTCCACTTCTTCCTTCGATAAACCTTTGTCGTCAGAAGCGCCCTCCTTACTAGCTGTTTGCTTATCCTTTAATTGTTGCTCCTTTAAAGCAAGCTCCTTTTGCTTTTTCACGACTTCCCGTAATGCCTCTTCTGCTGTTTTTGTCTTTTTTAACGTATTTTGCAATTCTTTTAATTGCTCTTTCACTTCTTTTGTTTCTGCTTTTTTCTCTAATTTAGCAACTTCCTTCTTTACGTCTTCAATGACAGCTTTTTCTTTTTCCACCTCAATTGCTTCAATTTGTGACGCTGCTGGGAACATATAAAGAATGGCCAGTACGACAGCGGTTCCAAATAAACCAATCAATGCTTTTGGACGAATCAAATTTTTCTTTCGAGCTTTAAAATCAGCAAACGCTTTTTCAACGTTCTCGATTGCTTTCGTTAGTAGAGATTGAACGAGTGGGTCCTTATCGTCCTCGAACGATAAGGCTGTCACAAGCTCATTGTGAGAAAAATAATCATCCAGTGTATGCAATGCTTCCTTTTCTTTTATACGCTTCCACCACGTAAACAGCACTGTTGCTAGTATGACAACGATAAAGATAGTAAGAGCTGTTTGGCGATAATACGGCCAAACAAAGAGCCGTGAAACAAGGAATAGGGCAGCACTCGAAAGCAATGCCAAAAACAAGCCGTACTGTGCAATTGGAATGCTTCTTTCTACTGTTAAACTCGTCTTTGCACGTTGAATATATTTTCGTAATTGCTTACGACGCTCCATAAGGTTTCCTCCTTATCGATTACTTTTCATATTGGCACGTAATTTTCTAATCGCAATTGTTAAACAAACAACAATGATCAACGAATAAGCTATTAAATAACTAATCCATACAGGTAATTTCACGCCCGAAACTTGCACTAAAGCATCGCCCATGGATGATGAAGTAAGTGTAAGCATTAATGCACCTGGGTTAATAGCAGCCCAGAAGTAAGCCATATAAGAAGTACCAGTACCTGTGGTATTCCCCATTTGGTGGAAGGCCATCGATAAGAAGAAGAAAAACGCTGTAATACCACCTAAAAAAATGATCGAACCGTACGTAGAAATCATCGCAACAATTGTCCGCTTTGTAATGGTTGAAAACATAACACCAATACTACCAATGGCTACAACTGTTAATAAATAAAATAAAAATATCGAGATTAATTGAGACGGTGATACGCCTCCAAATAAAAATACTAAACTATACAATGGTAACCCTGCGATAAGCATTAATACTAAAAATGCTACCGAGGATAGTAATTTTCCAATGATGATTTGAGTAGAGCTTTGTGTCGTTGTTAGTAAAATATTTAAAGTTTGCTTTTCCCTTTCGCTACTAATTGCACCAGCAGTTAAGCTCGGTGTAATGAAAAGAACAAGAGCCATCTGTAATATTGTTAACACTGCGAACATCATAAAGCTTGTGTCTGGTCTGAAGAATCCCTTGCCTGTAAACCCAGTCGTTATAAGCAAAAATCCTACGATAAAAATACAAATAACCGCTAAATAAAACATTAAACCTGAAAAGCTTTTAAAAGAACGGAAGCGTAACTTCAATTCTTTTACGAATACCGGGTTATAAAATCGTTCCATCATTGATTGTCCGCTCCCTTCGTAATCGCCATAAAGACATCCTCTAAATCTTTTTCCTCTTCGCTTAATGCATAAATAGGTAAATTCGCAAGTATTGCCTTTTTCAATAGTGCTACCTGATCGTCATCTGTTCCTCGGTAATTAAAGGCTATCTCTAAGCGATTATCCATTACATCTATAGAGGAGATCAGTGGATCCTCCTCCAAAAACGCACGTACCTCGTTTAAACGCTCCGTTACTTTTACTACGATACGCTTCTCCCCCTGTAGCTGTGCTTGAATGGAAGCTACATTGCCATGAGCAATAAGCTTACCATTATCAATTACACCGATTTCATCACACATTTCTGCAAGTTCAGGCAAAATATGTGAGGAGATTAAAATCGTTTTTCCCATAGCTTTTAAATTCCGTAAAATATCTCGCATTTCTACTCGAGCACGTGGATCCAAGCCTGAAGCAGGTTCATCTAAAATTAATACTTTTGGATCATGGATAAGGGCACGCGCTAAACAAAGACGCTGCTTCATTCCACGTGACAGTAAATCAACATATTCATGACGTTTATTCGTTAAATTCACGAGCTCTAGTAGCTGTGGAATAAGTACTTTTCGTTCAGCTGCCCCAATGCCGTAGCTGGCACCGTAAAAATCTAAGTATTCGTCTACTTTTAGTTGATCATAGACGCCAAAGAAATCCGGCATATAACCAATTTGTTTTCGAACTTCCTTTGGTTCCTTAATAACGCTTTTACCATTAATAATGGCATCACCTGAAGTTGGAGATAGCAACGTTGCTAAAATCGAGAATGTAGTCGATTTACCTGCCCCATTGGCACCTACAAAACCAAAGACAACCCCTTCCTCCAAAGATAGATTCAAATGATCTAGTGCTGTAAAGGAGCCGTACCTTTTCGTTAAATCACGAATTTCAATCATTATTTCGCCACTCCCTTCAGCTCTACATCTGGTAATTTTGTTTCCTCACCTGTTTGATCTGGTCCGAATTTAATTTCAATCAGCAATTCATCATTTTCATTGAAGTATTTTTTAATGTTACCTGTAAACACCTGCTTCGCATCTACGAATGGCTCATAATTTTTCGTTTCGTTATTCCAAATTGATAGCTGCATGCGATCAATATCCTTATTTGAAACTGTCAGTTCGTTTAATGTTTGAACTGAATTCATAAACTTATCTGGCATCGCGATGGATACTTCATAGGAACCATCAGATAAGTGCCAAGTATTTAACTGTTCATCTACTTTTTCAGCATACGAATTAGGAGATAGTTGGTTTACTGAATACGTAAAGTTGTTACGTTTCATCGTAAATGGACCTGATAACTCAACTTTTCCTTCAAAAGGCTGAACAAAATAGGAAATCGGTGACATATTGGCACTTGTTTCTAGCTCAACCCCAGCAATTGCTTGGTCTGCCCATGCTGTAATGACAGGTTTTTTATCATCTTCTACAAGCGGTAATGCCATAGATTTCATACCCTCAATACGTGAAGGATTCACGTCTTCCTTCTTCGTTGGATAATTATTGAAATTGTAATTAGTAAAATTAGATGGTTTTTGTAGAACCGTTGCTTTTAGCTCTGTGTCGACTTTAAGTGTACCGTTCGCTTCAATGTCGCCAAGTTTAATTTCTTTAATGCCAGAAATTAACGTAACATCCTTTAAGGCAAACGGGAAATTGTTCTTAATTGTCCCAGTTAACTTTTCATTATTTAACGTAATATCGATATCCATCTTCCCAAGATTATGTGCCGTTGACTTCCCTGCAAACGATTGCACAGACCAATAGCTTAAATCACGTAGTGTTAACGTTGAACCATTGGCATTGTCCTTAATATAGGATAATTCATGTAAATCCTCTCTTCCCCCTACGAAATTAATAGAATTTCGTAGCGCGACAGCACTTGTATTCTTATCTGCATTCACAACAAAATCACCACTACGATTTGTTAAAATGGACTCTACATAATAACCATTTACACTACTATCTTCATTTATTTTATAAAATGCAGATTGTTGAATTTGCGGTTGCCCAATTCGATCTTTTGCACCAAAAATAAATAGACCAATAGAAAACACAATTGATATCGCAGGAATGATCCACCATGCATGCTCACGTTTGTCTATTTTCTTTAAAATGAAATATAAAATAGGGCCAATTATTAAAATATATAAAATAATAACTATTAGCATATAGCTAACAGATACTTCAAACGAAGGGAATAATTCATTGATGTTACGCAAATCATATGAAATTTCATCTAGTGGTGACTGTCCATTTGCTATCGAAGCTTGTTGTGATATCTTTTGAATATTTATCAATTTTCCCACTAATGCTGGGTAGCCATCCATAGATGCAAGTGGTTGATCCCCTAAAGAAAAAGTTGTTTGAATTATTTCTCCACTGCCAACTTTTTTCTTAGACGCTAAAATCTTATTGCTATCTGTTAATACAGGAATACTTCCTTTATTTTCAGTTGCCCCATATATAGAAATAGGCTGTGTAAAAGTTCCTCCACCTGATAATTTTGATAGGCTATTTGCAGAAACAGATGTCATTTGCCCGGATAATGCCAGTGGTAAATAATCTTTGAAAATACCTGCTGTTGCAGTTAGCTGATCAGCAGCTCCTATTATTAATGTTCCACCATTCTGTACCCAATTTAATAAAGACTCTTGTTGCTTTTGCGATAAATCAGCAATAGCAATTTCATCGATAACCACAACATTCGCCATCGCAAATCCTTGTGAATCCTCTGGCAGTGTATAGTCCTTGATTTGCTTTACATTGAAAACTTCCACATTATTTTGAGAAGCTAATTGGGATAACCTCAAAAATGCTGATAAACGATCGCTTTTATCCGTTAATGTATAAATAAAAACTGATGAAGGATCTAAAAAGTTACCTTGTAGCTGTTTTGTTCCTTTATATGCAACCTTTTTTCCTTTTTCAATGCCTCCTTCATAAAATGCAAACACATCTGCATCCCAGGAATCGATACCTTCTAGATATATTTCAAATGTTTTTTCTTCTCCCGTAGCTATATCTATTGGAAGCACTTTAGCAGACGCAACTTGATAGGAATTGGCCGTATTGATGACCATGTCTCCAGAAAAATCTGTACCATTATTTTTTACTGTTATTTGAAGTGGCACAACTGATTGGTATTTTGCTTTACCTGCAATCCCTGCCTTAGCCTCCACGTCCAATGTAGCCGCTGCACTAGCCTGCTCCACAGGTAGAATAAAGCTAATAATAAGCATGAATAACAGTATAAATATCGTAATATTCGTTTTTTTCAAAAACTCAACCCCTTTTATGTAAATTGTTGGCTACATAATTATACGATTTAAATTGCATTTTGTTCCATTTCTTATGACATCTTCATGAATATTCATAAACTCTTAAGAATTAACTAATTACCAAATTTACGCATGTAAGTAAAGTGAAGTCTAAAAAAAAGGTTTCACACACAGATTTGTGTATGAATCCTTTTTCCCTTTGGAAGGTGGATGTCGATAAAATTTAAAAGTTGGGTGATACGATAGTAAATTGGCGTGAGCCGCGTGAGTGAAGTGGCCCATCTTATC
>Ga0209784_100278_pt1 | contig 29264 bp, 21 predicted proteins | sample AraplaCvi_mLB_r2_2_FD_184284 | JGI IMG/M metagenome (GOLD analysis project Ga0209784, IMG submission 184284) | Arabidopsis root microbial communities from North Carolina, USA - plate scrape CL_Cvi_mLB_r2 (SPAdes) (version 2) | ecosystem: Host-associated > Plants > Roots > Endosphere | place: USA...
TCATTCCCCTCTTTGTCCGTTCCGATCGGATCATGCAGGGATACGTCCTTGCGCGTTTTCTTAAGCGAACGCAAGTGCATCAATATTTCGTTTTCTATACAACGGGCAGCAAACGTCGCCAGCTTCGTCCCCTTGTTGGGCCGAAAGCTTTCAATGGCTTTGATCAGACCGATGGTGCCGATGGATATGAGATCTTCCAGATCCTCGCCGGTGTTATCGAACTTTTTGACGATGTGCGCGACCAGCCGAAGATTATGCTCAATCAGTTTATTCCGCGACTGAGGATCGCCTTCGGCCATTCGCTGCAGATGTTTAGCTTCCTCCTCCTCGGTCAGAGGCTGGGGAAACGCGTTGTTTTTCACATACGAAACGAGCAGGGTCAACTCTTTAATGAACAAAGCAATTGCGGTAAACAATCCAGGCACTTTAGGACACCTCCTGCGAAGTTACAATGCAACCGGCCCTTATCGCGCTCGGTTTCTCGGTCTTCTCATTGTATGTAGGCAGCGGCCCAGAAGTGCCTGTACGGGGCAAACTGATACGCAAAAACGTTAAATGCGCTATCCCTTCCCGTAAATTTCAAACACCAGTCGCACTCTTGGGCCAATGGAGTTTCTACTTGATCTAATGGATCCGGCTGCCAAACATAAACGATCCGAAACACCGAAATTCCAGAGGTACACCCCATATTGATATAACATGATATAAATATAAGGATCATCAGAATTCATATCTTGAAACCAAAGAGATATCACTTCATTTCAAAGTAAACGATCCAAAGAACCACCATTAATTCGCGTAGCACAACAAAATAATATAACAGCATAAAATTTATAAAATATAATATATTGACATTAAATTGGTATGTAATTATATTGAATGTAAGCGTTTTATATATGAGCATGACAGCAACGATCGACACCCGGAACTATGGAAGGGAGAAGAGCTAACATGTTTACGTTGGACTATTTTGCTGTTTTGCACGATTTGCACCGAACGATATCCGAAGGCACCCCGGATGATCCGAAACTTGGGCATATGTTCAGGAGCATGCTGGACAACACGCTGGGATCGACCATCCGAAGACAGCCAGACGGCACCACCTTTGTCATTACCGGCGATATTCCGGCCATGTGGCTGAGGGATTCGGCGGCGCAAATCCGGCCGTTCCTCGTTCCGGCAGGCCAAGACCCCAGACTGGCCGATCTGATCGAAGGGCTCGTACGGAGGCAGTCGGCATTCATCCTGCTGGATCCTTACGCCAACGCGTTTAACGATTCGCCTTCCGGTCAAGGCCATCAGGACGATCACACCGCCATGAACCCCTGGCTTTGGGAGCGCAAATATGAGGTCGATTCATTGTGCTACCCCCTCCAACTTGCTTACCTGTTGTGGAAAGAAACCGGCAGAACCTCTCACCTCGATCACACATTCCATTCAGCTGCCAAGGCTATTCTGGCCCTTTGGCGAACCGAACAGCATCATGAATCGAAATCGCCGTATTATTTCGAACGCTTTGATTGTCCTCCAAGCGACACGCTGCCCCGCGGCGGCAAAGGCACGGAAGTGGCTTATACGGGAATGACCTGGTCCGGCTTCCGTCCCAGCGACGACGCCTGCGCCTATGGCTACCTGATTCCGTCGAATATGTTCGCCGTCGTCGTGCTCGGTTATCTGGCGGAAATTTGCCGAGACGTCCTTCGCGATCCCCAGATGGGGGCGGAAGCGGCGAAACTGGCGGATGAAATCCGGCATGGCATCGAGATGTATGGCGTGCTCGACCATCCCGAATACGGCAGAATTTACGCCTATGAGACGGACGGAATGGGAAACCACCTGTTTATGGATGACGCCAACGTCCCCAGCCTGCTGTCCATCCCCTATTTGGGTTATGCAGGCGCCGATGACCAGGTCTATCAAAATACCCGCCGGTTCGTGCTGAGCCAGGCCAATCCGTATTATTACCAAGGCACTGCCGCCTCCGGCATCGGGAGCCCCCATACGCCGGCCCGTTATGTATGGCCGATTGCGCTGGCCATTCAGGGCTTGACGACCACCGATCAAGAGGAGAAGCTTCGGCTGCTTCGGTTAATGGCGGATACCGATGCTGGCACCGGCATGATGCATGAAGGATTTCTGGTCGACGATCCTGCCCGATATACACGCCCATGGTTTTCTTGGGCAAATATGATGTTCTGCGAGCTGATCATGGACTATAACGGCATTCGGGTCAAAGCGAATGAACGCCTAGGAGGTCATCGGGATCATCATGGGAACCAATAGAAAGCTACGCGGCTGGGTCATCGGCTATCTGTTCATTTTGCCGTCCATTATCGGCTTCAGTGTTTTTGTCGGATATCCCCTGCTTTCGTCCATGTATTATGCCTTGACGGAATGGAGCGGGTACGACGCCCCCCGTTTTATCGGCTTCGAGAACTTTAGATACCTGTTCACGGAGGATCCGGCCTTCTGGCCATCGATCCGCGCGACGTTTTATTTCGTGATCCTGAGTGTTCCGTTATCGCTGATCCTAGGTTTGTTGTTGGCGATGATGCTGAACAAAAACCTGACCGGCATCAAATGGTTCCGCACCATCTTTTATCTTCCGGTCGTCGTTCCCTCCATCGCTACGCTCACGTTGTGGCAGTTCATATATGAACCGCAATACGGGCTGGCGAATTCGCTGCTAAGGGAGTTCGGGCTGCCGCCGGGCACATGGCTGACGAGCGAAACGACAGCGCTTCCATCCATTGTGTTGATCGGTTTATGGCAGGTCGGTTCCAGCGTCATTATCTTTCTGAGCGGGCTGCAGTCCGTTCCGCAGGACATGTATGAAGCCGCCGAAGTCGACGGCGCCTCCAGATGGCGAATGTCGATTAACATTACGCTTCCGATGATCACGCCCATCCTGTTTCTGCAGCTGATACTCGGCATCATCGGCGCATTCCAGGCGTTTAACCAGGTTCAGGTGCTGACCGGAGGCGGGCCGAATTTTTCCACTTCCCTGCTGAATTACAAGATCTATACCGATGCCTTCAACGGAAGAATGTTTGGTTATGCCATCGCGGAGGTATGGGTTCTGTTCGTTATCATCATGATTTTTACCGTTATTTCATACCGGTACTCCAACCGGTTCGTTTATTACGAAAGCGACAAATAAGGGGGTAAGAAGCATGCAAGCGGAAGTACGGCCGGAAGGAAGAGGAAACCTGAATCCAGCGGACATTCGCGTGAAGCGGAGAGCAAGGTTTAACTGGATTGACGCCTTTCGATTTATGGTCTTGGCCATCGGCGCCATAGCCATGCTGTTCCCTCTCTTCTGGATGGTTACCATTGCGCTGAAGAGCAACAATGACGTGTTCAAAATTCCGCCGGAATGGTTTCCGCGGGAATTTCATTGGTCCAATTTCGTGACCGGAACGAAGGAAATCAACTTCTGGCAAACATTCGGGAACTCCCTGTTCATTGCCATCACCTGCACGATCGGGCAGATTATCAGCTCGGTGCTGGTCGGGTACGGGCTCGCACGGCTGAAGTTCCCGGGCCGGAAGCTGTGGTTCTCGCTATTTATAGGAAGCCTCATGCTTCCCGGATTCGTAGGCATGATTCCCATGTTTAATCTGTACACCAGCATCGGATGGTACGATTCGTGGCTGCCCATCATCGTGCCCGCTTTTTTTGGAAACGCCACGTTCTCGTTCCTGTTCGTCCAGTATTTAAGGACGATTTCCGTTTCGTTTGACGAGGCGGCCAAAATCGACGGGGCTTCGGACCTTTATGTGCTGCTTAAAGTATTGGTGCCCATGTCGATGCCGGTGATCATGACCATGGTGATCTTTGCGTTCCAGGGCGCATGGAATCAATATTTGGAACCCCTGCTCTATATTATCGACCCGAGCAAATGGACGCTGTCTCTGGCAATGGCTACCTATACGGGCACCTATGCGACAGCCTGGAATTTGTTCATGGCCGCGGATCTGATTTATATCCTGCCGATGCTGCTGCTCTTCTTCTTTGGCCAGAAATTTTTTATGCAGGGGCTCGGCTCCATGAATTCCGCAGGCTTGAAGTAAGTCGACCTCATGGATGGGAGGTGATGCAGACCGGGTTGGCTGAAGCGAAAACAAGGTGATGTTCAGTTCATTAATTTTACCTTTGGGGAGGTCTTTCAATGAGACAGGGTGCAAAAGGGTGGGCCAGCGCTATCATCGCTTTATTGTTCTTCTCAAGTTTGCTGGCCGCTTGCGGCGGGAACGGCGGCGGAGGCTCCGGTTCGGCGGAATCCGGGAACACGCCGTCCGGACAAGATAACGCGGAATCCGGCAAACCCGTCGAAGTCACGATGATTACTTGGGAGTCGGCGGCCATGAACGAAAAAATCATGGCATCGATGAAAAAATTCGAAGAGGAAAACCCCGACATCAAAGTAAAACTCATCCCTACGCCATTGGACAATTACGGCGTCAAGATCAACGGGATGATCACGGCCAAGAAAGCGCCGGACATCTTCATGACCGGCAACGACATGCTGCTCGATAATGCCGGCAAGGGACTACTCTACGACTGGACGGAGCTTGCCACCCAGGACAAAGCGTTCATGGAGGGCTTTTACGAAGGCGTGGTGGACAGCTGGTACTATGATGGCAAGCTCGTTGGCTTACCGGGTCTCTTGAACACGTACGGCATTTTTTACAATAAAAAGTCCTTCCAAGAGGCAGGCCTTCCGGAACCGAAAATCGGCTGGACCTATGACGAATTCTTTGCGGCGATGGAGAAACTTTCGAGCAATCAAGGCGGCGTGCAGCAATTCGGTTATTATGCCCCCCTTGATCCCTTCCACGTCTCACTCTATTCGGTTTCCGCGGGCGGCGCTCCCTTCGCCGACGCCATTATCAATCCAACGAAGGTGGAAATCAGCGACCAATTCAGTGAAGGCGTCGAAAAGTACAAGTCCGCGATAGCAAACGGCTACATGAATCCTCCTACCTTTGATTTAACGAATGCCATGAGCTCGTTCAAACAAGGCAAAGTACCGATGACCCTGCAAGGACAGTGGGTAGCGGACGATCTGATCCGCACGGCTCCCAAGGAATTGGAATGGGGCTACGCGCCGATGCCGGCGGTGAACAGCCAGACCGAGATTTATGACGCCGTAGGCTGGTCCAGCCCGGCAACGCTCAAAAATCCGGAAGCGGTATGGAAAGTGCTCAAGTACCTGGACTCCAAAATGTATGAAGAGGTTCTCCCATCGACCCCGGTCGCTCCTGCGGCTTATCAGGCATCTTCCGCAGCTTATTACGATGCGCTGAAAGCGGCGGGCCATCCCGAAGTGGGCGAAGGCCTCGATCATATTCTGAAATCCCCGAATACGCAGCCGGTTCGTTTCTTGTCGACGTGGGCGGGCAAAGCATACCCGTTTATCGAAGCATCATGGAAAAACATACTGATGGGCAAAGCCCCGATCACCGAACTGGATGTGATGGCTGAAAAAATCAATAACGTGATCACTACCGGCAAATAACCGGAAGCATCAAGCGCTCATGAAGCCGATCGTGAATCTGCCCGGATCGGCTTCCAACTGAAAATGAAGGAGGAATATTCATGTTACGAAGATCAGGCAAATGGTTCAGGTTTTTGGCGGTGCCTTTGACCCTCGCATTCTTGCTCGGCTCCATGCCGGGGATCGGCTCTTCCAAAGCCTATGCCTATACCGCATCGGACGGGGATACGGCGATGAAAGCTTATAACGAAACATTCTGGGACCCGAACGCCAAGATGTTCTGGAAGGATACCAAACGCGACAAACATCAGGACTTCTGGGTGGAGGCAGAGCTGTGGGAATTGGTCATGGATGCGTATCAGCACACCTCCGATCCTGCTCTGAAGGCTGAGCTCAGAACACAGATCGACGATGTTTATGACGGCACCGTTGCCAAGTATGGCGAAGATTGGACGAATAACCCGTTCAATGACGATATCATGTGGTGGGCGATGGGCAGCGCCAGAGCCTATCAAATCACCGGGAACCCAAGATACTTGGAGGCAGCGAGGCATCATTTCGATTTCGTGTACGATACGCAGTGGGACGAAGAGTTCGCGGGCGGCGGCATTTGGTGGCTGAACAGCAACCATAACACCAAGAACGCGTGCATCAATTTCCCGGCGGCTCAAGCGGCATTGTATCTTTACGATATTACGAAGGATGAGCATTATCTAAACGCGGCAACCCAAATATTCAGATGGGGCAAAACGATGCTGACGGACGGAAACGGAAAAGTATTCGACCGGATCGAGCTCGAACGCGGCGCGGTTCCGGACGCTACTCACTACAACCAGGGTACATACATCGGAGCGGCCGTCGGATTGTATAAAGCGACCGGGAATGCGGTTTACCTCGACGACGCGGTCAAAGCCGCGAAGTTTACCAAGAGCCGTCTGGTGGATGCAAACGGCGTGTTGAACTATGAAGGCCCCAACGGGGATCTGAAGGGCGGCAAAACGATCCTGATGCGCAATTTGGCCCACCTGCAAAAAACACTGGATGAGACCGGGCAGCACCCGGAGTTTAGTGCCCAATTCGACGAATGGCTTGCCTTCAATACCGAGATGGCCTGGAGCCACCGCAATCCGAATCAGATCGTGGATGGAAACTGGGCGGGACAGCTGCTGTCCGGAACCTATGAGTCCTGGTCCTCGGCTGCTGCCGTTCAAGCGCTGAACGTCATCAAGCCGATGGAAGCCGACCTTCATTATGGCGTTAAGAATCCCTTCGATAAAATCGAGGCGGAACGCTATAATATCGGTTCCGGTTTCGTGCTCGAGGGTGCGTTTGAAGGTTCGCTCCAACTGGCCGGAATTCAGCACGGCTCTTATGCCGCATATAAAAATGTGGATTTCGGATCAGAAGGGGCGATCGGCTTCATCGCCAGGGCGTCCAGCGGAACGGGTGGAGGCCATATCGAAATCCGGCTCGACTCCAAAGACGGCCCCCAAGTCGGGACCTTGAACGTAGAGGGAACGGGCGGCTGGAATAACTATATCGATGCCGTAACCCTCCTTAAGGACGACCAGGGATCGCCAAGCTCCATTACCGGCGTCCATGATGTGTATCTTGTCTTCACCAAAACGAATGACGATTATTTGTTCAATTTGAACTGGATTAAATTCACGACGACCGATCCGACCGAAACCGATGCCTATGCCAAGCTTAGAGCGGGAAATTACGACAGCAGCGAAGGTCTCAGCAAACATGCCGAGCTTGGGTACTTAGACGGTATCCATCACAATGCTTATGCGGCTTATGAAGGAATCGACTTTGGATCGGGCGCGGCAGGCGTAACCGTCCATGTGGCGAGCGGCAATCAGGGCGGCACGATCGAAGTCAGGTTGGACGGTCTGGATGGACCTACCGCAGGCGTTATCCCAATTCCGGCGCTTGGAAGCTGGGATCGTTGGGTCGATATTATGGCGAATATCGATGACACCCTGGCCGTGGGGATTCACGATGTATACCTGGTTTTCAAGGGAGCGAACGGCAGCGACTATCCCCTTAATCTGGAGTGGTTCACCTTTACAACCATGAAAGGGAAAGCCAGGGACGCTTACGGCAAGCTGGAGGCCGAAAACTATACGAACGGAGTAGGCTTCGGCAATGAAACCGGAGGCGGGGAAACCTACCTGGCCGGCATATTTGGACCGAATAATCCTTATGCCATGTACAATTACATCGATTTCGGCAGCGAAAGCCCAACCCAGTTCCATGTCAATGCGGCCAGCGATACTAGCGGCGGGACTATTGAAGTCCGACTGGATAGCCTTAACGGGCCGGTTATTGCTACCGGAACCGTCTCGGGAACCGGGGGCTGGCAAAATTTCAAGGTTTTCTCGGCGGACGTAACGACTCCCGTAACGGGAAAACACATTGTATTCATGTCTTTTAAAGGCGGAGACTGGTTATACAACTTCGATAAATTCACCTTTGGCGATCCGGCCGTGTTCACGGAGCCTACCCCTCCTACGATACCCGAAGAAGACGACATTGCTCCGGGCGAAGTAGAGAACATGCAGGTGAAGCGCGGAGAGGGCAGCATGACGCTGTATTGGGACGGTCCTTACGATATCGATGCTCAAAAAGTGCAAATTACGCTGCGGAGCGATGGGCAGCAGGTCGGAGATGTCATCGAGGTCAATCGCGGAATTCAAACAGCGGTGATACAAGGAATCGAAGCGGGCAAGGATTATTCGCTTTTCATCCGGTCCAAGGATCTGTCCGGCAATGTTTCGCAAGGGATCACCCTTGAGGTAACCGACTCGCCTGCCTTCTCTCTGACTGTGAACGGCAAGAGCTTGAAAGACGGCGATTCCATGGAGGATTACACGCCCCTCCGCTTCAAAATCCTGGACTCTTCCATCCGTTTTGCCGAGATTACCATCGACGGAAAGGCATACACCATCGATCCGGTGACCATGGATCCTATCGACATTGATTTGACCGGCAACTTGGGCGATAAAACCGCCACGATTACGACAGAGGACCGCTCAGGAAACAAGCTTCAGAAAAACCTCCGGTTCCGGGTCATCACCAGCGTGAATTCCATGAAACAATTAGTCGAGCGATTCACGGATTCAGGCGATGTACGCGGTGCACTCATTCCCCAGCTCAGCAATGCCCTTAACCAGGTCCAGCATCATCTGGATAAGGGAAGACGCGATCAGGCCGTGAAACATATGCAGAATTTCACCAAGCACCTGAATAAAGAGGCTATGGGCCGCAACGTCAACGAGCAAGCCAAGGGGATATTGAATACGGATGCCAACTTCCTGATCCATGATTGGCAGGATGACTTGGAATAAAAAGGGAGCTCCTTAGCCACCTGATGACATGTAAAAAAGATGACTCCCGGTCACTCGGGAGTCATCTTTTTCGGCTTTTATCTCCTGTGCGTGCGCCACTCTTCCAAGTTATGACCTTACTAAATGCGAGATCGAATTCTATTTCTGTACTGATCAGCGGCCAGCAGGGAAAATCTTCAATTCTCCGGGCTGCTTAACCGTTCGAACAGCCAATCGTACGAATGACGGCCATTAATTTCGTGCGCTCCAGGAAACAGGTCGGCTTGAAGCCTATCCTCCGCGCCGGCACGCCGATAGGTTTCCCTGAGCTGTTCAACCGCCGAGTTAAAACCAGCAGCCGGAAATATCCGATCATCGGCTCCCGACTCCAGATACAAGGATCTGGGAGCGATCAGCCCTATCCATTCCGGCAGCTCGGCATGGTTCAGGATACCCGGAATGTAATTGCATATACAGTGCTGCATCGCCATAATGCTGTCCTTGAAGGTGTTGGGATAACCGGCAAGCACCGCAGCCCGGATCCGTTCATCCAGCGCCGCGCACAGGAACGCGATCAGGCCGCCTCCCGAAAAACCCATGATGCCGATTCTGCCAGGCTGGACTTCGGGACGCTCGGCCAGATAGTCCAATGCCCTTAGCGTTTCGGCTGCGCGGAGACCGGCGAGCGTCTTGCCATGCATCAGCAGCTGGGTAGACAGCCGGTGGCAGGAGTTCGCGGCTTCCGGGTTCCGTGCAAGATCGGCGGCTAGGCGGCGTTCTCCGAAACCGGCCACATCCGGAGCGATCACCACCATGCCTCGCCGCACCAATTGAACCGCGAAATGCCGATGAATGCCTGGCGGATCCGGATCGCTGGATCCGTCCTGCCTCAGCCCTACGATCTCCCGGCTTCCATAGCCATGGCCATGAACGGCGACGGCTGCGGGCATCGGCTTCCGCTGATCTTCCGGGATTAGGATATACGCCGCAAAGGATACGCCCGGTACGGCTGATAATTCTACCCTTTCGCGAATATAACCGTCGCATGATTCCTGTTCGAGCAGGACAGGCTTGTGATTTTCGTTGGTTTCGAACTCGCCGATCAATCGCCGAAGCGCTTGCTTCAAATACCGATTGCGCTCTTCGGCGCTCATGGCAGCCTGACTGTCTTTCGTTTTTTTCCCAGCCTCGTTATACATGGATTCCAGAAAAGCATCTGCACGCCACATCCGAAAACTCACCGCCTTCGATAAACTCACTATTTTGGACTAGGTGTTCCCTTGGATCATCTCATTTCCCTGCGCCTCAACCTCAGGGCATCAAGGCCCCATATTCACCAAGACGGCTTCGGGCCCGGTCGGACTCCGGCTCCCCCCTTTGGGTTCCATGCTGACCACGATCCGCTTCGCGTTCTCCGCGCCGAACCCGTAATAATAACTCTTTCCCTGCGGACCCTGAACCAGCATAAAGCCGGCGCTCGACAGCCGCTCCTCATCCTGCAGCCATACCTGATAGTCTGTTTCCTGCAAGGAATGCAGGCCGTTCACAACGATCAGCATTTCTCCCGAGCCGCGTTTGAGCCATACCGAGCCGCTGCCGTAAAACGGCTCTACGGGCTGGATGACGTACCGCTCGGTATCTTCGCTCTGCATATCGGCGATCCGCTGGCTCACGGCATGTTCGAAGGTCGCCTGGGTCTGGGCGTCGTTCCCCTTCAAGGTGAATAAACCGGCTACCAACAGGATGAGCAGCGCTCCGAATATCGCCTGCAATGCAGCATGCTTCCTGATTCGGAGCTTGCTTCGGAAGGACCGGATATAAGCCGCTCGCATGAGTCTGTGGCGCAGCCGATCGGGAGGCATGGGTCCATCATTCGGAGCTTGATTCTGCACGGACCCCGTTACGGCCGGCTCCGTACCTGCCGGCTGAGTCGATCCGAGCTGTTCGCCGTCCATATCACGGCTTCGAAGCTGCTCCTGCCCGAAGACATCGGATTCATGGAATGGCATTGCGGGATCATCTTCCGCTCCCATAAGGTCGGCCCATTCCGCCGCCGTACCGGAGCATGCCTCGCATTCCTTGAGATGGAGCTCCAGATTCCTGCTCTCCGCGTACGGCAATCGCTTCATGACGTAATCGACAAGCTTCTCCTCGGGGTATGCCGTGCAGCCGAAGTCATCTTGAACAAGGTGTTCAAGGTTATGCTTTGAATGTTTCATGCTGCGCGCTTCCCCCTTCCTTCCCGTTCATCGCATCCAGCCGCCGCCTGACATTGAGGATGCCGTACCGGATTAAGGATTTGACGGTGCCGACCGGCCGGTTTAACAATTCCGCCATTTCCCGGTGGGACCGCTGCTCGAAGTAGCTTCCGTAAACCGCCATCCGCTGAAGGGGCGGAATGCCTTGCAGCGCCTCCTTTATCTGTTCCAGCTCCACCCGTCGCAAGGCGGCCAGTTCAACCGACTCCTGCTCTTCGCTCCATACCGTCTCCGGCAGCGCTTCCTCGTTCCATTCGGCCGCAGCGATGCGCTGCCGCTTCCGCAGGCGATCCATCGCCCTGCACCTTGTTCTCACGGCCAGCCAAGCCTCGACGCTTCCGCGGGCGGGATCGTACTGATCTGCCTTATGCAGCACCTCCATGAAGATATCCTGGCATACATCCTCCGCCTCGGCCGGGTCCTTCGTCATCTGTAAAGCCAACCGGTACACCAGACGGGCATAGGCATCATAGAAGCGTCCGAATGCTGCGGCGGAACCCTCGGCAATCTCCTCCAACCATAACGCGGAATGATCGTTCATCCCCACAACTCCCCCCTAACCTGTTCTCCTCTCCAATAATTAAGGATGGCTCGCCTGCATACGGCCATTTTCGATTCAATATTTTAGCAAACCGTCCTTGGCTTTTGAATAAACCGGGACGCTTTTCAGGTTCCTTTAATGAATTTTTTAGGTAATTTTAATCTTTCCGATAAATCCAATCCCGGTCGTTCCATCGTACTCTTTGTGACAAAAAAAATTAGGAGGGGTAGTGTCATGAAATCATGTAAACAACGAGCCAAGCAGTTGAGCCTGCTGCTCTTGTTCATCCTGGGTACCTGCTTGTTCGGCGGGAGCAACACCGCGTTAGCGGCCGGGGAAATCACGTTATACACGCCATACACGTCGATTTCCGTTCCGCCTGGAGAAGTGATCAATTACCCGCTAGAGGTCAAAAACAATACGAATAGCGTCATTACGGTTCCACTGCAAATCAACAGCCTCCCGAGCGGCTGGAGCACCAAGCTAAACGGTGGAGGCTGGCAGCTGAAGGAGGTATCCGTGAAGCCCGGCGAATCCGAATCGGTGACCCTGGAGGTAACCGTGCCGCTTAAGGTGGATAAAGGCTCCTACCGGTTTCAATTAACCGCGGGCTCGATGGCCAGTCTGCAGTTAACCGTGGATATCACGGAAAAAGGAACCTATCAAACCGAGCTTACCACCGATCAGGCCAATCTGGAGGGGCATGCCGATTCGACGTTCACCTACACGGTGAATCTGCAGAACCGAACGGCCAATAAGCAAAACTATGCCCTGAGCGCCGATGCCCAGGCGGGTTGGGACGTTACATTCACGTCAGGCGGCAAACAGGTATCCTCCGTCGAAATCGAAGCAGGTGCAAGCCAATCCATTACCGTCGATGTCAAGCCGCCTGCGGAGGTGACGGAAGGCTCCTTCTCCATTCCGATCCGCGCCTCCAATTCATCGACGTCCTCCGAGCTTGCGCTGGAAGCCGTCATTACAGGGTCTTACGGGCTGGAGCTTACAACGCCAAGCGGCTTGCTCAGCACGAATGTCAATGCGGGCGGAAGCAAAACCATTGAGCTGCTGGTGAAGAATACGGGCACCGCACCACTCTCGGACATTAATCTCAGCGCCGATACGCCGATGGACTGGGAGGTCAGCTTTAATCCGAAAACGATCGAGAATCTGCCTGCTGGCAAGTCCACAACGGTAGAGGCCAAGCTGACTTCAAGCGACAAAGCCATCGCCGGCGATTATGTCACAAGCCTGAAAGCCGCTGCGGCTGAAGCAAGCTCCGACGCCCAATTCCGCGTAGCCGTCAAAGGTTCCATGCTATGGGGCTGGATCGGCGTGCTTGTCATTTTGGCCATTCTGGGAGGCATCTATGTCCTCATTCGCAAATACGGAAGGAGATGACCCTGATGGATACGGTCATTGACATTCAGGAACTGACGAAGAGTTACCACGACACGAGAGCGGTGGACCGGTTATCCCTTCAAATCAAACGGGGCGAGATCTTCGGCCTGCTCGGTCCGAACGGTGCGGGCAAATCCACCACGATCCTGATGCTGCTGGGGCTGAGCGAACCGGATTCGGGATCGATAAGCGTGCTTGGCATCAATCCGACAAGAGAGCCGATTCCGGTGAAGCGGCGGGTTGGGTACCTTCCGGATGACGTCGGGTTTTACGAGGACCGTACCGGCCTGGAAAACCTGATGTTAACCGCGCGGTTGAATCGAATTCCGGATAACCAGGCCCGCGAAAGGGCATTGGAGCTGCTGGAGCAGGTAGGGCTCACGCATGCTGCCCACAAGAAGACGGGGGCTTATTCCCGCGGGATGCGGCAGCGGCTCGGACTTGCCGATGTCTTAATGAAATCCCCCGAAATCATCATTCTTGACGAACCGACCCTGGGCATCGATCCGACAGGTATGGAAGAGCTGCTGAGGTTGATACGGAAGCTCAGCCGCGAGCAAGGACTGACCGTGCTGTTATCGTCCCATCAGCTGCACCAGGTTCAGCAGATTTGCGACCGCGTCGGCTTGTTCGTGCGGGGACGGCTCCTCGCTGAAGGCGATGTCGGGAGTCTGTCCCGAACTCTGTTTGCGGATGATCCCATTATGATCACGGCGGAGCTGGATGAGCTTGTGCCGGAACTGCGGGATGCCATCGGCAGCATCCCAGGGGTTCACCAAATCGAAGTTCCGCCTGCGAAGAGCGGTCCTGCTGAATCAAACGACACCCTGACCAGAGACTTGCCGATTAAGGTTCTGATTCGGGCCGATAGGGATTGCAGTCCGGAGATTGCCCGAACGGTCGTAAATGCAGGCGTTCGGCTGTTCTCGCTGAATCGCCAGCAGCACGGCCTGGACGAAATCTACCACCGTTATTTTGCAGGAGGTGAGGAGCATGGCAGAACGAACGACGCCAAGCATACCGGCTAAGCTGGCCGGCGTGGGCCGCCGGCTGCAAGCCTTATTCGAAAGCAGGGAAAAGGGACCTGCCAAGCCCACTCGGGCCCCCGGAGAAACGGCAGTCGAAAAATCCTCCCATCCCTCCATGCCCTCGGCATTCGGCGTGCTTGTCCGCAAAGAAATAGCGGACCATATCCGCAGCTGGCGCTTCATCCTGCTGCTAGGCATCATTGCTCTAACCTGCGTAGCCTCGCTGTATACCGCCATGAACAGCATACGGGAAGCCCTCGGATCGGAGAACGGGGTCCATGATTTTGTCATTCTGAAGCTGTTCACCATCTCGGACGGCACCCTTCCGACCTTCATCGGGTTTGTCGGTTTCCTGGGTCCGTTGCTCGGAATCGGCATGGGTTTTGATGCCATCAACAGTGAACGGAACAAAGGCACGCTCAGCCGAATCATGGCCCAGCCGATTCATCGCGACGATCTGCTCAATGCGAAATTCGCGGCTTCCCTGATCGTCATCAGTTTCATGTTTATCACGCTCGGGCTGTTGACCATGGCACTGGGCACCCTGATTATCGGCATTCCGCCTACCCTTGAGGAATTTTTACGCATCATCAGTTTTCTGGTCGTGACAATCTGTTACGTCGGCTTCTGGCTGAATCTGTCCATTACGTTCTCCGTAAGGTTCCGACAGCCGGCCACCTCTGCCCTGTCGAGCATCGCCGTCTGGCTGTTCTTCAGCTTTTTCTTTGACATGATCCTGCAGCTCCTGTCGCGGGGACTGGCTCCCAGTACTGCCTCGGCGACGGTCCAAGATGTCATGAGCTATCAGAATCTGATGCTGTGGCTAGGCCGGCTGTCACCGTATACCCTGTTCAATGAAGCGACGACCACCCTACTGATGCCGTCCATCCGCAATCTCGGTCCGCTCACGCAGGAGCAGGTGTATGGAGCCATTGCCAGTCCGCTGCCGTTCGGCCAAAGCCTGCTGCTCGTCTGGCCGCAAATTATCGGGCTGGCCGCAGCCACGCTGATCTGCTTTGCCATCTCCTACGTCCTGTTCCTCCGCCAGGAGATTCGAGGCCGGTCCTGATCTTCAGGCTATACGAACAAGCTCATCTGAAGGATTCTTCAGATGAGCTTGTTTTTTATCGAGCGTTCAAGCGTTCTCAAGTTATATGATTTGTTCTACCTTCCTTGTACAACTGCTTGCGACAGGAACCCGATTTTCTGCAGCCAACCCTCGCACAGGCGCGTCCATTGCGAAACACTGGCATCTCCTTCCGCAAGGCCAAGGCCATGCCGGCCTTCCGGGAAAACATGCAGTTCGAACGGAATTTGCTGCTTGCTCAGCGATCCGGCATACATCAGGCTGTTCTCGACCGGGACCGCGCCGTCATCCGCGGTATGCCACAGAAAGGATGGCGGGGTATCCGGTTTTATCGCCCATTCGAGCGACATCGCATTTCTTAAGTCTTCCGCCGGGTCCTCCCCCAACAAATTGGTCATGGAGCCCTCATGGTAGTAGTCTTTAAATGAAATGACCGGGTAACAGAGAATGGATGCGTTCGGACGGCAGCCCTGCCGTTCAACGCGATCTTCGGCCTCCGGATTTCCTTCATCGAAATAGGTGCTTGCACTGGCCGCGAGATGTCCTCCGGCAGAGAAACCGAGAATTCCGACGCGTTCCGGATCGATGTTCCATTCCTTGGCATGATGCCTTACGAGCCGAATCGCCCGCTGGGCATCATACAGCGGATAAGGATGCCGGTACGGGGCAACCCGGTAATGAACGACAAATGCCGATAAGCCGATCGAATTCAGCCACAGGGCAACCGGATCGCCCTCATGATCTGCCCGCCGTCCATATCCGCCGCCGGGAAGAACGAGCACGGCTCCGTGTGGTGTTTCTTTTTGTAGAAGATAAGGTGTCATGTAGGGCGTGAACGTCTCTTCCACCGACGCATATCCAGGTGTATCCTGTTCCCAAAGCTTCATTCTATCCATTCCTTTCCGACTTCATATGATGCCGTTGTCCTTTGAATCGATTTCTTTCAGCTGCAACTCTCTTCGGGTCCAAGCAAATCATGCCTCAACGGTGTAAACGCATCCAAAAGAGCGGATGGCTCAAGTGCTTTCACGCCATGCTCCGCTCCGCCGGGAATGACGATGGTGTCTCCCTGACGCACAAGGGTCGTCTCGCCGTTGATATAGAATTCAATGGCACCCTTCAGGCAATAACTCATCTGCTCATGGGGATGACTGTGGAGTGCCCCTTCCGCTCCTGCTTCAAAGTGAACCTCCATCATCATCAGACCGCTCCCAGGTTTAAATACCTTCCTCGTCACACCAGGCTCCGCTTGCTCCCAAACCCCGATCTCCGCCATCCTCTTTCCTCCTCTCCTGTGCCAAGCGGCTTATTTTCGAACCATCGATTCTTCCGTAAACGACCTTTCTACTTCTTCGGCGAATAGCATGGATTTTCCTATGGCCATCACCAAAAAAAATGAAATGTCCGCTCGAAGATGGATCTTTCTTAATGAGAAGGTCCTTGCCTTCAAAGCCGCAACTATGTATCTGCAGCTGCCCGAAGATTGGAGAATGCGGAATCCGCGGCATCCAGCTTTCGCTCCTGCAGCCCGCCCAGCTCCCGCAGCGAATAGCGGATCAGAATCGCCTGGGTTCCCGCATTCATATCCCCCTCCATCTCTCCTTTGCCCAGCGGAACCGCCTCCGGCATGTCAGGATAATACTCTCCGGGCTTCACCTGGGCCACATTCGGCGCCGGCGGGGAATGATCGATTTCCCGTGAAAATCCGCCGTCCGCGCGTTTGAGACGCGCCATATTCTGCAAAGTGATTTCCGCGATGATCCGAACATCCTGCTCCGGGATGCGCAGCTTCATCGATGTGAGGAGACTGATCGGGTTCCGGATATAACACATATCAACGGCCTTCTCGCTTTGCAGCGCACGCATCAACGAACGGTATATTTCCGATATCCGCGGCAAGGGAGCTTGAAACCGATTATAGAACGTCAGCAGCTTGAAGGTTCCCGATATTCGGACATAAGGCGTGCCTTCGCCCCACAGCCCCGTCGCCGGATCTTGTATGCTCTCAAAATACGACAGCGCCTCACGCAAAAACGGCTCCCTCTCATCCTGCGGCATTTGGGATAAATAAGGGGCCGAATTACACAGACGATCGCAGCCGCGCCAGCTGTTCACCAGACTGATCGAGCGCAGCCACTCCGCGTATTCCTCGGGTGAGCGGCAGTATGCCGGAGCCAAATGCCGATTGCCCGGCAGCGGGTGCAAGGGGGCTGCACCCAACTTGCGGAGTGCTCCCACGCTGTACCCAAGCGCTCGTCCCACCATCACATCATCTGTTCTCATATTGGGATCCGCATCATAAAAGTAACCCGTTGCGGGGTCTTGTTTGGACTGAAAAAAACGCACGAGCCCCGCCTTGATGCCATCGGACAATCTTTGCAGAAGCCCGCATCGCTCGATAATGCCCAATGCCTGCGCGGTCGACTCGATGTCCGGAACGAACGCCCCGGAATCCCGTGAACTGCGGGCATAATAGAAACCTCCGGAAGCCGCGTCATATTGCCCCTCGAGCCATTCGAAGAAGCCTTCAAACAGCCTGTCGCCTCCTGCCAGAATTTCCTCTAACCGCTGTGCCATTTCTACCCCTTCTTTCAGCTGCTTATGACGTTATATGAAAAATTCCGAAAAATCACCCTGCCTTTACCGATGGCATCCAATCCGACGCGGAGACTCTGAAATCCGCCCAACGTGTTATGATGGATCCCTGAAACATCCGCGACCTTGTCGTACCGGATCCACTGCGTCCCCTCGAAGCTGTAATAGAACGAAACGATATGCGCATCGTTAACCAACCGCAGAAATGCCCTGCGAGTATGGTTCGGCATCGTGCCGTATCCCTTGAATGACCGGAAATGCCGGACTCCGCGCTCATTGACTCCCATGCCGAGATATGCCGCATCGTTGTAATAGAGCAGCAGTCGGCCCTCCGCCGGACCCTCCACGATAATCTCGACCTCTGTTGAATAACGCTTATGGCCCGCCATGTAGAGCAGCGGAGAAGCTTTGGCTTCCTCGGGTGCTGCTTCGGCTGCCAACTCATGATTCCCCGGACGGAACCGGGTGGAAGGCTCCACGCCTTCGCACTGCCAATGAAGGCCCAGTTCAGATCCGGCAAAGGTATCCCTGAATGAAACGCTTTGATTCACCGCATCGTTTTCTTCTTCGTCATGCAGCCCATCATGCCGGTCAAGCCTCTCATGGTCTTCTGCAGCATGAAACCACCCGTCCGATGTCCATTCGATCGGTTCGAGCAAGGTCTGCCGACCGAGCGAATGGAATCCGCCCGCATATGCATGATAGACCATCCACCACTGGCCGTCAGGACTGTCGATCAGCGAAGCATGTCCCTTGGACCACCAGGGCTCCTCCCTGGATTCCGTATGAACGACCGGGTTGTAAGGCGAATGCTCCCACGGCCCCCATGGCGTTCGGGATCTTGACGATACGGCCATATGGCTTGTAGGCGGCCCTGCCGTCCCCCCGACAGCTACCGTCAGATAATAATATCCGTCGCGAACGGTCATTTTCGGCCCTTCCAGGCTGTATGCCTCTACGACCCAATCCTCCGGATACCGCCAGCCGTTATACACATGCCTTACTTCGCCAGCGACCGCGAGCCCGTCTGCCGTAAGCTCTACAAAATCACCGCCCGACATATGCAAATAACGCTTTCCGTCCGGTCCTGCCGTATGCCCCGGATCAATTCCCTTGATCCCCAGATTGATCGGCTTGCTCCACGGTCCCGCCGGACTGGATGCCGTAACGACCCAATTCGTCCGTCCTGCCGGATAATAGATATAATACCTCCCGTTATGCGCGACGAAATCCGGCGCCCACACATCCCCCTCGTAATGGGGCAGTGCGGCCCCGACCCGGTTCCAATTCAGCAAATCACGCGAATGCCAGATGACGAGCCCGGGCGTCAGCTTGTAGGATGAATGCGTCATGTAATAATCCTCGCCGACCCGGATGATCGACGGGTCCGCATAATTGCCGGCCATGATCGGTGCATGCCGTTTCTTTTCCAACACGCTCCTTCGCTCCTCTCTATCCCTTGATGGATCCCAGCAGCGCGCCCTTCGCAAAATGCTTCTGCAGGAACGGATACACGCACAGTATCGGCAGCGTGGCAATGACGATGACCGCCATCTTCACCGTCTGCTCCGGCGGCCGGACGAATTCGTCCATGCCGGACGTATCGGCCGCCAAGCCGCTGGCAAGAATGACGATCTGCCGCAGGATGACCTGCACAGGCCATTTGGCCGCGTCATTCAGGTACAGAATCGCCGACATATACGTATTCCAGTAGGTAACCGCATAAAAGAGCGATATGGTTGCAATGGCAGGCATCGACAGCGGAATCACGATTCGGAACAGGATGCCCCAATCGCCGGCCCCGTCGATTTTTGCGGATTCCTCCAGCCCTTCGGGCAGGTTCTGAAAAAAGTTTCGCATGATGATGAGGTTGAAGGCATTGATCGCCGTCGGGACAATCAAGGCCGCATACGTATCGATGAGCCCCATCTCCTTCACCACGAGGAACGTCGGTATCATCCCCCCGCTGAACAGCATCGTGAACAAGACCATGAACATGATGAAATTTCGGCCATCCAGATCCCTGCGCGACAGCCCGTAGGCCATCAGGCAGGTTAACAGCATGCTGAACAAAGTGCCCAGGAAGGTTACTCCAACGGAAACGCCTAGCGAACGAAAAACCGTATTGGTCGAAAACACGTACTTGTAAGCGTCAAGGGACCATACGGTCGGAACCAGGACGAACTGCTTCTGCGCCAGCTCCGTCACCGTCGTAAACGATCCGGCGATGACGTGAAGGAAAGGCAGAATGGTAACGAGGCCGATGATCGACAGCAGCGTGTAGTTCACGATATCGAAGATTCGGCTCGATATCGTTTTATCTTGTACCATAGCGGTCCACCTTTCTCATAATTAATAGATGCCTTCTTCTCCGGCCTTTTTGGCCAGCCAATTGGCCAGCATCACCAGAATGAGACCGATCAGCGATTTAAAGAACCCGACCGCCGTGCTGAAGCTGAACTGTCCTTGCTTCAGACCCGCGGTGTAAACATACGTATCGAAAATCTCCGCAACATCCCGGTTCATCGAGTTTAAGAGGAGATAGATATGTTCGAACCCAAGTTCCAGCACGTCGCCGATTTTCAAAATCAATAAAACGACGATCACGCTTCGAATCGAAGGGAGCGTGATGTGCCACATTTGCCGAAAACGGCTGGCCCCGTCAATTCGGGACGCTTCGTATAAGCCCGGATCAATCGCGGCCATGGCGGCCAAATAAATGATGGTCCCCCAGCCGGCCTCACGCCAGATGATCTGCAGGACATACATCGGCCTGAACCAGTCGCTGCTCATCAGGAAATTGATTTTTTCGAATCCGGCCATAACCAGCAGTTCATTAATAATGCCGCGATCCATCGAGAGCATGACAAACGAAATGGATACGATGATGACCCACGACATGAAATGGGGAATGTACACCAGCGTCTGGATAAAACGTTTAAAGACTTCGCGCCGGACCTCGTTGAGCATTAAGGCAAGAATGATCGGCACTGGGAAATAAAATGCCAGGTTCAAGAAAAACAGCAGCAGCGTGTTGCCTAATATCGTGAAGAACATCGGCTCGGTAAACAGCCGCTCAAAGTGCTTGAGCCCCACCCAGGGGCTGCCCGTTACGCCGAGATAAGCCTGATAATCCTGGAAGGCTATGATCAGTCCCGACATCGGGATGTATTTAAAGATCAGGAAGTATAAAAATCCCGGAAGTATCATGAGATAGATCGCCCGGTTTTTAACGATTCTTCTCATTCGACCGGACTCCGGTATTGTGGGGGCGTCCTTGCGCATCCCGGTCTTCACTGCGGTTTCGCTCATGATCTCAGACTTCCTTTCTGCCCCGAAGCCTGCCGGAGACTGTAGCATTGAGTCTCCGGCCGTTCGGGATGCTGGCATGTTCGTTATTTGGAAGATTCGTAGGAAACGTTGAACTCATCGATGATTTGCTGACCGCCGCTCTTTAGCCAGTTGTCCACGACGGCCTGGAATCCTGCTTCGTCGAGATCGCCGAGCATGAACCGATACGTGCCGTCCTTGATCATCTCCTGCAGCTGCACGCCCTTTTCGTTAAACGTCTTGGAGTCCAGGGAAGCTGAAGGATCCTCTATGAGATAATCATTGTTCTCCACGATCATTTCCTCGGCCTTCGCTTTAACAGGAAGCATATGCTTCGGCTCATAGAATCCTTCGATCGTTAGCGGCCCGCCCACCTGCATCGCTTGATAAGGCTTCACTTCACGATCGGTCAGCTTGGTGTCCTCCGAAGGAACGACCTTGCCTTCCTCCAGCTGGTGGTGCTGTCCTTCCACTCCCCAATAGATCAGGTTGCCGAGCTCAGGGCTCATCAGCTGATCCATGAAGGCAAGCACTCCTTTCAGTTCTTCCTCCGATTTGATGGCTGTTTTAGGAAAGAGTATCACCGAGCCGTAGCCGGGAACCGACCAGATTCCGAAACCTTTCGGTCCTCCCTCGATTTTATTCTGAACATCGAGCTCCGCATCCGGATTCACTTCGACGACCTTGGGATGCAGGCTCGATACGTCTCCCATCGCTCCGATATAAACGCCCGATTTGCCGGTAATGAACAAATTTTGCTGATCGGTTTTGCTGGTAACCGGGAAATCCTGATTGATCAACCCTTCCTGATGAAGTTTCTTGAAGAATTTCATCGTCTCCATATATTCGGGAAACATGAACTCGGGAGCCAGCTTGCCGTCCTTCTCGCCCCAGTTATTCGGTGTCCCGAGCCATGAGCTTATCGTTTTGAATGCCCCATAGATCAGATCGTTCCGGTCCGTCAACGGAATCGTGTCGTCTTGGCCGTTGCCGTCAGGATCCTTTTCCTTGAACTGCTTCAGCATATTATAGAACTCGTCAATATTGGTCGGAGCGCTGAGCCCAAGCTTGTCGGCCCAATCCTTGCGATAAATGATGCCTTGGCGCGACAAAGGCACTTCGCGGTATAGCGCATAGATTTTGCCGTCCACCGCCGTGTTCTTTAACACATCGGGTTTCAGCTTGCTGAGGTTCGGGTATTGATCCAGCAGCGGCCCGATTTCCCAGAATTGCCCATTGCGGATCGCGTCCCGCATATTGACTAGCGAAGCGGCATTCTTCAGATACGTCACCTGCGGCAGCGTTCCGGTTGCGAAGGATGCATTGACCTTCTCGTCGTAAGTGCCGTCCGGCACCCACTGAATGTCAAGCTTGGTGCCCGTTTTCTCTTCCAGCAGCTTCTCAATCATGTCGGAAGGAACTTCAGGGGTGTGGAGGTTGGCCATGATCGAGATGGCAACCGGTTCGCTTGGTTTCTCGCCTTGCGCCTGACCTCCATTTGTGCTGCTGCCGGTTGCTGCAGGGGCGGAGCCGCCGCCACAGCCCGCCAACACGGATAAAGCGGTTACAATTGCCAGGATGGTGCTGGCTTTCTTCTTCTTCATCATCTGACCTCCGTTATAATTGGGTTAGGGACTGACAAGAAACAGCTTAGATGACGGAAGCTCGGTGCGTATATAATCCTTCGATTGGATATGGGGAGTTCGGCCGCGCCCGGCATAAGGAGCCGGGGGAATCAAATCTAATGATTACATAGACAATGGGATCGCCAGGCAAGACACGACAACAAAAAAAACCGCCGGGGCAATCAATCCCCTAGCGGTATTTCTCATGCAAATACGGTTCCATCGTGCTTCGATACGAAGCATCATATTCCTCGATAATCTGGCTTCCCCCTTCTTCAAGCCAACGGTCGATCTCCGCCTCGAACCCCTTCTCATCGATCATTCCCAGCATGAATTGATAGGTGGCGTCCCGCATGCGTTCATTCAATCGGACGCCGATCTCGTTATACAGTGGAGATTCCAGCGGTGCGGTGGGATCATAGATGAGGAAGCTTTCATTATCATAAATCAGCCGCTCGGCTTTATCCTTGACCTTATTCGTGTTAACCGGCTCCAGCATGCCCGGTATGGTGCTGAAGCTTCCCGCCATCAAAGCCTGGTAAGGCTTCACGTCCTTCTCCCTCAGCTCAAAAGCATCCACCGCCACCGCTTTGCCATCCTGTACGGTATAGTGGGTGCCCTCGATTCCCCAATACATCAGGTTCGCAAGCTCGGGACTCATTAGCGCATCGTAGAAGGAGAGCACATTCTTCAATTCCTCTTCCGTGGCGATCGCGGACTTCGGAAACAAGATGACCGTTCCGTATCCCTGCGATGCCCATATCCCGAACCCTTCCGGCCCGCGAACCCGATTCTGAACATCGAGTACGGCCTCAGGGTCATTCGCCAGCAGCCTTGACTGCAGAGACAGGACGTCCCCCATCGCGCCGATATAGACCCCGGCTTTCCCCGTTATGAACAGCTCCTGCTGGTCCGTCTTGCTGGTAATCGGAAAATCTTCATTCACCAGTCCTTCGCTATGCAGCTTCTTGAAGAATCTCATCGTTTCCATATACTGCGGAAAGACGAATTCCGGCTGCAACGAATCGTTGTACCATCCCCAATGATTCGGCGTTCCGAAATAGGAGCTGATCGTCTTGAAAGCCCCGTAAATCAAGTCGTTTCGGTCCGTCAAGCCGATGGTATCATCGATGCCGTTGTTGTCCGGATCGTCATATGTAAACCCTTTCAGCATATCGTACAAGTCGTCGAGCGTTTCCGGTGCCGGAAGCCCCAGCCGATCCGCCCAATCCTTTCGGTAAATGATGCCCGAGCGGGCCAAGGCACGCTCCTGATACAGGCTGTACAGCTTCCCATCAATAGCGGTATTCCTCAAAACCTCGGGCTTCAATCGCTTTAAATTCGGATAGCCGTCAAGGTACGGGCCGATTTCCCAGAACAGCCCGCTTCGTATTTCATCCCTGAAGTAGGACAAGGATGCGGCATTCTTGAGATAGAGGACTTGCGGCAAGGTCCCTGTTGCCAGCGCTGCAAACACTTTTTCATCATAACTGCCGTCCGGCACCCACTGGATGTCCAGCTGAACGCCCGTTTTTTCCTCGATCTCTTTCTCGATCCGATCGGATGGAATCTCCGTGGTGTGCAGGTTGGCCATCATCGAAATGCGGGTACTGCGTTCAAAAGACGCATTTCCGCCATCCGCTCCCGATGAGCGGGCCATGGTGATGCAAGCAGCCGATACCAATAGGATAGCGAGCGTAAGCATAACATAGTTTGACAGACGGGTCATCAATCCGTTCTACCTCCGTTCCCCCATGTTTCTTGCAGATCCCAAGTGACTGAGATGATCATATCATATGTACATCTTTTTTCATGACAAACCAGGATGATCAAATCCAGTGATTATTCATTTTGAAATGATTATTGAATGTAACGGGGGTTGCCCATACAATGATTATACACTTTGTTAAACAGGAAGGTGTACCTATTGCATCCAAAAAGTAGCTTTTATTCTAAAATGGTCCTGTTCGGCTGCTTCATCAGCATCATTCCTCTTGTGGCCCTCGGCTTCTTCTCGTTCATGAAATCATCCACCTCCGTGCAAAACCATGTCAACAGCGGCAACATCCAGATCATGAATCAAACGAACAGCAATCTTGAACAGGTGCTGAGGACCGTAGACTATACACTGAATTACGTCATCAATTCCAACATGCTGCAAAGCGCCTTATATCGTCCCCTGTCCTATTATGACTTCCAGCTGTATAACAAACTGAGAGAAGAGATGAGTCTGCTGCAGTCTCCCGAAACCAAAGTAACGGACGTCATTCTTGCGAATGCGACAAGCAACTGGCTGATCAATAACCGGGGCATGTACGAATTTAATGAATACGCTTCCAAAGAGATGCTCCTGAAGCTTCTCGAGCTGCAAGGAAACTCCAATTGGATGATGCTGGAGACCGAATCCCTCGGCTCCAGCGATACGCTCAGTTATGCCTGCCCATATACGATCGCCCTTGTGAAGAAAATGCCGCTCTCCTCCTCCAGCGCCCGGGGCGTCGCGCTTGCCACCATTCCCAGCTGCAGTCTTGCCGCCATGATGGACAGCCCTTCCGAATCCCGGGAGGTCATGGTGCTGGACCACAATTACCGGATCGTTGTGCATCCGGAACAAGGGAAACTGGGACTATATCTGACCGATACCGGGTACGCGGAGGCGGAGCTGGACCATTTTGACAGCAAATCGGGGCAGTTCGAGACGAAGATCGACAACAGGCAAGTGTCGGTTACGTACGTGCGTTCCGATTTTAACGGCTGGCTGTATGCCTCCTTCACTGAAATGTCCGCCATCACGAAGGAGTCCCGTTCCATCGGCTGGTTCACGCTGTATATCTGCCTCCTGATGATCGGTTTCAGCGTCCTGATTGTATGGCTTGGAACGCGGAAGATGTATACGCCCATCCGTCGCATTTTCGAAAATATCGTGGAGCGTCTCCCGGAAATCCAAGCGAACAAAAAGAACGAGCTGCAAGTCATCGACGAACATATCCGGGATATGTTCAATTCGAATACCAAGCTCCGCAGCGAGCTTCGGCAGACGAGCCAGCAGGTGCGCACCTTTTTCCTCCATAAACTGTTCCTGGGCAAGATCAATCCGCCCGAAGTGATGGAACAGATCGAGATGTTCGGCTTCAAGGAGCAAGTATCCGCATGGGAACAGCTGGCGGTCTTCACCCTCCAGATCGACATGCTGGACGAAACCCGATATGAACGCAAAGACCGGGATTTGCTGCTGTTTGCCGTGAACAATATCATCGAGGAGATGATCCCCTCCTCCCACCGCCTCCCTTCCGTCATTATCGACCTTACGCAGGTTACGCTCATCGGACGAGGCGGCATCACGCCTGAAGCATTCAACGATTATGTGTATACCCTATCGGAGGAGATCCAGAAGACGACGCGAAATTTCCTGGACCTGGAGGTCAGCATCGGCATCAGCCTGCCTTACGACAACCTGTCCAAAACGTCGCGCGCCTACCAGGAAGGGCTTGAAGCCCTGAAACACCGCATCAAGCTGGGAACCGGCGTCATCGTCCCTTATTTCAGCCTGAACTCCGGCAAGCATACCCGGGTCTATTTCTACCCGATGCAGGTGGAGAACGAACTGATCGATGCCATCAAGCTGGCTGACGAGGAACGGGCCGTGGAGCTTCTGAGGCAGTGGCTGGACGAGGTGTTTCGCAAGGACCGGACGCCGCATGAGTATCAAATCTCGCTCATCCGGCTGTTGAATGACCTGATGATCGTGATGCAGGAGAACGGGATCATGTTGGAGCAGCTCGACATCCGGGACAGCTCCCTCGTGGAGGAGCTTCTTCGACTCTACACCAATCCCGATATCGAGAGCTGGTTCAGATCCCGGATCATCCGGCCGATGGTGAGTGTGTTCCGGGATCGCCAGGACTCTCAATACCAGAATCTCTCCGAGCAGATGATCGAGATGATCCGCAAGGAATTTGACCGCAACATTACGCTTGAGGAATGTGCTTCGCGCCTCCATTACAACAATTTTTATCTAAGCAGCGTGTTCAAGAAAGAAACCAACATGTCCTTCAGCGAATACCTGTCCCAATACCGCTTCAAGATGTCCAAGAAATGGCTTGTCGAAACCGATATGCCCATTAAGGATATTGCGGAGAAGCTGAGTTACAACAATTCGCAGAACTTTATCCGGTCCTTCCGCAAGCTGGAGGGGATGACGCCCGGGCAATATCGCAGCAAATACAAAACCGGATCATAAGCCTTGTAAAACGGCATCAGATTACCAAAAAAGGTCACCTGTGTCCCGTACTTTTCCTAAGGATGAGCATCTACAATTAGAATAGTCACTTTTTGTGCTGATTGTTGATCATTTACGAAACCATCCCAAAAGGAGAATCTGTGCCATGATACGAGAAATGCAGGCCGATATCGTCATTCTCGGCGGCGGGACAGGAGGAACAGCCGCTGCGCTTGCCGCCGCCAAATCAGGAAAAACCGTCATCATGACCGAGGAAACGACTTGGATCGGGGGACAGCTGACCAGCCAGGCGGTTCCGCCCGACGAACATCCGTGGATTGAATCCTTTGGCTGCACGCGCAGCTACCGGCAGTTCCGCGAAGGCGTCCGCCAGTACTATCGCGATTATTTTCCCATGACGCCCGAGGCCAGATCCAACGTGCAGTTGAATCCAGGCAGCGGCATCGTCAGCCGGCTGTGCCATGAGCCCCGCACGGCTCTCGCCGTGCTGCACCAAATGCTGGCCCCGTACATTCATAGCGGGCGGCTGACGATCCTGTATCAATATGCGGCGGAGTCTGCCGACGTTTCAGGGGATCGCGTGGACAGCGTAACCGTGCGTCATCTTGAAACCGAGGATCAAATCGTCCTCCGCGCCCCGTTCTTCGTGGATGCCACCGAGCTCGGGGATCTGCTTCCGCTGGCAGGCATCGAATATGTCACCGGTGCGGAGTCCAAATCCCAGACAGGGGAGCCGCACGCCGTCGACGGCGATCCGCTGCCGCAGGACATGCAGGGCTTTACGTATTGTTTTGCCGTCGACTATCTGGAGGGTGAAGACCATACGATTGAGAAGCCCGCGCTTTATGATTTTTGGCGGGAATATAAACCCGATTTCTGGCCGGATAAGCTGTTAAGCATGACCGCCGTCAAGCCGTCAACGAATGAGCCGATCGAGTATGAGATTTTCCCGGGACACGGCAAGTTCCCGCTTTATCAATACCGTCAAATCCTGGACCCGAAGCATTTTGCCGAAGGTACGTTCGACAGTTCGGTGTCGCTTGTGAACTGGCCGCAGAACGACTACTGGCTGGGTTCCATTATCGATGTGCCGAAGGAAGAGGCCGACCATCATATCTATCAAGCTAAACAGCTCAGCTTGTCCCTGCTGTACTGGCTTCAAACCGAGGTGCCCCGGCCCGATGGCGGACAGGGTTATCCCGGACTGCGTCTGCGTCCCGATGTGGTTGGAACGGAAGACGGCATGGCCATGTATCCTTACATCCGTGAGTCCAGAAGAATTCAGGCCGAGTTCACGGTCCTGGAACAGCATGTGGCAACCGAATCGCGCCCTGACGGCGTTGCCGAAACGTTCCACGATTCTGTCGGTATCGGCTGTTACCGGATCGATTTGCACCCGAGCACGGGTGAGCGTCCTTACATTGATATCTCTTCCCTGCCATTCCAAATTCCGCTGGGCAGCTTAATACCGAAGCGGGTGAAGAATGTGCTGGCGGCCAGCAAAAACATCGGGGTCACCCACATTACGAACGGCTGCTACCGGCTGCATCCTGTAGAATGGAACATCGGCGAGGCCGCCGGATACTGCATCAGCCATTGCCTGGATCATGACATTCTGCCGACGGATGTTCGGAACGACGAAGATAGACTCGCCAGCTTCCAGCAAAAGCTCGTAAGCGAAGGCATCGAGCTGACATGGCCGGCACTCCGGCCCGTCTGATTCGCCGCCGCTATAGAACCGCTGCATAAACCAGCTCAAGGACAACGCCCTGAGCTGGTTTTGGTGTTTTTCCATTTTATAACTCATCAGCCGTTACGTATTGAATCTGATCGGGAAAATGGCGATCCATGCTGCACACCGACAGCTTGTACCCTTCTTCCAGCGCATATTGCTTAAAATAGTAGGTTCCTCCGTTCTCGCCAACCACGGGTGCCCACTCCCATTCACCGCCTTGCCGCTCCATTACAAAAGAATCCAAGGGCAAATGCAGGCCTTTGCCAACGGCCTTGATGTAGCTTTCTTTTAGCGTCCATAAATCAAAGAAGCGGAAAAGCCGTTCGGATGGAGGGCAGTTAAGCAGCGCGTTAAACTCGGTTTTATGGAAATAGCGTTTGGCGATATCCATATCGATGTTCTCCAGTTTCTCGACGTCAATCCCGACCGGCTCATAGCCGACGGCGCACACGACCCACTGCCCGGAATGGGAGACGTTAAAATGCAGGTTATCATGATCCTTCAAGAATGGTTTGCCGTAAGCGTTTCTGATGATTTTCATATTCATCCGTTCCCGTCCCAGCTTATCCCGAAGCATGCGATGGGCCAAGGCATC